>Ga0194135_10000053_pt1 | contig 61373 bp, 43 predicted proteins | sample LitLau_LLRF_2013_FD_134024 | JGI IMG/M metagenome (GOLD analysis project Ga0194135, IMG submission 134024) | Freshwater sediment microbial communities in response to fracking from North America - Little Laurel Run_MetaG_LLRF_2013 (version 2) | ecosystem: Environmental > Aquatic > Freshwater >...
AATGTGTTGTCTCATGTTCCTCAAGCATTCTGCAACAACAGGTGTGATTAAATAATGTTAGACTGCAGAGAGCTAAGTGGCTAAAAGAGGGTTTAAGGTTTTAAATATCTTGTTAGGGGAAGATTAATATAATAACCTTTGAATTCTCCTTCTTCCAATCTATCGCTGTCATCATTTATTTGTTCTGACCTGTTTGCGAGTGACTTATTTCCTTCGTTGAACAAAGGTCACAAGAACTTTCTCAAGAGATCAAGAGACTCGGCCGTATATATTATGTATATATGAGGATAGCGATAGTAAACAAGGAGAAATGAATTAAAGGCCTGTAATAAATCAGGAGTGAGTTGGTGCGAGTGCACAATGTTTGCATGGATGGAAAGTGCACAATCGTGCATATTATTAGGTTGAATGCTGAAGGTACTTGATGATGCGCGAGTATATAGCGACTAGACTATATTATAGTGTTAAAGAAAACATGTTTAAATACTTTTACAACTCTACAACCATCAACTACATATCAGCGTGTCGAGTGGTTATCATCGCCACAAAACAAACATAAAACAATATAATATGTAAATGTATCAACTGTTTAATTGCAAATGGACAAACCAGTGCTGCGACTATCTACTAACTATATAATATATATCTAAAGTTACACTACACTTGGGCTAAAAAAGATCTAAAAATACTTACAGGGAAATTATATAATAATCATATAATTATGATGGTTCAAATTCAAACGTTCAAAGAAAGAAATTCTTACCGATGAAACGAATAATTGCCTGAATGGAATCTAAAATATGGAAAAATTGCGGTAAATAAAGAGGATTTGTACTTTTTTGTACCTCTGAGCAAGTAATTCTGAATGAAGTACTGTCAAAGCGAGTAATACACTACTACATACTTATTTATATCACGTAGTTTCTTGAGGATGCCGTGAAGTATATTATTATTATTGCATATATACCACCATAATATTTTATTCACCATATTTCTCAGCTTCAATTAATTACACGAGTTTCATTATTGTGAAAGGAAATACCCTTTAGGTGACAACAAACGAATCAAACGGAGGAAGCGAGATTATTAAAAATAATTAGAAGAAGGAGGATTCTGGTCGGGAACTCCAGGGACTCTTTCAAGAGTATACCTACAGTTTTATGTTTCTTTAATGACTCAGTCATTTATTCGACCAGTTCCGAGCAGATATATCTACATACATATATATACACGTCTATATATATTGAATGTCTGCGACTACCGCGACTACACTATACTTTCCATTATGGGTATAAAATTATTTAAGACTCAATTCAATTCAGACATTCTATTAGAGCTACACAGAATTTTATTGAATTGAGTCCCTGTTCATTTGGTTAATAGCCCTACACATCGAATGAACAACCAACCAACTATACACTCTGCGTTCATCCTAAACAACTTTTTACCTAACCTCCCAAGTTTTTGCGCAGAACACCATCCAGAAACCTAAAGAATCTTGATACAGTTACAAACAAAACACCCACACCGGTGGTTATATAGTTATGATGATGGTCAACGGTAATGAAATGTGATCCATTGCGTAGGAAAGAAGACAACTTCGCTGACTGACAACGACAAATAAAAGGAGAGAATAATGAAAGAGAGGATGATGATGATTTTTATATTAGGTACACATTATGCGTGGCAACTTTCTCTCTCAGAGAGTTGGATCGTTGAAAATGAGTGAAGAAGAAGGTGGTTGGGAATTCTCGTTTTTCATCACCGTTCAGTGAAAATGGGACAATGCTGTTATCTCAATGTCATAGAAGAGAAAGAGATATAGATTGTGGTATATATATGAACATATATACATATATGTAGGTATATTATAATAATCGGATAGTTATGGTCGTCGTCGACGGAGTGAGAAGATTGTTGTCACCATCATCGAGGAAAAAGGAATATGACAGGAAGGGAAAGCACTTAGTTGACTGTCTAATGATATTACAACCTGTGCATATCTTCACATAAGCCCATTCTTCTCCATTATCTACCTCTTGGAAAGTCATTTATGACTCAAGATGGTTACATTACATACAAGTCAGAAGTTGTTTGCTAATTTTGAAAAGGGATTACATAAGCTTTGACAACAAAAGAAGAAAATCCAGGGCTCAGGCTTCCATTCTATACTCTCCTCTCTCTCTTTCTCTCGAAAGATAGTGAAAGTGAAAAGTTAAGGATGTGCTAATTGCAACTCCCACTTCTACCCTCACTACTACCACCACCACCAACACCACTACTGACTCTACATGAACTAAAAGTCCTGAACATATAATAATAACAAGACTTCCATCGTAATTTCACATTCATTTGCTTCCTCAGCATTCACTTCACTTAATGCTTTACTACTTTATGCCTCACCACGTTGCGTTGACACTTTGCATACCTAACAAACCACATGTACACATGTGAGCTATATCGCAGACTCAAATACTATATATTTTTGTTTCCTTCTAGCATGCAATCTAAGATATGTACTGAATAGTTAAATGAGTAGAATGATAATTATACAAATAAATCTGTATGTATAAAGAGAGAGGGAGAGAGAGAGAGTCAGTTTACATTCTTAGTTTTATTCTTCCCTGAAGAAAAGTACTTATTCACACGCACATTTATTGCTGTGTGTCTAGGTGCATGTTTAAGAAGGTAGAGGTAGATTTTACTTGCGAAATTGGAATTTCCTTTTAGTCACAAATCTGAACTTGGCATCATCAATCATGCAGCTCTTCTACAGCATCTTCGCATCATCAGTCTGACTAAGACACCACTTTGTCAGATGAGGTAACAGTATGCACACGCCCCGTGTAAAAGTAAACCCCACCGAGAAGAACTCACACAACTATGTTAATACGCGTTATGCTACACAGCACGAAATAATCTGTCATTAGTAACTCACCCACATAATGTAGTCTTCAAAATTAAGCCTGTCCTCTCAGAATGTAAGAGAGAGAGAGAAAGAGAGAGAGAGAGAGAGAGAGAGAGAGAGAGAGAGAAAGTTAAGACTACATTATTACTGGGGAAATTCTTCGTTATTTGAAGCCAAAAGAACTGTCTGTGTGTGACTTTTGAAAAAGGGAGAAAGTGAGAGGAAGGCTTCGTATTTCTCACCCGTATTCTTACACGTAAGTTCCTTATATTAAAAGGTGTTCTATCCACCTACACGGTCGATACATATGCTCCTCTCTAGTAGAAGGAAAGGCGCTCTCTCTTTGAGCTTTATATCTTTAGATAACTCTTCTTTAAGCTACGCGTATATATATATATATATATATATGTGTGTTGAGGCAATGGCGTAGTGCATTTCGATAATTCACAGTTTGACAGTGACGGATCTCTTCATCCGACTCAACTCAACCTGTCTTTCTCCTATCACACACTCGCTAATCCATCTACCATATTCTCCAATTCCACATTATTAGCTAAGAAAAAGTAAAACCTGTGTATGTGCATGGTTATTCACTAGCAATGAATTTATACGCTTGGGTATAGTTTAGTTTACATTCCCGTACAAACCGGCGGATTCAACGACACGTATTACGCTGGAGATTTTGATGACTCGCTTATTATTATTTTTACATCCCTTCATATGACTCAACTCTTCACTTTAGAAGCAAGGTATACATTATCTAATCTAAAAACCGAATGTCCATATACTTACTAGTATATGTCTGCTAAGAAAAGGATTGGCAAACAAGCTTTGCAATTTCCGTGTGTAAAGTTATGAAGAAGAAGAAATACTAAATCCAAGTGTATTCGGAGAAATGTTTCTCCTTGAATTTCAAAGCTGAGAATATTAGAGGATGGGTAGTTTCAAATATCTAAGGAGAGAAAAGTCTCTGGCTCACGAGCTGTTCCCTAATTCATTTGATCTGTAAGTAGGGAGCTTCACTCACCCATGAAAAGTTAGGAACGCTTAATATTGAATGAGTCGAAATTTAACAGTGTGGAAGAAGAAGAGTAGAGAGAGAAAGCAAAGGTAATCGGAATGGAGTGAGATTCAAAGATTGTACCGTTGTACCAACTCTCTCAAGATTAAAATACACATTGGACGTATATATATATATACATACATACAAAGTAATGGCGTGTTGCATTGGAAAGAAATCCGTCCTTTTTGTTCTATCCACTCACTTCAATTTTTCTCTTTCATTCTTTTAGAAAAGAGCATTAAATCTGCGATCAAGTCACTTTTCTCTGCAGTCTGCTTCAGCAACTTATTCTCCAATAGAGAAATCAAGAATCCATTCACAATTTCGAACAACAGATTGTTTCAAATTCAAAGTTTCTCGCCCGATAAACTTGTGTGAGAGGCTTCTTATTCTGACTATATACCTTATGTATGATTAAGAATACATGAGAGAACGCGGGGTTGAATGTCAGTTGGTCCAAGTTTCAGATTGTTTCGGCTTTATACACATCCTTTTTTCAGCCCCTGAACTGTCTTTCAATTTCTAATTAATTAAAACCTTTTAAAACTTTTCTATTCAACCTGATGTTTATTTCAGCTTTCAGCGTGAAACTTCTCTCTACTTTCCTCGCGTATTGTTCTCATTCATCTTACACGAGGTTGTTTGTTATTCAGGTGTCGCCTTGAAAGACGACAGAATGCTTTCACCACCACACACACCATACACACTCACAAGAAGGAGAGACCCGATGAAGCTATTGGCAAAGGATCTTTTAGTCAATAGGCAGAGAGAGATATAGGCCCCTTTCTAATTTATTCGCATTGAGGAACTCAAATGAAGTCAACCCTTAAGTTTTCCACCGCTGCGAACGTAATCTGAGTTTCGCGATCAAAGAAATCGTCCTTTGATGCATTTCATGAAGATTTGCTCTCATTCAGTGTGTTTCGAATGCAAATCCGAGTTGTACAACTCGGCCCTTATACGAGGAGAACAGGAGGTCTCGCTTCTATGGCCATTACTTTGTGTAGTAATGTTATTCGAGGACGCACAAATAGGCTGAGCATACACAAACACGGAATAATTAGCAGAGAGAAGGCAGATGACGATGACACATACCTGTTATGTCGGCTGGACTGCAGAGACAAATGTGAGACTGAGGCGGTGAGAACACGTGGAGAAAGCAGTTCTGGTTCAGGTGGTGCCGGTGGGAGGCACGGAGACAGTGGGAGAGGCGGTGGGGGTGTGACGGACTTAATTTGCTTGCTGTTGATTCCGCCAGAGATAGAGTTGGCTCCCGTAATGGTTGTCATACATGCGGCAGACGATGCAGCCAACGGGGACGCAGATGTGGATGGGAACAACGGTGGCGGCGGGTTGTGCGTTGAGCTTGGAACAGGAGCTGCTGCCTCGGTAATTGGAGGTCCGGGGCATCCATCTCCACGTCCGTCCTCACGGGAACTCTGGAAAGAAAGAAACGAATTCCCGAGTCAACGAGAGAAATATCATTCCGAGACAACTTCCCCACTCTCTTTCTCTGAAGGAACGACGACGCTTTAACGAAAGTCCTCAGCATTTGTCTTTGCGACACAAAGGGAAAAATCTTCTAACTTTATTTGGAATTGCTTTCCTCTTAACCCCGGCACACACGAGAGTCGGAGATATTTTTGGTTATTTTTCACTCCATTCGTGCAAATCATTCTCTCCCAAATGTCTCCTCGAGTACTCCTTATCTTACTCCGGGAGAGCTTGATACACCATGAAATGGAAACAGAATTGCTACAATCTCTCCCAACTTTCGCCAGATTGAGACCTTTGCCTCACCACTTACACCGTGAAACAATGGATGAAAAGACGCTCTCACTTTACACTTTCACTTCAATCCCAAATTCCAAACTGATCTACACACACACACACACTGAACTACTACTACAGAAGATGAAATACAATGTCTATATGTGAGTATACAACAACCACCCTTCACACTACTTTTCCACCCACCACACCCGCACAAACGACAATTGCTTCTTATCTACGTCTTCGCAGATGATGGAACACACTTTTCGTGAAATTTCAATGGGTACGTACGTGTATACTCTCACCCTAAGTCAAGCTATTCTCATGAGAAGCAAGTGATTTTACTCCGTTTATATTGCAAACGGAAAACACAAGCAATAAACATCGAATAAGAACCAGACCACTTCACAATCTGGCATTCTCATTCCGATTATTGACTGCGAGAACTATAAGCCAAAACTTGGTACGGAGATTAGAGTAAATGGGTGAGAGAGAGAGAGAGAGCTTTAGAATTGGGCAGAGACTTTGTAATGAAATAATTCCGTACATATCAAACTAAATCTTGAGATGACTACCCTAAACTCTGAATAAGACTAATATCCGACAGGTATTTATTGTAAATATGGAGCACGAAAGAAGAGTGATGAGAGAGTATTATCAAATCCACTGCCGTCATGTGAATATGAATGGAATTGTAAAGCCCTCAAAAGACAGGATATGGATCAGAAAGGGAGAAAGCGAGTTCATGAACTGCAAGTAAATTACTTGCGTGCACAAAAGAGATGAGTTGAGCCGGAGAAGGCATCAAGAGAATCCATCCGTAGAAAAATGATCGAGCGTTTGTATATATTTGTTGTAGACTTGATTCATTATATTAAGTAGGGATAGACCATCTAATTTCCGGACTAAAACAAAAGTATATATTTATATCGCTCTTGCTGCGTGCTCGAAAGCTTTCTCAAAATCCACGCTCATCGTCAGAGAATACGTATAAGCTCTAGAGATCGGTTTGATGATTTCTTTTCTGTCTCTCAGTCTGTCTGTTTGTGTGTGTGTGTGTGTGTGTGCTGTTCCTAGTGTGTTTTTTATTGTCAGGTTCTTATGTTTGCCTATTTCTTCTCTGACAATGTCTCAATTTTATTGCACAGAGATGGCTTTTAAGGTCTTGCTAGTACAAGTTTCTTTACACTTGAGGCAACGAGAAGAGCTCACTCGTCGCTAACTTTTATGCAAGTATCAAACTTTTCATTTCAATTGAGCTACTACAAACTACAGTTTATTTACAAAATTGGTGACAGGCTTTATCTTGCAAGTAGAGTTCAATACATCTTTTATGAATGCATGCGACGCGATATAGGTATTCGTTTTTTGTTTTTCCCAATGCGGACACGAAATGAAAGGCTGGTACACTTCAGTTTTTCATGTCTACTTGAGACAGGTTTAATCACGAAGAACCGAAGGAATTCGAAGATAGTTGACATTTATAATAATAATGATAATTCAAATGCTAACCGCGGGCATGGTAAAAGAAAGCTGATTCCTGTGTTAGGTGCTAAAGACACTTACGAGTAGCAACTTTTGTTTCGTATGAGCACAATAACTTCTCTCCAGCATAATTAAATGGGAATTACCACGCTGAATCCATAACGTGGATTCCTTTTCATTATTAGCTTTTAGAGTATGTGTGTACATTGTACACACCCTCATCTATAGGTATGTCCTATTAAATGTCGTTTGCATTTACGAACAAACCCATTTCATTCGATTTCCACATCAAAAGAAGATTTATCTCAGGTCAACCTCTACTTGCATCCCTTTCTTATCCGTTGTACGGTGAATGAATAGAACATTTGGTATCGATTTTGTGAGTTCCGTGGCGAAAACTATCTTCTCCCACAAGTTTTTATTGGATTATTCTACACAGTAAGAACTTAAGAAATAGTACATCGTTTGACTTTCATTTCTGAGTGAAGTCCATCCACCCAGTTTAATTCTCGAGAAGTTACAGTCGGTAAGTTGATTTTATAGCGAGGAAACTTGCATTTTAGTAAATACAGACGAGGAATACGTGTATAGTCTCTTTGTGAAAATGTCTCTATGTACATTAGATTGAGAAAGAGGGGGCAAAATGATTTAGCCAACTTGCTCTTTAGACAATCGCGACCTTTATACTTTATACTATTGTGTCTGTGAGGATAAAGCCTTAAATATATGTACACTCTAAAGAATGTTGTGAAGTTAGTACCTATAAGTGAAGGAATAAGGGTCATCGTTTCCTTCTTCTTTTGAGATTGCATGCTTTCCTGTTATGGATATCATGTTATGTGCGCGGATAAGAGGAGACTTAACATTCTCGGTTTGCTCAAAATTAACCAGAAGTATACATTTAGCGATAAATCACTTTCGGATATTACAGTGGAAGTAGAATGAACACTGGTAATGTTCACTGGCTCGTGGAAGAAGTAATTGCGTGTCGCAAGGCTCGTAAGAAAGAGTTGAGGACGATGTAGCTAGAGAATTAAAGAAATGATGATGATGTCAGTCTGTGCAATCTACTCTGAGGTTTGTTCATGTTCATTACGAAAGATTAGTGAGAAAATTTTCTTGGGGTGGGCAGTGTAATTCTTGCGAGATTTCTCTTTTCTCTCTCAAATTCTCGAGTGGAGAGAGATTGTGGGACTCACTCTCTGCACTCACAATATATATACAGCCCACTGCTTTCACTTCTGCAAACAGATTCACATATCAGCCGCGCGAATGAAAAAACATTCTCGTCTATGTATGACTTTTAACGCCAATTTTTAGAAGATAATTCACTACTAACTCCGCAGAATTGCTGAAGTCTACTGGGTCCCATGCTGTTCTTGAAGAGTTTCCGTCTTGGAATGCATATATGCTGAGGAGAGACATATCTTTGTGGTATCTCGTCTCACCGTGGTTCTCTCCTTTTTTTAATAAGGATATGTGTGGTAGGGTCAAGTATAAGAATGTCACATTAGAGCAACTCGAAATTAAGTAGATCTTTGGATATCATGGGACTCGCAAGTCGATTGGGATTTGGAAATGGGTTCTTTTATCTTGCATGCTAGTATATTAAGTGATCATGAAAGACTGTGTGTGTGCACCAACTCTCCGACTCAACCAGATCCCAAAAATCTGATCCGATTTTTTCCACTAGCGTGAATCTTGGGAAGAGGAGGAAACGCAGCAGTTGAGCTCTAGGGTCTCTGGCAATATAATAATATAAATGTCCGTATCATTCAAAGTCTACTTTTATGAGTCACGATATATATTGTGAAATCTAATGGAATCAAAGTCGAAACTGAAGTGAGCTGTTCTTCAGACTAATTGGCTAGAGGGGTGAAATTTCGAAACACACTTCAGTCTTCATTTCTAAGAGTTTTTTGACATCGTTATGAAAACTTTTGTGACTTATTCTATCGGTCAACTTTTCAAGAGCCTGGGAGATGTAATGTGTGTGCTGTCAAGTAGTTTCTCATTTTCTGCGATGCAATAACACATTCCATTCTGCTTTCTTTACTTCATCAACTGACCAGGTAAGTCCCTCAGGTGCAAGTCGAGTTGGGGGTCGTGTTATATACCAAAATCTTCAGTACAACGCGTAAAACAAGGATCTGAAGTCGGTTTTGTGTTAAAGTGAAATGGGGCCCTGCAGGGTCGGGAAGAAGGACCGCGCCATTAGCATTGCTATAGTGGGAGGTTCGGAGAGAGAAACCCTCCTCAGGCCTCACACAGTGTGCGCGGGGTCCAGGAAAATTCCTAAAAGGGACCTCCCCTCTGAACCCCCTACTATAGTAATGCTTATGGCGCGCGCTTTCTCCCCGACCCTGCAGGGTCCCATTTCACTTTAACACATTTGAACATTTTTTACGGACAGTGGGTAAATAAACATGATTTTCAATTTTATCTTGTGCCTCTCATCATGTATCTTTGATTTTGTACGAGTCGTAAATGCGTTACTCGAATGACAAAAGTATCTTTTGAAGCAATGAAGCAAGTAGGAATTCATTCACCATATGAAAATAATTGTCTGAGCACTCACATTCGTTCGCTCAATGTGATGTGCAATAAATATTATTACTCTAATAGAATTGACTCGGTGGGGGAAAGTGTAATGAAGGCAATATTCATGTCTGCATAACCGATTTTCTGAGCTGAAAGATAAAAGGTGTGTTTCCCAATCGTCCTGAACTGAATAATACGAAGAACACAACATTATAGCGTTCGTGTGATATTCGAATCCAATAATTGGTAACGATATACTGTTATCGAGTGAGTTACTCTTGAGAAACATATCCCTACTGCCGACCCTTTTACTGTAAAAGTCTAATATTGCATGGTCTGTACGTTATCGATAATCTAACAAGACAACAGACCGTCTATCCCGTCAGAACGCTGACCGAATTGCAGCAAGAAGCCTCCGTCTATCTCCTGCACACACATGCTTTCTCTTCAGATGGAAAATGATAAATGCTTCTAGATCAAAAGAGCTTTTCGACTACAACGTACTAGACTGAGAGGCAGAGAGTGATGATTTTTCTACAGAGGAATATGGAAAATCTTCCATACGCTCCTTGAATTCAAAGCACCGTTCTCTCTTGTAAACTTTGCCTTGGTAGTCTATAAGTCATGTCAGTATTCTCCGCTCTGTTCTTCTATATGAATTGTTGTTGGTTAACATCTCAAACAATTTCACAATTGGGGTGTTTTCTTCTTTAACTCATGATAACGCAAACGTAATGTCATATGGATAACCATCGCACATAGTAATATTTCCTTTCTTTGACTCCGGTTACTCCAGAGGTCCAGAATATCGTTCTGTATTGTATATTGTACATTAATATATTATGTATTTTTGGTATATATATATATACGTGAGATGAGATTCATACAGATTCTGATGCTGACGAGTGCTCTTTTCTATATTTTGTCTACATTTCATGCAATACACAACAACATACCTTCGTTGAAGTTCCCTGAATCTCGAAAGTTGGTTTAAATGATAAATATTCCTCTCCAGTCTATACATAAATAAATTAAACACCCTTTCGTTAATTAAACAGCTTATACTGCTTTCACCATTGACTTTCTTTCGTAACCACCAAAGTATAATAATTTATTCTAACTTACGTATCTCCTGGTAAACCTTTATTATGGAATACACGTAATTTGCATTTTGATCAGATATAAACGTATCGCTTGTCATCAATACGGTTAGTAAATCGATCCATACCTTAGCATTTCTGGTGAGTACAACGTGGCCTAAATCATTTTGAACTCCGAAAGGGTAGACTACCTCACGCTCAGTTCGGACATTTGAATCTGCAGCTTTTTGGACTCTCGGAGCTCCTGGCTTCATTCTGTAAAATCAAATTATTAAAATATACAGCAATTAGTTTCACTCCAATTTGATGGTAGGAATTAAATTGTTACACACGCTACTTCAAAGGCCTTCTGCTAAGCATTACATGGTTGTAAATATTATTCTTACAAAAGCAACATATTATCTAATTAAGAATAGAGTATGATCTCAGAGAAAGATTTCTTCGCAACATGAACAATTATAACAGTAGTAATGTAAAAGCCAGCTAATTATCAATATAATGCTATCTAATCTATATTGTATTATAAGTATTATGAATACGGTGTCAATCTGGAAGTTCCTGTTTGTTTTGTGAATACTTGCTTGATTCTTTCCGTGTGTCTGGAAACTTTTCATGTAAGCCATCATCTAAGAAAAGACAATAGTATACGTCACTACTTAGCATATAGCTGTGTGCCTTTGCCTCTTTAACAGTTACGTAATATTTTTGTAAAGGAAGCTCAAGATATTAACTACTGCACGTTAAAGCCCTGCTGATTTCCTGTTTAGAAACTACCAAAGCATCTTTAAGCCGTAGATATACGATTTTGCTTAAAATCCAGTTTGTGTGTCTACTTTTAGAAACATATACAATTACATAACTTTGGATGTATTTATTCAGGCGTCATTGTAGTGTTTTTCTCCAAAATGAAAGCTAGTATAACACACAGGCTTGATTTGCTTAAGCAATTAAATAAACTTTTTTATCCGATAGATATTCTCTTGTATATTATCGCTAAGTAAGGTATTTTACTAGACATATATTTAAAATTACAAACTATTTATTGTATCACAAATTCATTCAATTGAATTCAAGAATTTCTAGCTGGCTGCTTCAAATAAATGGATTCCAAGAAACTCAGTAGCAATACAGAATTACTAAAAACGATCATAACATTCACTAATTTGTTTTTCTTGGAGCGAAGTTTTGCTTGTTGAAAATTAAAAACTGTACTTAGTAGGATAAGCTGCCTAGTTAGGGCTTCTATTGAAAATCTTCAGACGAGTACATATACATTAATACTATAATATAGAACATACATACTATCATACACACGCATAGACAGCTTACGATTAGTCAAGTCTTCCTCTCAAGTTGAGAGTTGTGTTCATTTCACCCTTAACATATTTCATACAGGGATATGTGACTCGATCCCATATATATAACTTCCTAAGTGGGAGAGCATCCGAACGAATTCTTCCGCTATTCAATGATGAATGAATCATCCTCGCAAATCTAAAAGGGCTCATTCAGACCATGAAAAACAGATGAGCGATGATGCTCAGAAATTTAGATATAGAAAAGTCAATTCTGCGTTTCGTATTGAATTATTGATTTGAATCATTAAGTTCATAAGTCCCATAATGACTGATGAAATCAAATTTTTGAGTCGAAGCTAATAATAAGCAACTAGACAACACTTCTCTATGCATACTTTTAATTATATGGAGATAATTCCCTGTTACTTGATTGTGTGTGTGTGCACCTTCCGTTTATACAGAAGGCCAAACGCGTGTGTTTCTATATTGACAAGTGTTATTAGAGTGAATTATTTCACGTGTTAGAGGATAATAGTCGTGCTAAGCAGACTAACCAATTCCATTTTGTGGAATTATGTCCTATACATTGTCGTGTGACTATAATCCACAGATAAGTCTATGCTTTAAGCACACTGCAGCCAAGTACTGAACTATATATACTCTGCTAGATAAATGCTGATGATGAGAGCTCCAAACAAGGGATATTTTGCATGCGTTTCCAACCCTTTTCTTTCATTATTTGTTACCTCGCGGAGAAAAATCGATATGGATTTCTGAAGCTCACGCAAGGATACATTTGGCCTATTGCTGTCTTTAAAACTTTTTTCATTAGCAGAATATCAACCCACGTAACTTTGTTAAGGTGAAATGAATTGCCTTCTTCTAAACTGAGATCCTGCCACTGTGTTTTATCGACCATCTTTGATCCAAAACTTTCGGATACAATCGGAAGTATGGTGATCATGAGATAAATTAAGAAGATAATTTTTATATGCATAAAATATACACGTGCAGACACACGTAGTATTGGAGCTTTATAGCATAATGCTTACGCAAGCTACACTACTAATATATATGAAAGACACTGAAAGCATAAAAGCTGCATCAAAAAATAATAAATTCGGCAAGCTACAAAAATAATCCAAGCTTGTTTGATATAAACCTAAGTTTAGGGCCTTTTGGTAACACTTTGATGTACCGACCGTCGACGCCTTCACGTGCTTTCTTCGGTTACTTTACGCAGTGAATTACCTAATGGATCAAAGAATCAAAATTATCTTGTTCACACAAAGTTTTAGATTAGAAATGATCAAAACTTGACTATGAAATCAACGACATAGACTTATTGTGAACTGAACCGATCGAATGGAATCAAACGATTGCATTTTTTCAATTTTTGAATTATGTAAATAATAACTAATTATTAAGTATAGTAGTGTATGCGTATAGAATTGAAAGCAGCCTGCTTTCTTATTCGTTGATTGATAGTCAAGTGAAAACGTGCAAACAAGACGCTCGACGGTAAACTATGTTGAAAAAGGGAGGGGATGGGAAAGCACAGAAAATTGCATGGAATTTTAGGTAATGCAAAAGTTTCTTTGAGTGTCTACATTAGACGCAATTTACGAATACGAACTATAATTTTTAAAGTGAGCTGCTTGTTTTGTTATTGCGATTCAACTACGCACACAGTTACGTTAGCAGCCCTTTTCCTTAACTAAGCTTCTTAATTGTGAAAGGTATGCCCCAAATTGTGTCAGCAGATGTATAATTAATTTGATTATCAAAAGTTTTATACTTCGCGAAACAAAAACCTCCACCCTTTTTCTTCCATCAAACGCTCATCAAATGGTTCTCCTTTTCGAGGAAACAATTCCCTTTTGCGTATATTTTGTTTGCGCAACTTATTACAACTTCTAAGCTTAATAACTTTAGCGCAATAATATTACTAATTCCTTAAAATGAAGTGTAAATTCCAACCGATTGTAAAACTTTCTACTTAAGTATTTATATAGAGCTGATTAAAAGTAATACCCGTCGAAATACGTTACAAATGTGTTGTCTGTAACAAATTTGATAGTAAACAGATAACATAGTAAATTAAGTGTGTGTTTCAAACAAATTCCAATAGATTTATGGAGCTAAAAAGACTTTGTACAAAATTGTAATAGAATTATTGAGGCATTCAGTCAGAACGAGAGTTTTGTAAAATGACTAACAAGTCCTGCCGAGTAAAATACACTGAATGGGAGACCAGATCGTGTGAACAATGCTTTCCACGAAATTTGTATTTTATGTCTGTAGGCAGTATAACTAACTCGTGAACTCTAATCTCATTTGATAATAATTTATTGTGCCGAAGAAAAGGCATGTATCGTCAGAGGAGGATTCATATAAGTGCCCGGATCTATTATACAACGATTTGACTAGACTTTCTAAAGTCACATATATAGAATAAGTTAACGTACGTACAAGTCACGGTGATAAGTTTCAACTCGCCACTGCTGCTCGTCACTATTGTTAGACATTACTATCCAGGGTGTTGTTGTCACGTAGAAAGACAATAATAGTAACTTGCTAAATGAATTTATAAAAGGATCCAAGGCAAGGCTCGGAGAGTTGTCTCTTCCATTTAAGTTTGAGCGTTTGAGGACTTCCTTGTGCTCACAAAAGAAGTTGCGCTAGAAGCCAGTTATGGCTTTATGCCGAAACTTCTTCAATGAATACATTTATGAAAGGTGTCAAAACCAGTAGGTCTTCTCCAACAGAACAGCAGAATGCGAGATGTAGATAATCTCATTCTCGTCACTTGAGGTATATTATCATGTTAATTCCTACGAAATGTGTCTCTTTGATCACCTACGCAGAAAATCAAATAATAAGAGTCTATAAAACACTCGTGTTCTCTTGAACTACTATTGCCATCACAGGAAGTTCTTAGATATGAACAATTAAATTATAATCGGTCTGTCGTAACAAAAGTTCTGCAGCGTATGTCTCTTTTCTCCATTTATTGATGTACATAACTAATGAATTTTCTAATACAACAGAGGGCCTAATTACTCGTTATACCACTTATGTAATAAGAGATTTATATCTATAGCATATTTAGAAATAACACTAACTCTGCGCGCATTGAGTTTGGATGTGGGCTAAAACGCAGGTAAAGACGAAAGTATATTTATGACTTTCTGCTGAAACTCATCTTGAGGAAAACTAAATTATATAAAGACAGGAAGAAGTGAGATAATTGAACTAATGACATTTATGGAGATGATACATATTAAACCGAATGCGAGAAGAAAATAGCCAGAACTGCGTTATGGAGAGGAATCCACGTGCTTTCTTCATCGCCAGTCGTCCAGAAGTGACAAATGGGAAAAGGCACTTGGTGAATAGTAAGTAATCAAACATAGCCACATCCTGCAGCTCTCTCTTCACCAGTTCACATGCCATCAGAGAAGTTATGTGTACTACTTATCTCACTTTCATCTATCAGCTCAAGCCAACTTTCAACCATATGATACTCTTCACTTTCCACTCGCTTACTACACACTTCTAAAAGGCTTTCAGCATTTCATTCTTCGTTTCACTCCGAAAATTTCCATGATGCCTCTATAAACTCTCCTTTTTATTCTCATGTGTTATTCTTGAGTGACGTGGCTTTGAGATTCTCTCTCTGACTGTGACCCACTATATTCCCTTCAGATGCAAACTCTATTAACGAGGAAAAACTCACAGTCGTTTTTTCTACTCAACTGATTCTCCAAAAAGAATTTATGCATGTATATATATGTAAGAACTGAGGGTGGTGTGGTTGTGAGACTCTGCCAAACTTTTTCTTGAACTCCACCGATCCTAGACTACTGCTGTGAAACTGTGATTCGTTTTTGTGTTCTTTACGTCTTTCTACAGGTAGTAAAGGTGAGGAGGAATTTCATACCCACAGAAATCCTAAAAATTACTCTCCTCATCTAATTCTCCGTAATAAATTCAGACACTTTTTCATTTTACTATAGCAAATCCAAGAGAGAGAAAGATTTTGTGAGGTTGATGATCTCATTTCTTGAAAACATAAAAGCTATTCGCATGCAGATATTTTCATATTGAAGCATTTACTTCAACTAATGACAGAATTTATTGTTACCTAAAACTGTGTGCGTGAATGTAAAAAAAAGTGGATAAAAGTGTAAAATTGCAAACAAAACCCGCAAGTTTGAAATTCTTAGAAATACTATATTGTACTGTAGCAATTCCATTTGTTCATATAAGGACACCCATTAAAATTAAGTCCGAATAAAGTAGGATGAAGTAATTTTCTAGCAACAATGATGAGAATGAATTACTTAGAAACAACGGGCTAAGTTTTCTAGCACACTTCATAATGGTTTTGATCATTTTTCACGGTTTAAGGATAAAACTTTTTGAACTGACTCGAAAACCGTCGAGTGCAGAAACTATATACAAAGACCCGCCGTGACAGGAGGTTTAAAGTTCGCATACTCCGAAGCTGAAAAATGACAAATTAGCATTTTACATCAAATGCAAAAAAAGAGTATCAACTGCTGAACAGTATATGTATGCATCGTATATGGATGTGCTTAGCCACTCCTTTTAAGTTTTTTAGGCTTTCGATTGAGATTAACAAAGATTGATTGCCAAGTTTTTGCTCATATTCGAATACATTGTCTATCCATATTAAAGTGTGTGTAGGTCATCAAAGAAGTAGAATAGAGAGTACATTAGCATATTGAGCGAATGTTTACGACATAATCTAGGGTTTCTCTATTCCACTTGACAGGTAGACTACTTGCTGGAGGAGTGCGAGGACTACTACTACTACGTATAGTAGTTTAGTGTAAGAGAGTTAGCAGACACAGATATGAACCCGTCCAAAAATATGAAAAGGCTCTTCAGATTCAAAACCAGAACTCGAATTAAAATGTGCTTCTCAACATCACAACAAGTACTCTTCACACATAGGGCATCATCATATCACCATCATCATGGCTCGAATGGCAGACAGTAGACGCGAGATAGACCGATGAGCTAAAATTACTCAGAAGTGAACACACGAAAGACATTACTCGGTGCATTTATAACAATATAATTATACCATGATGATGGGGCTTCGTCGTTCTACATTACAACTATTATTCAATGCTATTAGTTGTAGCACCTCATCTTTATTCCTCCACGTGAATGAGCGCGTCCGAGTCAAATTAAACTGTCCTCTTGTAAAATCCACCAACAATTTTGAGTGAGGTACCTTTCACAAAATACTCAAATTTGCTCGCTTTCTCCGTTTCTAAACCTCTTCAACCGTTCGTCCCACAGATGAATGAACCCACAACTACTCCCTGCTATATATTTAACCAACTACTCAAATACTTGTGTGTGAGTCTAGAGAAAGTATCTCTGCTTGCTTCTATACATTCCTTTTTACTTTTTAGGTATACGCAGTTTGGTTTTACTCCGTCACTGTCTCTATGTATAGATGGATGTGAGTGTGTATATGTTTTGTGTGCACAAAGTAGAAATCCCTTTACTTCAACTTTATGCGAGACTCTGTGTTTCTCCTACCTGAACTTTTATGTTTACCCTCATCGCAATAAACTTCTTTCTACACCACATCAATCAGACATGAGCCACTTATAATTCTCATTATTTTCGATATTACAAATCAAATTCAACGACTATTCATTCGGTCCAGTGTACACAAAACCCGTTTGTATGCCCAACAACATCGATCGCCAATTGTTTATATTTCTATACACACACTCAACACAAACAGAGAGAAAGTCCAGGCAGAGAAAGCAACCAACCACTACTACAAACAGTGTACCATAGCTTCAAAACATGTGTAGAGTATTCACGTTCAATGTACATCTGACAGTAGAGGCCACGATTTACCTCTTACCTTTTGTCTCCCTGTGCGTGAAACATTAATATTTTGTCACTTTTGCCATTTACTTTATTGTACCTACTGTAGTGTACAAAACTCTTTAAAATAATGAGTCTAAAAAATTCAACGCACGATTCACACATCGAGAATGTAGGGAAACACATTGCTACTTAAAATTACAGTCCTCTAAGCTCATTTTAATCAATATAACATAGAATTAAATAAGAAAGTACGAATGAATGGCTTAGTGCAATGCCAGTCCGAATTTAACCAGAAATTTTCTGCAATTAAAGTAAAAGTGACTCACATACTATCTCCTCCTGTTCTACCTGACCACAAGGAGTGACGAGAGAAAGTATACAGTATGGAAAATCGAAAGAATATGTAATACAGTCTTGTTGTGTAGCAAACAGTGTTTAGGACATGAGTAACAATTGGTGAAAGTCATACCAGGATAAATGTAAAAGTACGGGTAGAGGAAACATAAGACGGCTAAGGCTTAAATGTCACGTCACTTATTTAATCACTCGTTCGACTAGTGATGTAGTCATAAAACAAACGGAGAAAGTTTCGATGGGAAGAAGAAGACAGAGAGGTTTCATACAAACAGACATGTTTTGTCTTGAGGTAAAAGGATCGATGAAGAGAAATGGATTTCTAAGATTCCGAAGAAACACATAAGGTGCAATTTCTGCAGCACCTTTAAGAGCATCTTCTGCCACTATTCACCATTATCCACCACCACCACTCCTCGTCAATCATTTATGGGCATGTTGCCCTGTCTGCACATATATATATATATCTATAGAAGTAGCGTGTGTGTATCATTCTCAACACCTTACAAACTTCTTATTTCGCCTCGTCCTCTTCGTCGAATGTCCTGCATCAACAATCCTGCTAAAATATTAAGTCTACACAAACCAATGTCACCGGTGTGACAGTAGAAAAGTTTCGAGGTTTTCCTTTTGTCTCTAGAATAAAGTTCAATCCATCAAATTACACTCCATGTCATAACTGTCTTTTCTTTTACTCTTATCTTTACACAATGATGCATTGCCAGATACTTTTTCCAACTTCCTTTACGCACTTTGGATTTCTAGATGACAGCAGACATCTCTTCACTTGATCGTTAGTTCGTTCTGCTTATCTCACAAGCCAATTGACTGCGCACTCTTTGACTTATTCACTTACTTATTGTTACACTCCTTGATAAAGGTAGTACGTCTTGCTGTCTATACATGTATTGAGCTTTCACTTTGTCTTCGTGTACAATGAATCTCATTCCTAGTTTTATTCCTGAAAGGTGTTAAGATAAAAGATTCATGGGAACTAAGAGCAAAGAAAACTTCATTTCAACAAAACTGTCTCAGAGAAACTGTTCAAGAGGGGAAGAATTGAAGATTAGTTTGATTCTGAGGTTTCAAAACTACTTCAGCAAACACTAAATGAACTGTCTTTTTGAATTATGCACGGTTGATGCACAGCAACCTATGTAAACCAAACTAGTCAAATTACATGACCATGACAAGCGACGACTTTGACGGTAGCAATGTCAGGGTAAAACAACAGTAGAGGTGAATTATCTTCTACCTAAACACAACTGACTCTGTTGTATCTCCTTTACTAATCCTCGATATAACGTGACTTTTGTCAATATACAAACAAAAGGGTATTTGGATCGATTCGAGTTAATAACAGATGGAAATTGCAAATAGTAAGCTTAAAAAACTGATTCACTCAAAACAAAGCTCAAAACATATTTGGTGACTGTTGCCAATTGTGTATAAATAGTAACTACATAATATTTAATACGAAGTTTCCTTCTTCCTATGCACATTCAAGTAGTGTAATAATAATAATAATAATTCTACGAGAAACGCAAAGAAGCCTCCTTATTACTTCAAGTCACATTATGTGTAAACACGGGATTGGCAGCGACCTTTTTTGTCACAAAAAAACTTACTTAAGCTCCTGCAAGGTATATATGAGTTGGTGGAGTAGAATAGTTTTCATCAAAAGTTACCGAGTTTGAAGTAAATTTAAAAAAGTAATGGAGATGAGATAAAGCCATGCCATCGTGTGCATATATATGTGATGGTTGCATGTCCAAGAATTTTCACTGGGGACATCATCGTGAGTCGGGGAGGTTTCGGTAGATGAATACCTCGGTCGTCGTTCTCTATCTGTATATACATATATATTGTATATTACACGTGTATTCTACTTTCCCTGGTGTACTTTTCTTTTCTTGTATTTTGGAAGGGAACAAAAGAAGGAAGGGGCTTCAGTTAAAGGAAATAAAAGAGTCCACTGTTGAGGCTTATATAGTGGAGAGGAGATTTCCTGGATTTCTAAATAAAAAATATCAAGTTTCTACCTTTCTTTGATGTCAAACTCTACCTTTCTCCATTACTCTTGAAAAGTCTTTTGCTTGTATAAAAGAATTTCATAAATCTTACAATTTGTCCTCCTACTACATACACACACATACACACGGAGAGAAAGCAGACGGGCCTGTAGCGAGATTTCATCTCTCTCCCATACGAATCAGTTGTACGAAGGCTACTTAAAACCCTCCGTGCACTCATTCAATTTATCTCATTGTTCCACACCCTTTCTCTCGCACACTCTCCTTCTTCCTATCCGGTCACTCTCATGTTTCCTCTCCACAATGGTCAACTATTCTGTATTCCTCTCTCCACACGGGAAATCAATAAAAAATTATGACAGTCTCAACTTCACACTTTCCAACTAATCAACAACAAAATCTACTGGTCTTTTTTGAGGGTTTCCTACTTTCACACACACACGCATAACCTATTCACCTTCGTACAAACTCTTGACCCATCTTTTCAATCGGAGGTATATGTACATGTATGAACACATTCTACTTTCTCCTCGCAAATGAATTGCTAATCCTAACTTTCTCCCTTTATGTTTTATTCAACTCTTCCGTTTCTAACACAAAAAACTACATAATGCATTAAGCTTTACTTCAATACTAATATACACTTTGATTCAAGTGTCGCAGCGTTTGAAATTCGTTGAGTGTGTGAGCTTTGAGCTTGCCAAAATATTCGAAATTCTCTGTGACCTGTGGCGGATAAGATTATCTGTATAAATAAGATTCCCATGTTATTCGCTGTGTGCGTGCATATCATTTCATTACTCGTAACTCAAGTATGCGCTGAAAAGACCTTTCTCCTTCCAATTTATCAGTTGTGGATCAACGTGAAGCGTACGCATAGAAGGAACATACTATAGGAACACAATATATATGCATTAAGTCTGCAGGAAAGCCAGAGGGCAGAGAAGAAATACAAAGTACAGAAGGCAGAAAACACCGACTTCATCATGAAGAACATTAGGAAGAGATATGAATCTGCTACTTTCACTTTTCACTCTGTTTTTCATCTCCCTCTGGCTACATGGTTTGTCTTTGTATTAAACAACACAGCACAACTTATTGTGGAGCAAAACAGCTCTTATATCCTCTTTCCCTTTCTATGTTATCAATTTTGTCGTGTGTGTGTGTGTGCTGTGTATGTAGTGTCCAGCTTTGATGGCAGCTTAAGTAAAGTGAATCTAAGCATCTAAGTAGTTGCTCTACTCTCACATGTATGTGTGTGTGTAAATGGAGAGGATATTTCATTCCGAAGTTATGAAAAAGAGCATCGTGTGTGTGTGTGTATCCAGAAGGAGGTATCATTTCCTCGTAATCTTCACCTTATGAAACCAGTAGACCACGTAAGCATAAAATATATATGATATAACTATGTGTACTCGTTTTTGGAAGGAGTCGGTCACAAATCCCATCTTAAAGTAAATCTCTCTTTATTCCCATAATCATAAACCTCTCGTGGTGTTGATGTTTTTTCGTAACCCATGAATGACCGAATGGAATTCGAAGGAAAACGTCTCTATCCTTGTGCTTTGCTCCTGAGCTCAGAGAGTATGCAATATTCCAATAGCAGTTAAGCTATTTTCCTCTCTAGCTTTCTCTATTATTCGGAACATATAGGCGAAGGGGTATATATCAGTATAGTTGTTTTTAAGACGGAGAGAGAAGGCTCAGCTTACCTATACAGGACTTTGGCACCTTAAATCTGTGCGTATATAATGCATAGACAGACTTTTAGGCACTCAACAGAGTCATTGAAATATTCACATGTGTACGAGGAAAGTGGGCAGCTATATCATAAATACAATTTTACCCTGAAACACATTTGACTTCCGATTCAGTGTCTAGCCTTATGGAGCTTATGAAAGTTTTAGAAAATTTCACAGATAGTTTGCAATTTAAAAAAAATACCCTGACTGAACTACTAAGGAAAGAATGGGGACAAGGAGAAACGGAAAAGTCTGTCTGGCACAAAAGGATTAAAATTTTGTGTAGATCGTGGAGACCTCATTGAAACTTTGTAAATGAGATGAAGAGAATGTATAAGTGGAAAACAAGACTTCTCTCAGCTTAAATCAAAAAGTACAAAAGACGATGTGAAATGCTTGCAGGGTGCTGGCCATGACACATGAAACCAACCCGTCTAAGTCTTCTTCTGAGGATGACAATCGAAAATTGTTATTGATTCATCCATTTGCTCTTTCCTCTTTTCTCTGTTGGCTAAATCAGAGTGATTTGCGAAAAGCTTTTTGTCCTTCCAAAAGGACAGACTGCCTGAAAGAAGGTAGTCAAGGCTTTGAATGACTCCTGCTACTTTAGTTGGAACTGCTCTTCTTCACCACATCACAGAGAAACCAGCTCTCCAATAGTATTAACCACATTCCTCCGCACCCCCACGCCGCTATTCTTCTCTCTCTCTCCCCAAATAAAAGCTTCTCTCGGTAAAAGGTGAATCTAATTGATTTACGAAAGAGAATGACAAAAATTCCCCATCTTCATTTCTCTCGTCAATCACAGCAACCTGGGTGCTTTTAAGGATCCATGTAATCGACAAAATTAACCGAGTCAGTCGAACCCTCACTGCTTTTCCCACTTTCCTCCCCAAATCCATCTTTATTTCTTTGGACTGCTGACTAATTTACTTCCTTTTATGCCACTTATACTTCCACTCTACCAAGAGCAGCATTCACCTTTTGCCCACACACTCACACGAGCTCATGTGCAATTTCTCTCTCTCTAATAAGTCCCTGCAGAAATACGAAATAACTGTACATTAGTGACCACATAACAAGCGTCCCTGCTGCTTCCTAACAAAGTAGGCGGACATCTTTAACTCTTCTTGTGTAATTCAAGGCTATTTCCCTCACGTGTAAGTCTCATTATATAGATCGTTAGAATGTTCAAATTTCTTTCTTTGAGATGTTCACTAAAGTGTATTCCCTGGACCTAATGTATCTTAAGTAGAAAAATAATAAATTTAATGGCTTTTTACGTTGCCCCACATTTCTCTTTCTGCAAATTACTCAATCTGCAATCCATCTCTATATGAAATCGTTGTCAGTCTTTATATCCCCTTTCTTTATATAATCACTAGCTTTAACTAGCCCTCTAAGCCCTTCTAATTATTGTACGCGCAAATTTATCTTGACAAATAAGCATTTATTAGTGTCAGGGATAAGAGTAATCTTAATTTTAAAGCTGTGATAATCTTTACTCTAATGTATGCCGTGAAATACATGACTTATCTCACACATTCACCAGCTGTGTGACCCGTAGGACTCTCACATGTCATCTCAACTACGATTACAAACCCTGATTTTATTCTGCATGTTATACAATGAGTTCTTGCTTAAGAGGTATTGTCAGTAGTTGGTTTGCAACCAAGAAGTTTTCTAACCAACTGACTTTTTCCAAGTTTGTCTAATATCGAGAATCTGGTCTTGTGCTGCTGCTACTACTACTACTACATTCATTCAAGTTGCGCACCATGTGTCATGTTTGATTCCCCGAACTCATCTCTGTGACTTTATGCAGAGTTAAAAGATTGGAATAACGTAGTAGTACGGGCTGGAGCAGACAAACTTTTTTGTATCATTCAAACATCCTTTTCCGAATTCGAAATCAGATTTGTGGTTCATTACATTTCCCTTACTTTGACAAGTTTACACAAAAATTTTCACTGTGAATAATAATGACAAAAACTGTAATCGCGCAAGACGTGTCAAACAACTCAGAAAAAATGGGCTAGAAATGTGTCTTCTATTTGTGTTTTTTCTACCACTGAACAATAATTACACAGATGAGTTCAACTGTGCGTACTATCTAATAACTACGAATCATTGGAAAAGGAGCGAGTTCTTAAGAGTCTGTAAGACACTGAACGTGAAATAGGATCTAGCATGATTCTAAATGGCGGAGTAAACAGACAATTCCAATTCGTATGATGTAGATTTTCAAAGTGATTTCGAAGCTATTGTAAAGATGATATCGTTACGTGTAGACTACCACGCGCATGGTTTTCCATTTTGGTCCTTAAAGGGTACTCGTGCAAAAGCTGTGTTAAGAAAGCTTAAGAATCCACCAGACTGTTCCTTTCACATACACACACATTGCACACACATATGGACTATAAGATATAACTACCAAACAAAGTATAGATTATTGCTTGCTATTGTACTATATAGACACCTTAACTTGGTTACTGACGAGTGCGAGCATTGTAAAGAAATGTTATTTCCTCACCATGCGATGTGCTTTATCTGCAATCTGCATGAAGAGCAAGCAAAGAAAAAGTTAGCTTAGCGGATAAATTGTTCTCGAATCGACTGCAATCACTCTCCTTCGTGTAGACAACCTGAAAACTCTTCATAAAACCCATAACAAAACTCCTACTTACGTTGCCTACCACATAATATGTATATAAAATATATGTCTATAGCTTTTTGCCACATATGTGCGAGAGACGAAGAAGGACAGGACGGAAACTTATGCAAAATTGCTACACAAAGCGTGTCCAAGCAAATATGTCTACGAGAGAAAGTATACAAGAGATTTACTCACCATGCAATGAAGGTCAGGTAGTTTTTGGACAACTACCAAATATTAATCAGGATGACTTGCCACACAGGCCAAGGTGTTCAGCAGTGGTGTACCAGATGCATAAGGACTTAAGGACTTTTATCACGGAAAAGTCCTATTTGTCAATTCAGACGAAAATACTTTCTCTTTTGGTTTATTCAAAACTGGGCGAAGATCGAAAACACAGAGTTCTGATATTTCTCCTCGATTTCTTCCCCACAAATCTTCAGCCTTCCCTTTTGCTATCACATCCTTGTATTTTCCATGAGTTCACCTGACATGCAATTTACAGAGCTCAATGAACAAGGAAAGTTAGAAGCTTCCTATGATATTCAATTCATCAAGGGATCAGAAAATGCCTATGACGGGTTCGTATTTCACCTGACAGCTTACAAGAAATGAATCAACCCTTCTTTCTCTCTGTGTGAGCTCACATCAGAATAATATCGTATACACTACTGGGGCATTTCTATACACTTTTCCATCTATTCCCTCACCTCTTCATACTGAGAAGAATCTCTCTCACTATGACTCTACTACCTATATTCAATTCGAAAACTATTTTTTACAGACAGAAGCCTCAAAAGCTGTCCAAGATAAGAATGCTTGGCTGGTGTAACTAGTGCCTAAACAATACTTTCACCTGCTTAACATGCATGTTTCGGATGAACTATTTCGAAGGGCTGGAAATAGTTTGCTGTAAACTGGATAGTATAGTAGTCTCTCTGGAGAAAGTTCAAGGTAATCCTGTGAGTTGAACTCTGAGCGAAATGATACGTCCTCAGGAGTGTTCTCACGGTTGTAGTTTGGGGTAGCGGAGATTGAGAGAAAGTCCCGTCGTAGTCCACGTATACTTTCATGCAAAGCCTAAACACTGTGACCGACCGAACACACCAGGATGATTTTGCGCTTATCTCTGTCCGGCTGAGACTGACGGGCAGAATTGAGTCCGCACCTTTATACATTCAGAATGGAAGAGCTAGAGAGACGAATTGTGTGTGGGTTTTGCGCAGGGTCTCACTTTCCCTGTCCGCAGCCCGACTCACCTTCTGGCGATCTCATATCTCTCCGAAGAAAGTTACTTCCGTTGCCAATCTACCTTCTCATCCTCTGTCAAGGGGACTTCCATCATCCTCTGATGATGACATTCGAGTCTTACTACACAACCCAACTATTACTCCAAATTGTTTTCCATGCAAAAGAAATTAATTTACTGATTCACAATGTATATCAGGTTTACGAACAATCATGCCAGAGCCCCATAGTCTTCTTCTTAGGCTTGCTGGCTCATTCTACATTGTAATAATGAGTTATATCCCGAGTACTAGTCGACCTGAGGTAATCAGATGAGTCACGAAGGACTCCAAAAGTTGGTTCTCAAAGGTCTTTCTCGCTCCTCAGACAGACAGACATACACTCATATACACACACGACGACGACCCTCTTCGAAATCAACAAAATTACTGATAGTGCTCGTGTTGGCAATCTTCCTCCCTTCATGGCGAACTCTTAATCACGTTAATCTTTTGTTTATTTTGAGAAACAACCCTGCAGGAATCGCCGAAGAATCCCAGGAGAAGAAACATAATTCAAGTTATTTCTTTTTGACAGGGCTCTCTCTCTCTCTCATGCCTGTCTGTTTGCTTGTGCATGATGTCTGTCTACTTTTTCCTTTCTTTTTTAGATTACACACATTAGACCTGATTTCACAAGAGCAGTTCACAGTCATTTAGAAACACACAGTAATACTTATTCATTCAAGTATTATCACGTTTCCTTCCTAATGTAATTTGTTATATAAACCTTTACGCAGGTTTAGTTTTCTTTAACCTGAAACGTTCAATTATTATTTCCTCATGCTACAACGGAATATTATCCCCATCCGTTCGTTACAACAATGTTGCGTTAATTCTCCGTCAGAATATTACCAGCTAACTCTTGCTAGTTCATCAAGCTTAACGCAAATGAAGCGTAGATCAACTGCCTTACATATGTGTTATAATACATATGCAGTGCAAGACTACAAGTAGCAATGGGCAATTTGGCAAATCTTGAGTCTTCTACCTATCTGCTTCAAGCAAGTTTGCAATTCAAATTTCTCTAATTAGCATGGTATTTCATGTGGAATGTCAAAAATCCTAAGAAGCAGCTTCCAAACTTTTCTAAAGGTAATAAGACTTATCTCAGAGGATTATTTTATAGATATGTGACAGATCCATTCTTTTGGAACTAACATGGATAGGCATATAAGTATGGATTCTTTATGCAAACATGTATACGTAAAAGGTAGTTCGGAGGCAGGTAAAAGTGTATTATGTAGGCTGGAAGCTCATGTCTGGATGCATCGAAAGGTGCTTTGAATAAGTAAAAATGGAAGTCTACGACATCAAGAAGGTTATGCGACGAAACGAATAGAAGAACCAGGTAGGAATAATGTATTGTGGGTGTACCATTGAGGAGGACTCAATTGTGGAAGGTATTTTACTTTTACATCGAACTTACTTATTTTTCTTTAAAGGTCTCTTGAGAAATAAAGGGGATTGTGTATTAGTAGCAATGGCGAGAGAGGATATTAGTTTATCTGTTCGAAGATTCCAGACTATAGTATGATATGTCAGATTAAAATACGTAGACAAGAGATATTTACATCTCTCCATCTATCTTCTTCTGCACAGTTCCTTGAAGTTTGAGAAGCGAAGAGTCGCAATCTACTCAAAGTTATTGGAAATCAATAACTGTAGCTTTCCTATTACATATCTTTGAGTATTAGTTAACTGCTGTCAAATCGATTGCGTCATGTTTTCTCAGTGGAGCAGAGGATTTTATAAAAGAGAATACGATAAATTGCCCGTGCATTCATTCAGCGGACATGGGACTTCCGGAGTCAACTACAATAATAATAATTACTCCGGTGTTTGTGGCCATGATAGAGTATCCACGATTGAGTCGACTGGATGGATCAATACTTCACAGTACTACGACAGCCGTTCTGATATGATTCTTCGTTCCCGAACCACTGGAAGGCAATTACCTCTTGGGCAACATCCGATGCGAAACATGTTGAAGGCTAATCCAATGCTGTACGGAAACTCCAGTGATCATGTTCAAAGCTGTTACATTAGTCCATTACCCAGCCCTGGACTCAATGAGGTAAATTGAGTTATCTTGCATGGATATGTTTAACAAGCAGCACAAAAAGTTGATATTTATGTACAACCCGGCTTATGAATGACAGGTAGTATCAACCTATGAATCTAAAAGACCGGAGGTTTTTTTTACATTGCCGAATACCGCTGGGAAATTGGGAGTAAAGAAAGGAAGCTGCGGACAACGATTTTTGAAGTCATTTGCTGCTAAAATACTTTTATTCATGGTGTTGTGTGCTATAATGACGACATGCTTCTATTCAATAATAGGTAGTAACACGTAAAATTATTATGCATCAATAACGTAAATACCTGTTTAATACGATGTAAAACAATCTTATATTCTGTACTATTTTAAAATCACATTTAGATGCATTTCGCAAACAGGATACAACGCACACTCCCGACGAAAATGAGTCCAATATAAAAGTCGTTTACTCCAAAAATGATGATGATGAAACAGTCTTAGAAGCTGTAACTTCTTAGTCATTAGATTCCTCATCCTCAATCTCTTCTTGGTCTTCGGCTTGCTGTTCTGCTTGGGCCTCCTATATTTTATAATCAAGTTGTGAGTAGATTTTACACTGAACATTTTAGCATTATAGATTACAGAAGTTTTAGTTTAAACAAATTATAATAGTATTCTAGTTTAGAGTCAAGAAAACTTTTCAGATTTAATTTTTAAACACGTAAAATAGCATAATCAAAATCTGCGTAAGATATATCTTTAGTTTGGTTACCCAAACCGATATTTAATTATACTGATGTTGAATATTTTAGTAAACAAACCATTTAATAAAGGATAAAACATAGTTTAAAAACAAAAGAACAATAATGACTGTTTTAATCAGAAATCTTACCACTATGTCTTGAAATTCAGGATATAGGGATACCGTTGACGGCCCTGATGAGGCTTCACAGAGTTTCTGAACAAAACATGCAATGCAGAAAGTTAATTTTACTATCGTTGATTAACAAAACATCACGAGAGTTACCTTAAATGTTTTAGGAGTAAATGATAATATGTATTGACTTCTATTCGTTCCTTTTGGCTGCGGTTCTTCGGGTTTGATCTGCAAGCTTAACTCTTTATTGGTATCGTCTCCTATTAAATGTGTCAGTTATTATGATTTCGTAAATTGTAACGTTAAATAGCTAAGACAATTCGTAGGGGATGCGCACCTTCTTTTTGAAGAGCTGCGAAACCATCATGTATCAGGAATGCAAGGTAAAACATGTACTCAACAGATTTATGTAACGAAGACGGATCCAAAATGAACTCGAACAGATTTGCTGCATCGGATTTAGTCTTATTCGTGTGATGGCGTAAGATTTTATCAAGTTTCTTAGTTATCTGTTCTGCGGGGTTTTTATCCTTACTCTTATCCCCCGACGTCACTTCTTCATGCTGGGACCCTTCATTTTCATTGAATTGCTTTCGAAGATTGGGAGCTCGTTGCTTCTTTTCTTTTTCCTTTGGAGTTGCAATTTCACTTTTATCAAGCGTTCCAACAACAGCAATAAGCGTAGGGTGTACTTTCCAATAAGGATTCATATTTTCAACTATATCTTCTACCCATTTCCTGTTGACGTGATCTTTGTCTGTGGAATCATTTTGCTGTAAAAACCAAAGGTACAACAATATTAAATCTGTAAGTAATCAATTACGCCAATAACCATAATTATTACACTGGCTAGCGCGTCCAAAAACTCGTCAACTTTGAACCCTGAACTCAGCGCCCCTATTGAATCTGTTTTGGACCTAATCAGGGCTGATAAGCTTTTTGTACATAAAAACGACAAGTTCCAGTCTCGTGGACCACCTAAAAGAACAATATCAACAGTATACACAAAATATACTCAATCCAAATGCAGCTTAAATATTCAATTACGCTACTCGGTCAACTCTTCCCTTCACTGAATTATTATTATTATTACCTGTATTAGCAAACGATCGGGCTTGTGACGTAGACGCAATTGCTCTAGAGGACCCTGGAATAGCAGGAGGTGCAGTGTTTACCTTCCTTATCTCCTCAAACAATTGTCGTGCTTTAAGAATATTTCCTTCAATAACTCCGGGGAGACTTCCATCAAATCCATCCTTCTCTCCCAATTCTACAATATAAACAAACAATGACCAATGACAATTACCTCAATATCTTAATCTCTCCCTTTATTCAGTACGATAACTTACCGTGACAAGACTCAATAATCTTGCTGTATTTCTTTCTAATGGAGTGTCCTGACTTCACTCCCGTATTCGACGACCCTGAGTCTGAATCGTCCGACGACATCTTCTTGAGTTCCAAATACTACCTTATTAAAGTTTGTACTGTGTACGAATGACAGGAGGAATACCCTAACCACAATGCTAGCAATAGTTACAATTTAAAAGTTTCAAACTAAAGTCTAATAATAACAATAATAATACTTTTCGATTGAGTACATTTCTTTTTAGAGCTCAATCTACCCACTCGACAGTTTTGTTTAGGTAATTGGCGCTTCGTGGTAACTCTGCGCGCGTTCATTTGAAATGAGGCCGAATCAAAGGTTTCTCTTTGTTCAGTAGCCACTGAAGACCCACACACAAGGGAATGGCTGGCCACTCACCAAGACTGCGCCTCACACACGCAATGGCATTGCATGCATATGAAGGAAATCTCACAATTCCCCATACAAGCAGGTTGGTTAGTGTGATAATAGTGATAAAGTAATATTATTATTATCATTTCCGAAGTTGCAAAAAGAAAAATGTAAAAAAAACTACAAAAGTTTCATTTCATTTTGAAAATATATATATATATATATTTTATTCAACTTGACACACAATAGAATAGTTATGTAATCATGTAATCAATTTTAAATCAATGCAGACTTTGAGACTTTAAACAAGAGAAGTTATCAGTAGGTCACAAGTAACTTACAATTCATGCTTGGACTATAGTAAAACTATAGTTAAAACTAAGAGGCTGCGTGTAAGCATTTTATGCATCGTTCATTCGTGTTTCATACGTCTGATTTCATGAACAATCATATTTTATGTATTTTATGTATTTTAGGTATTCTTTTAAATTTGTCGTTTTGATAATCCTGAGTTCTTGGGCTACAAAAGCCAAAGAAATGTACGTAATATTAATATATCGTTTCTTTTAACCAGTCTCTGTTTCGTCCTCATATCTGGCTATATACGAGTTCTCCGCTTAATTATACATAGTGTAGGATTTCATTGATGGTGTGGTACTATTAATATAGTTCAAAATTATGCTATAAGAATATTAACAATAGTAGTGTGAGGATGGAGGAATGATCTATAGGAGAAACAAAAGACAAAGCTAACTTTTAAAAACATGATTTCTTAACAAAATGATGAATTGGAAATGACTATTGTCTATTCACAGAATAGGCAGTAATTTAACTGAATAACAAATCTATGTGTAATTAACTATTGGATTTTTACAGATAAATCAGCTGTATGTCTATCTTATTAAGTCGTCTTTGAAGGAAGTGTTGCCGTTATATCACAAGTTTCGACTGGAAAGTAATATTATTGCGTTTGCATTAAAGTAGTGCAAGCAGCTTACAGTACACACATTACTAAAATATTTAATATCCATGTATATGGTGAAGTTGCACTCTGTCTTTAGTAGATGATAATACAACTAGTATACAATTTATGAATTCGTTGGCCCATAGCTAAACATTTTCTGGAACTACATCATCATCGGGTGTATTTGGAATTTGGAATCTCACAGAGAAGACAGGGAACATTTTTAGACTAATTGTGACTGCTGATTAACCTTCATGAAACGCTGAAACAAAGGCCATAACACTGATGCCCAGAATAATACTGGCAAACTGCTTTGCAGACTCTTTGGGGTCTTCCTCTTTGACCAAGTCCGGTAATAAATTGGTCAGGGCTATATTAATGAAGCATCCAGATGTGAATGGAAGTATCCACCAGGTTAAATTCCCTAGGAGTAAACATAGAGACTCAGTTAGTTACTTTAGGTACAGTTAATCGATTGAATGAGATATTTATAAGGCCTTTTAGTACCCATTGATTGCATGGAATCGGCACTTAATGTAATAATGGCTCCTACTAAACCAACAGTGGCCGTGGAGAGTTGAGCTTTTGCTGCACTCCATGGATTGAAACCGGCTCGTAGTAAAATGGCAAAATCTGCAATTTCATGGGGAATTTCGTGAAGTAGAATTGCTGCTGTGGTGAGGAAACCGATTCTTGAAGATATTATAAAGCTTCCTGCAACTGCGAGTCCATGAGTGAAATTGTCAAATCCGTTCGCTACGAGATTAAGATAGCCAGCAATCTGAAAACAAGAAATTATGCATTAGTTTGATTGAATTCATAACCGTACAACCGTTTAAAGATATGGCACTATTAGTTAACAAGAACTGTACTCGTTGGTTTGTCTTACTTGCTTAGTATTGGCTTCCTTCTCTGATATCTTCTGACAGATCTGTTCTTTCGTGTTGTTATTGTTGCAGGAGTCATTTGTCTCATCACTAATTGCATCTTCTTCTATTTCTTCTCCATACGAGACTAGTTTTTCACAAATTACAAAACTCACAATGCCAATTAGGACCCAAAACCCGAGGAATGTAAGGGTGTCAGCTTGACTCGTTCCAGATGCTTCAATTTTAAAAGTTAATTAATTAGTAGACATTAAGAATGCTTGAAAGTTGTACATCCTGAAGTATTTTTACCTCTTGCTTCATTCCAAGCTTCCGGAAGTAAATGAAGGAATACATCTCCAAGCAAACTCCCCACAGCAAAGTTTAAAAGTCTTTTTAACTGCTTCCCGTCAATCCCTCCTGAAAAAATCATCAAATTTAATTTCATTGATCATTTGCAATAATTGTCTGTAACTTCAGATAAACAACGTTTCGATGCAAATAAAGTCAATGTACTATTCAGCATGTCAACGAGAAATCCTAATAATTAATCTATTTTTTACATCAATGCTCGGTATTCTCGAGGCTTGCTTTCTTCTGGAGCGAGCAAAAAATATTTGCAGTTTGCTTCTAAGTTATTAAATGTTAAAACCGGTTTAACAACTATAGGTTGTTTTTCAGTTCATTGTACCTAGCTCTGTGTTGGTCAACATTTTTGTTCTTTGTTGTTAAGAATATATATAATCTATACTGCATGTACATTTGTATGGTATCATCTTGGGTCAGGAAGATATTGAAAGGTTATTGTGTTTGCATTTTATATATTTGCTGTATGATGCCACACATATCCCCGAATTTGTTTATTGGATTTCCCTGCAATTGGTACAGAATTAAGTCATAACATTCAGCTAGTTAACGTACAAATATTTTTATCACATTATCGGAATAATGTTTAACTAAAATCTGAAACAACTCAACACTTAATAACTATTTATGTCAATCTCTCCCACGAAGTCATCATATAATCGGTAGTATGGTGAGACAAAAAATAATCAATAATATTATTTATCCCCTATCATGAAAAGCTAAAAATGGGCTTCCTTCAAGAAAGTCGCTTAAAATTATTTAAGGCGACAGTACAAAGTCTAATGTCTGTTTATCTCTAAATACAACGTCACGACCATGTTGAATGCTTCCTTCCAATTTATTTCCAATTTTCAATTACACCAGTAACAATTACGCTCTGTTACGAATGATTCACCCATGCTCATTTTGTCATCCTCGAGACTCGAAACTTGCAACACAGTTCCATAACTTCTAAACGCAGGACAAACAATTTGCACCATGTAGCTGTGCATATAGATTGGATGGAACCTTCCTTTTTTCAACTCCAGGAAATCCGATCCACCCACACGTATTGTATATTTTACAAGTCCAAAATTTCTAACTCCTTGGAATTAACTAGAGAGCCACTCAAGCGTGTTATCAGCACAAAACCAGAACAGGGCCGATCGAAATGCTTCCATGCCAGTCTTCTAAACTCAAGGCGAATTTCCATGTTACTCTAAAGTGTACACTTGCGGTATATCGCAATTTTAAGCGAAACTACTTCTCTAACTCTTTGTGGGGCAACTTCTCAACTCCTATTCTTCATCATTCAAAGTATTTTCGAAAAAAATGCAACAGGGTTTCGCGAAAATCAAGCTTTCAGCTGTATGATGTCACTCAGCATTGTTCTCTGATTCAGATTGATGCGAATGCTAAAAATAATGGAGATTGATATGCATCTCTTGTTTATTAAGTTGTTGTGTATTATAAGAAAAATCCCATGGTCTTCCTGGATAAAGCAATTTTATTCATCTGAGCAATTGAACAAAGAGAGAAACTGTTCATAAGAAAATAAGTTTTCACTAATTTGTTGTCTTATGATTCATACTTGATACAATGAGTTCACTATGTTTTTATTTGTAAACTTATATTCATAATATTTTGTGAACTGTTATTTTTTAGTTCATGTGAACGTTATTCCATGCATGTAAAATCCTTTCAGCTGTGTCTTGGGGTTTATGGTCGACCGATTACAAAAAGTATCTTTACAGTATACCTTTACTGAAAATGGTAGTTACATGTGTCCTTGGCAGTTTGGATATTGCTGACTGATAGTAAGTTTAAAACACGCATTAAAACATTAAACGACTAAATTGTAATGCATGCAGTCACTTAGATTGTATAATGCTTGAGAGATCTGTGCAAAATCCAATACGAAAGGCTAAATTTTAGGTTAATACGACATTTTGTTTGAGAGTATATGGTTAGCAATGTAAACTTTTAGAATATGCAAATATTCTAGAAACATCTGATCAAACTTAGATTCAATATTATCCTCAAGCCCTCAATTGTTAATGATTCAGAAAATGCACTGGTCCTGCATAGCTCTCTTCGTATCATATTTAAGCTTAACATTATATTTATCAATTTACAGCGCTTTAAACACTTCGTATATAGCATTGTAGTTGATTGAACCTAAGGTCTAGAAAGATATCTGCAAAATCAGCAATGCTTAAAACGATTCTTTTGCTTATGCATTATCATTATGACACAGATAATATATATACTCTAAGCCATGTTGGTCAATGCGAATATAGGGTTGGTTGTATTGAACGTAACGAAAGACGTAAAGAGGTCGCGTCTCGTCTTCAACTTTACACTAGGTTACTAACTACTTTAGCCCTGCCTTAAAACTTATAATATCCGGTTCTAGAACTCATGGCTAATAGAATGATAGAAGTAGGTATATCCTGTAATTTTACGTTTTATAATACTTATAGCAATCTTTTTCCATTATTCTATTCATAGAATATTCAGTTCATAGATTTTTGCGGAATCCATCACAAGTAAGTTATTAATTATGAGCTTCTGAGCTTGTCCTGATCACTTTGAAATGTTTTTGAAAAGACTTGTGTACACAAAATTAGTGTCTTAAAATGAGATTAGTTCGACGGAAAAATAGCACTTCATGCGACAGTGATCTAGGATCGATCGTCTTATGGTTGGTTCATCACTGTGTACCGTCAAAATATTAGTTATTGAAAACAAAAAAAACCCAACAAAATAGAGTTTTGAATGAAACATGAAAGAAAATGATACTTAATTTATAGCAGTTTCAGTAAAATTAAAAACAGCCCAGCAATTTGTATACAAGCGCATATCTCAAGAAAAACATGTACGAAGGAGTCATCATGAGTTTGCAAATCTTGCTACAAAAGAGTCTCTTTCAGATGCACTTCCACTGCTAAGATCATCGACTTACTTGGGTACTATTATTAAGCTACAAGATGTAGGACACATTGAATGAGAGTCAACTGTCAAAAGAAACCTAATTTTTATCCTCGTTGTAGCTGTACCGTTGTATGCATTGCTTTAAGCTTAAGGAGAGTTTCTTCCTCAATTGAAATTTAACACCACTATTCATAGTTTCATCTCATCACTTTACTCGCGAATTCAGGTTGATTTCACTATTTCACCTTAATAAGTGAGTGAATCGGAAATCTTACGAGCTCTTAATAATATCACGACTGGTAATGATAAAAAGGGAAAATATCCCTCTACTTGCAAAGTATTCTTTAATTTTAACATTTAACAAGTCAACAGAAGCACCTTTTTATCTGTTTTCGCTTATCGTACTTACAGCAGGGAACAGGAAGAAGGCTTAGAGAAGCAAGACTACGCAACTACATAAAGGAAAACAAGTTGAATGAAGGATCTTGAGTTTGCTCCATCTTATTAATTCTAAATATGTACATGTAGTTAGACTCGTCTCGAATAAGAGTGGAGTTCAGTTATCTGCACTACTGGAAATAAGTACATTACGAAACAGAATAAAATATCCAAGCACATGTTGAAACTCAAGATACTGTTGTGAATGTCCGATATGATAGTACAATGTTGCAAGTTGACAATATTCGATAGATTGTCAATCGATACACGCATACATGTCCAATATTGACAAGCATGTATTTGGAGTCAACATTCAGTTAGCAATGTTAATCCAGTTTCAATTTGAAGTTCATGGCAGACAGAGTAGACAATGACTGTCAATTTCCTATCAGTAAGGATTGTTCAAACATTTAAATGATCCGTGACTTCCATGTACCTTAGACTTTTAAGTTGCACGTGAACAATCGACATTTCCTATGCCAATTAAGCAACTAAACCGAATATGATTGACACTCTCCACATTTATAATATCGAAATCATTGATTGATAAGGCCTTTCATATACTAATTTGATACTAATCTCAATTGACAGATTCCTGTTTCGAATAAGTATACCTCCTGAATCTAAACGTTTCAATAAACTACACCTTTAGAAAACTTAGAAATTCTAACCCTGAAAAAGTACTGCCTGATTGAATTTGACATCTTGACTTATTGAATCAAGAAGAAATATAAGTTCGTATGGAATTATTGGCTTACCTAATGACTCATCTTCATCCACCTGAGATCCATCAGATTTTTTAGTTTCGAAACTGCTCTTTTTTGAAAACAGCAAGAGAGGAAATATTCCACTGAGACCGACCAAAATGCATGCAGAGATTGTCATAATCCATTTGTGGTAGTCAGAAGTAACTTTTATGACAACTTCACTCAACAGGTGTTCATATGAGGAGTCTGAAGCGTTTCCCATTTGTTGGAAGAAAAGAGGCCAATAGAAACTGGGATATGATGATTCTATTAAGAATTCTGCTTCAGCTTGAGATGGCATTTTAGTTGCACTGATGGTTTTCAATTACAAAAAACAAATACTTTCAGCTGCTCCCTTAACTATAGTAACTTAAAACTATAGAAATTCAGAGCTATAGGACAATTTTAATTAGGAATCACAATTGGCTATAAACTAACTAGACCTGAGCTACAGAATGTACTGGATGGGTCACAATTGTGTCAAAGGATAATGAAGAATGCACGGACTTTTTGAATTGCAATTCCATTTTGAAATGTAAAAGCCTCAGAAGAACTCTAAAGTGTAAATGAAGAATGCGTTTGAGACACTTTCAGATGAGACTCGGACTAAGTGAAGAGTCTAGAGAGACTGTGTGGAGTGTACAGAAATGACAATCAATATATGTATTGAGATAGAATGGAACTCCAATATTTTGGATATTGGTTGATGTGTAATAATGACGAGTTTGTGGGAAAGAGATTCTTTACTGCTCTGGATGCTGGAATCAGTTTATAATTCAGGCTCACTGTCACTCATATCACAGTTCATGCCATAAATTCTCACATCAAACAACCAATTCACTGATCATAAGTTTACTTAATGAATCTATACACTTAAGAAAGTCTCGGTACAATCTTGACTTTATTGATAAGGAAGTTTATTTGACATCGAAGCACAGGCTGAGATTTTCCACAGCTTCGGTAACAGGACAAAAATTATTTTCCACTGTTAAGATTTAGAGAAAGGAGAAACTTTATATCTATAGAACCTACCTTAACTACATTGACACATTGTAAACAAGTAGTATACAGGCTATAAAAAGAATTTAACAAATGTATCACTTATTGAATACATTAAGGAAGACATGAGACTTATACTTGAGAACATTTAACCCATTGTACTTGCACACGTAGAGTCATGATTAAAAGTATACACAAACAACTTAATAACTTCATGTGCAATGCACAGGTGAAAAAATAATGTTCCGTGCTGTACGTATGTAATGCACACAGATTATTATTATATAATGAGTAACTGGCGAACTATAATCTACTTTCAGATTTCAGATTTCACATTTTAATTGATTTGAATGAACAGAAGGAACCTTCGAGTTCCTTCTTCCACTTGAAATGCACACTGCGGTTGTGTGAAAATATTTAGTCTCTAAATTTCAGCAAAAACGATTTATCACAAGAATTGCATACTCTCTTAAACGAGTTTTGAGCTGTGAAGACTACAACTACAAGGAAGGTAATGATGATTAGCTGAAGAGAAATGCGTGAGGATATGAAATGCTTTTTGTTACAAGTCTCTCGCAGCCTCACATATGTATTCCTACGTGAGTTCGTGTGTATGATGTACGAATCTCAAAATCACTCTACTGGTTATTCAACTCCTCAGCTTAAGTAAAATTTGTAATATTTGAGATAATCCTAGTTATTCTATAGAGTAGTGTGTTGTCTTGTCAGAAACCAAGTGTAGAATATAAACAGGGATTTGAGTCTAGGGGAGTGTAAGACTTCTACCAATGTAAGGCTACTACTAAAGGTACTTTTTACTATGACAGAAGGCAGAAATCATATATGAAGCCAGACTACTAGCAGACTACAGAATACATACACGCAGTCCGTAGTATTTTTCAACTCAACAGAACTCGTAGTAGTAGAGTGTTTTATTATGCATTTTATAAATATGGTTAATGTATCCCATGCAATGCTGAGAAAAGATCTATCTTAATGCAACCGTAATCCACATTAAGCACGTTGAAATGACAATACACACGAGGTTTACTGAATGGAATTGTACGTGTGTCTCTCAGAAAGTTAGAATCAAGACAAATAGAAGGAAATATAATACTCTAACTGTTTCCCAAGCGTCAAGGCTCTTCGTGTTTGTTACACTCCATTCACTAGGTGATGAAACAAGTGTACAATTTTTCATGCATTTTATGAACGAAATATTGCATAGAATTATTGGGTTTCATTGTTAAAAAGGATTATTAAGAAGTGAGCTCATGATGTCAGAAGTACAAAACCAACTGCTCGAATTCGTTCCTAACGCGGATACATATTTGTTGTGAGAATTCCACTTGTAGTTTTCCTGAGAAATTTTGAATGGTTCCTGATTCCTGGATTCAATCAAAAGGTAACAAATGCGAAAGGTTTCAAACTATGTAAATATACGATGCAATGCAACTCTCATTTATGATGGTGAAGCTACAAAACACAAAACAGACAAATAATACAGCCAGAGATCTCTTTTGTCATGAAAGAAATCGAAAATTGCATGAAAGACAAAGGAAGCGTTTCTTGACTCGTATTTTGCTCGAGTCTGTGTAAAAGTTTGATATTATTGGCTTTGTAGTTGCAAGAAGAATCATTTATGCAGACAAGTTTCAGTGCAAGAAATACCGATCAAGTGGGTACATGTCTCTCAATAATTATAAGGAATAGGCTCGCAATAATAGCGAATCCTCCTTTAACTTTTTAAGATACGGGAAGTAGAGACTGAGTCAGACTATTTTTAGAAAGCTGAGATTTCATGTCAATCGCTTGGGTAGGATACGGATTCTAAAAGTGCGAGAGAGAGAGAGAGAGTTCAGTTTGCATAATGCTAAAACCGTGCATTGTATAGGAGACATGACATCAGAGACCACATTTTATTTACTAAACTACACTCCCGAACTCCCGAGCTTTTTTCATTCCTCTCATCAATGGTTTCCTTTAAGTATCATTAAAACCAAGCTCGCCTGGGCAATTGCCATTCCTGGCTTTTTGTCCCGGCGCATTCTCCCATCCACTTGATTAATATTTTTGGGAGAATTTTGAAACTTTTTGTAACATGACGAACACCCTTAGCAAGCCAACCTTGTAATTGTGCTGGATAAGTCGGTTTGGCCAGTCAATTGGTCCCCTTAGTCAGTTTAGTGGCCTCTCTGCATTTATATAGGTTCCAGTTCGTATCCATTACTTTCCCTGTTCGGAGTATCTCTCTCGAAGACCACACGTCACTACTTGAGCCAAGTAGATAACTTATTCATCTGAAGTCACGCTCTTTTACCTGAAGACAGAATGGAGTTGACTGCAGATGTAAGGAAACAATTTAAATCTTCTCAAAATGGTCCATCTTTATTTGTTGTATTTTCCCGGTGTCTGCTCACAAACCAATACAATATTTAACCTTTCCTAGTAGACGTTTGAAGTACATTGTATGACTTCATTCAAGTACCATTGTACCATTTGTGTTTTGTTACACCTTTCCAAATCCCTGTAGGTTTGGGGTCAGTTGGCTCAGGTGCAAGAAGCGTCTTTATTCACTCAAGATGACAGCGCTAAGCGGTTTCGGACGGTAATTTTTCGAATCTATCAAACTATGCAAGATAGGAATTGCTTAACTAATACATGTATTGTAGTCTCGTAGTTGTAAACCCTAAGTCACGCCATGTAAAACTTTCCTTCAAGCAATCAGTAGAAATTAGTGCTTACAAGGAGAAAACTTCTTCTGCAGTGACACTAATTTTTATTTTATTGGCTGTGTAATATGTGTAGCTGCTTAAAACAGAAGTTGGCTGCTCGCGATATAGACGCTGGCTACTCAGGAATCTAATTCTACAGAACTATTATTTCTCGGCATTCTCCCTGAAGTTCCATGAATAATTGAATTTGCACGTTTCTCTCTTCTCTATAGACAATCGACAAACTTCCAGACAAAGTCTTACTCAAAATTTTCTCCTACTTGCCGCACAAAGAGATATGTCGATTGGCCAGAACCTGCAAGAAATGGAGACAAATTGCTTACGACACAAAGCTCTGGAGTCATGTTTCATTGAGGCCAGAAATATCTGGACTCCACGTCACATCTATGGACTCCTTAATGCACCTGATCAGGTTAGCGATGTGATTACAGAATAATAGTGACAGCAATCCACTACAAAAGATACTTTGATCAAGTCATTCTCCAACTATATAAAATGCTTTCTCCGTTTGATTACGCAACTGAAGTACCTATATAACTTCAACTCTATATTCTCAGATTATACCGGTTTCATTAATTATACAAGTAAAAATCCCAATTCAAATGTGCAATGAATTCTCGCACAAAGGTTCACAAGGGTTTTGTTATTACTCGACATTTCAAAAGACACAAAAATATATAAACATGACCTTAACCTTGATAAAGTTATGATAACAAAAGTTGTTTAATCAGCAGCAAATAGCTATTGCCTAAACGACAATTTGCTAATCGACATAATGGATATCATGAGATTCTCTTCCTTCGTACGTGAACGAAAGCACGTAATCTCTTCCACTCTCATGCATCGGGTCGTATGCATTTTTAATTAGCAAAATTGCTCTGTATGTTCTCTTTTTGACAACCAATCTGAGCAGTAGAAGAAAAGTAAAAATTATACGAAATGAGGCGAATGCACAATTTAAAACCATGCATTGTTTTTGAACTGAAAATACACTTTGTTTCACACTTTAGTCAAAGGTTCAGCAAATCACTTTGTTACCTGGAGTTACCCATGGAGCTTATCACCCATACTGTTCTTCACGAGTTGGCTAGCAAGTGTCCTAACTTAACTCATGTCTTATTGGACTTCTCCACAGCTATGCAACTCCACGATTTCAATGACATGCAGGTGAGGAGAGCTTCCATCTCACGTATGCATGCTTTGAAAGTAGCGTTACAGGATTACAACTCATGGTTTCTTTGCTAATTATTTAGGCGTTTCCAACAAAGCTGAGGTATATGTGCATTTGTTTATCAGAAGTAATTTTCATGGAAGGGTTCATGAGGAAAATCTACAACTTCATTAATGGAGTAGAGATCCTTCATTTAGTAGGTCAGAGTTCTTGTGTTGTTTCTGAAACAACCCTTTCACCTGATGATGTATTAATTAGTAATTAAAGGGAAAATACTAATGGGCGGGTTTTGCTTACAGGCACTTACGAGAAAGTTGAAGAGGAAGAAGAGGAGATTTACGAAGTCATAAATATTCATAAACTAAAAGCAGCCACGCCTAACTTAAGAGTAGTCAATTTGTATGGAATCAATTTCGTTGATGACAGTCACATTGAAGCTTTTAGTTCCAACTGTATTCAGGTAAAATGTTTGAATAGCATGCGAGTGATTGGGAAATATACTAAGGATTACTTTTATCCATTTACTTTGTCGTGTAGTTGGAATGTCTGGCAGTGAATTATTGTGCTAAGGTCACAGGCTCATCCCTACCAACTTTGTTTCAACGATGTCGAAAGCTGAAAACCTTACTAATGAATCAAACAAGTATAGAACAAAGTCTAAATATTCATTTTGCATTTTACTCTGGACCTATTTTAATTTAGATTGACATTGGTTATAATGGCAGGTTTGCAAAGCGAGCATGTGATGGCAGTTGAATGGCAAAACACTCAACTTCAGGAATTGGATATCACTGCTACCGATTTGTCTACGGAATGCCTAACCGATCTTCTCATTCGTATTCAAACCCTTCGGTGGTTGTCAGCAGGCCAACAAGATGGATTCAATGACTCGGTGAGTCCCACGGGACTTCGCCCGTTGTCCTTCCTAATTTCTGTGAAACCGTTTCATTGTCTTGTAAATGTTTGCAGGTGCTTCGGGCTTTCAGTGAACGGGGGAATGCTAAAAATTTAATATCCTTAGATCTTGATGCCTTAGACAATTTGTCGGAAGAGGCTTTGAACAAGTTTCTGCACAAACACGGTTCTCAGTTTAAAGGCCTTTGTCTCTCGGGAATGCCTCACATTACGGATCAATTGTGGGTTTCAGTTCTTCCTCTTCTGAAAAATGCAAGGTATACACACTGTGTGTGCAGGACACACGTCTAAATTCATTCTGCTCTAAAAGATATTGTCTGACCATTCTGCTTCTTCCGTCAGAATTTTGGTAATGGGAACCACGGATAGACTTTCTACCAAAATCCACGTTGACCAACTCATGGATGCTATTGCTCATAATTGTGCTCAACTGGAGCGTCTAGAACTTCGATGGGATCCAGAAGCTCTTAGGTTTTCAGATAAAGGACAAAAAGCCATCGATATCATTCGAGTTCGATGTCTTAAACTAAGTTGTCTCGTTTTAACGTGAGTGTTTTCTACTTATACTTCGTGAAAGCTGTCCATACGAATGATGAGAGCAATGCGCGCTTTAACCTTCAACTAACTAATGTGGGTTCTTTCTTACTTTTTCAATAGGGATGGACGATATTATGAAATTGTTAAGGCCAACTTCGACCGTGCGGATAGGAATACAGTTGTACGAACAACAACTAACTGCCGAGTGACCAATTGTTACCTACTTAATTTTTACAAAGAACTACTTTTCAATTAATTGTAATCATAAATACTACGGATACTCAGTTGGTGTTTATCCAAACTTCCTTCCTCAAACAACTGTAATAATGAATTTCATGAGTCAAAAACTGCAACTTTTCCATTCATTTTTTGAACAAATAATTCTGCAGAACTATATAGCAATGGTTTTCTGTTATTGGTCAAATTAGTATTTTCATTTTGTTTCTTCTTCTCATGTATTGGACTCTAAAGTTTTATCAAGTAATAGATTAGTTTTTCTTATTGAACCTGACGACTTTCTGAACACGGTGTTTTTATATTGGACTCATATTTGGCTGACCAACGACCCACACAAATATAAAATCTTCCCTGGTCGCTTATAATGTGCTCATTTACACATTATGTGCTATTTACCTCAACAGTCGATAACTTTAATTGCAAATAATTCCATGACACGCATGTAAATTCGTAAATGAGTTCTGGTATAAAAATATTAAATTTTAGAAACAATCTGACGCTTTAATTCCTTTGGTGATGTTCGTTTGGTGCTAAATCCATCGTAGCTCTTGGAAATCATGTACATATTTTATTTAACTGGAGTAATAGTTCTTAATACGATATTTAAATGTGAATCCCTCTGTACGTCGATGTATGGCTAATATCTATTTAATGTAGGTATGGTAGTTTTTGAGTGTTTGTGAACTACTGAAATAATGTTAGAAGTATGTATCTATACAATTCTATACAAAATAAAACGACTGAGTGAGTTGGATGAATGGTGAAATCAGAAAGCTATTATTGATGCAGTTTCTGAGACTGATACTCATTGATTGATACCACTTTATGGTCCGGACTGCAAAATGAAATTTCAATAAACGGTCATGTTATTTCGAGACACTTGTACATTATTGTAGTATCATTGGATTCATAATGCATCATCAACGAATAAAATTGATCATCCTTTTAGCCTTTAAAACCAGGTCAAAGAAATTCCATGAACTACATTTACCGGAGCAAATTAATTTCCATGAAACAAAATATTCCAGACAGACTTCCAGTCTAGTAATCCAGTCAATTCGGGAAAAAGCATGAAGACGGATGATCGTTCGGAGAAAGCCACCTAGACTCAATTCGAGTCAACTAGGAGTATGTGTGTCAGACCAAAATCCCGAACTTCGGAAGACATTCAGACATTCCCATAAGAAAGTGTTGCCCTTTCTCCAACCCGAAATATATATATACATATGTACGTACAGTTATACGTGTATTTTGTATATATACGAATACATACACTGCAGAATGAGCAATTTACATTCACCCAACTTGCCTCTTGCTGCTCTCCCCTGAATTCCATATAGTACACATCCACCTCTTTCCATGTCTGTTTAGCACAATTCGAAAGATAAATTCCCGTTTAGCTTACAACTCTTGTTCGATTTGGTGCAGGGAGAATCACGTAGAGCAGGATGTGTAGCAATAATAATATCATGTCTCAAGAGGTACACACAAACTCTTCCGTCACACTATCCTTACATGTTTTACATACATAAAAACACCGTCTGTCATCGCAAATCTCTTGCTTTCCAATAAGTAAACACATCCTCCATAGTTTATTCTTCTTCTAACTAATCTCCTCACACTATCCTTAGATTTTACAAATTTATTCCAAGTAATTTCCTTCCATGTGTTTGCCACATCAATCTCGACGAATGGTCCACTGACAATCAAACGAAATTTTATTTTTCCCTTTACCATTTCATACATCGTTTTTACACATCTCAAAAGTGAGTTACAGATTTTCTAGTTTCCAGAAAGAGATAATAAAACATAATATGATACAAATCTTCTACAAAATATACTGTAATTGCGGGTGAGTTGTCTTTTCCATACTTAAATCGAATTCAGTTTTTATCTTACGGTGTAGAGAAAGTTGCTCGTATCTTTTAGAGTCTGTCTAAGCTGTTAAGATAGTAATTGCCATGTATGAAATCATTCATAAATTCTAGAAATTGATAAAACCATACAAAACCAAATTGCGCACTCTAAACAGCTTATAATCAAAACCCCATGAATGCACATACTACTAATGTTATAATTTGATTATAAGGTTACAACAAGTAAATAGGAACGGATTAAAATTGAGCTAAAATGAAAAAAAAGTTAGGAAGAAGTGAAGAACGAGTGAAACAACTAACTAAACTGAGAGATGAAGGTTACAATAACCTCAGGTAATAGAAACATAACGTAGGTAAGGAACCGGAACACATTCAGACGATAGAGGGTTTTATATTCTTTATATTATGCAATGCAAAAAAAGATGATTGAGCGAGTCATTCATGACTTTTAGTGAGTACACCTTGTGCCTTCCACCCACGACCAGCAATATATAAATGTATGTATGTACACTTATACATTTCAACAAGAACAGCAGAACGACGGGATTTAAATGTATACACGCATATATATACATACACACACATTAGATAGATTCCATTGCGCCCATGGAATTGCAAACTAAAACTAAATGAAAAAAAGAACACTAAAAGGTCTGCAGCAGCAGGAGCAGTACATTAAACCGAGTCCCAAAAATGGTAGATTTAACAGTAAAGTGTGAGCGTTGGCTAAAAAGCTTAGTTAGAGAGAGAGAGAGAGAAGCCTTTTTTAGTGGAGGTGGTGGAAGGAAGGATAGGACTTTAATATAATCCAAGGAAATTTTTGCAATAAGAAGGGTGGAAAAAGCTAAAAGTAAGAAGAAGGTGAATTTTACTATTATTATTAGGATATTTCACAACATACAAATTCACATAATACACTTTATTACTGTGTGTGTGTGTGTGTGTGTAGTCTCTCCAATATTAACCTAGTCTTGTGTTTTAGAGGAAACACAAGAAAAAGAGGAATTCATATTGAGCTGCTGCATGTGCAGACGAATAGAATTAATAAGCTGCAACCTTATCATAATAATAATAATAAATCTTAAAATCATATGTACACCAGATAGGCTCTTCTTTTATATTATTATTAGGAGTAGGTATGTATAATTCTGTATATATATGTACTCTTAGCGGAGGAAGTTAATCATAACAGTACATTTTGACTAAACTCCACCACCACACCAGACACGGCCACTGATAAACGAAGTATAGTGTAAGTGTAAGTAGGAGATCATATTCTCATCCTTTCTTTTGCAAAAGATGTGTAAAGCCTAATACTTAAGATTAAAATAAACGAATATTTTGAAAAATCAACAAAAGCGAAATCAAAATTTTTGTATTAATAAATCTAAATCAGTTTTCCTTGAAGGTTTTTTTTGAACAAGTCCTTGAGACTTATGTAAATAAAAGTTTACATTGTAATATATACATTGTATGCAATTTGCATTTAGAATCAAAGTATCAGCTGTCAAAGGCAGAGTTTTTGTAAATTCCATAAATAATTCATTAAAATCGACAATTTAATTTTTAAATCTATTCCTTTTTTTCTGTGCCCTATCCTGTTGTGTGTTGTGTAGTAAGTTTTGTGGGTGTTTTTTGTAAGAGTTTTGAAAAATGAAGAATCAGGAAAAGTGTTGTTATTGTAAGATTGTATATTATTGTTGAAGTTGCTGTTAAATAATATTTTATTTATATGTTCGTTACAAGGTACGAAGTATCCTGTTGCGGTTTACCATTTTGAATAATTGATTAATGTGCAAAATATTGATCTTATTGCAGGCTAAACGCAAAATGAGGAGTGGAAAAGGTGGTAATGCCAATACGGAGAAAACAACAATTGTATAATGGAATTATCATCAGAGAGAGTCGTATATAGTATATAGAGTCATCATCAACCAAAGAATTCAAAGATGCTAGATACTGAAGATGATCAACGTGAAATGTCTGTAGAACTTATTGCAACCGAATCAATCAAGAAAGATAGGCTAAAACGTCTGCTGTAGTTGAAACGCAACCGTAATTCTAGTCAATGATGACGAAGACAATGTGCAAAGACGCTGACGCCCAAAGACCGTTGAAGAATAAGTTACGGACAGACGAATATTATCTGAAATGAACATTATTGAGTTATCTGCTCTGCGGATATTACAACAAAAGTGGCCTATACAAAGAACAACGGGAGTGTTCTCCTGAGGAGAAAATGATTCTCTTTCAAAAGTTTCTGTTTCTTTTTAAATCGAAATACAGACGGAAATGGGGCAGTATTGGGGGTCGTCGTTCATTTTCGTATCGTGGTGCTCAGTCGGCTACGTTTTATCTCTCACCATCTTTAATTGCTCTCATATCGTTTCCGTTAATGTTACTAGTGATTTTAACTCCCCAGTCAGTTCAGTCAGTTGAGTGTGGAAAACATTCAGGGAATTCTTCAGTGTCGGTTCCTTGCGTTAATGGATACTGTGACAATAATACTAATCTATGTGTTTGCAATCCCGGATGGATTGGTTCTGAGTGCCAGTTCTGCCACGGCAAAGTCAAGTAAGTTTAGAAGGACTTTGTGGTTTGAAATGAAGTTGTTCATCAGTAAATATGTGCTTGTGTGGATTGTTCAGGGTCCAAGGGGATTTTGGATGGATAAGCGATGGAGCTGGAAACTACACTGCGAATATGAAATGTACATGGTTGATTGAAGGTTCACCCGGAATGCCTACAAAGGCTCCTATTTTGATTCGTATCAATGAATTTGCTACCGAGTGTGGGTGGGATCATCTCTACATTTTTGATGGAGATAATGTCCACGCTCCACTTTTAGGCGTGTTTAGGTAAGGAAATACATGATTAGTTGAATGTCACAAAATTGACGGGTGCTCATTACAACGCCGGGTTTTGTGTCATTTAGTGGCATCCTAGTCCAGAAGAATTACAATGCACTTCGTCTACCTGAGATTATTGCAAAATCGGGATATGTTCTGCTACATTTTTACACAGATGTTGCCTACAACCTTACTGGTTTTAATATTACCTACCAGTAAGTTCAATGATTTCATCTTTACTGCGTTCCCTTTAATAGAAGCATCTGTGTTGAGTTTCAAGACTAATTATCTGACTGTTCTGCTAGAGTTCAGTCGTGCCCGAGCAATGACAGTGATTTGACGTGCTCAGGGAATGGAAGATGCCTAAATGATGGGAAATGCACTTGTGACGCTCCGTACACCGGCGAAGCGTGTAATATACAAAAGTGTCCGAATAATTGTACCAACCATGGAACATGTGATATGGAATTGCACCGATGCAAGTGTGACGACGGTTATAAAGGTGAGGTTAATGTCATAAGGTTAGAAAGTTGTAGTTTTGATGATTGGCTGATCGGATACATCAATATTGGTAGTAAATACAGTTTCACTTCGTGATCGTATGAAAATTGCCTTTTTGAAACTGAATACATCAATATTACTTGTAAGCTCATTGATTGGTTAAAAACGTTTCTAAATCTGATTCCCTAGGACATGATTGCAGTCAAGAGGTACAACAAGGCTACTGGGAGGTTCTGTCTCCATCTCAGGAGTCCGTTATCCCACACGGAAGTGCTTCTCATGCATCCGTCATTTATAACAATTCTCTTTGGGTATTCGGAGGAAACAATTTATCTCTAGAACTTAAAGGCCCCATACCAATTTATAGATTTAATTTCGACAGTAAGTATGATATGCTAATTTCGTAATTGCAGCATTTCGAGCACGTGTAAATTCCGTCTTTAATGATTTTAGATGATACGTGGGAAAATGTTAGTACAAAAGGAGATCTCCATCCACCGGCGCTATACGGCCACACTTGCGTTGTTTTCGAGGTAATGGAGATATCTAGGGTTATTTAATAGTACAATCCACGTTAAGATACCAGGAGACTTTCTATACGGCAAAAATTCTTGCTCTGACTCGGGATCGAACCTGAATCCGTTACATCCTGTCTCAAAATAATCCACTGCTGAGCTGCTTGCGCCGCACAACCCATTGTTGTGCGGCGCAAAATTAAGTAATCCCCACTATAATAGGATTTCGAATTAGCAATTCAATAGTGGCCTTCATTTTTCAGGGGAAAGTGTATTTATACGGCGGAGTTTTTGATGGCAAGCTTGGAACGCGTTACGTCACCAACACGTTATGGGCTCTGGACATGCAAACCCTTCGATGGTCACAAGTTTCTGTGCGTCCTGACAAGTGTAAACGACGAATGTGTGGTAAGGCTGAAAATTCTTCCTAATGCATATGGATCGAAACTATTATGTCGTATATTATTTCATCAATTTTAGGGCCCTTGGACCTTGCGGGACATTCTGCTGTCGTGATAAACGACAAAGGGAATAAAAGTAGACATAGTCGAATGGTAGTTATCTCAGGGCATTCTCCCAGATTTGGCTATGTAAATGCTGTACAAGAATACCACTTCGGTACGTAACACACTTTCACAAAATCAGTCATGATTGTAATTAAGGTATTATCTATTCGCAGGCAGCGGCGTTTGGAACATCGTGACTACCAAAGGGTACACGCTGAAAGGAAGTTATGGGCATTCGAGTACTTGGGATCCCACAACGCAAAAGATTTACGTCTTTGGTGGTTACCAAATATGGACTGACTCTACCTCTGCTTACCTATCCAGTTCATTATTTTCTTACGACCCTTCCTCCCACACATGGTACTATTAATTGGAATTTAATTGGAATTAAAATATCTCACTGGCAGAACTGATTGTCTTGTAATAATAATTTGCAATGCGTGTAGGCATCTATTAACACGAGGACCAGAGGGCCGATTTCTTCACGCTGCTGTAGCATACAAAGGACTCTACTTTATATTCGGAGGAAACGGCCATAACGACACAACATATAGCCTTGGTTCAAAGTGCTTTACAAGCGAAGTGCTAGTGTACGACATAATGTGTGAAACTTGGTCATCCGTCAATCCTCCTGATACTTTACCCACTGATGTTTCCCGTTATGGACATACTGCTCATTTATTCCAAAATTCGTTTGTGGTCTTTGGTGGATTCAATGGGTTGATACAGAACGACATAATCCAATTCACTCCAGCTTCCTGTGGTGTCTTTACCTCATCTCAAGACTGTCTTGAAAGCGTTCAGCACGGTGTCAAATGCCAGTGGAACAGGGTGCATGGCATTTGTGAAATCATTGGGGCCTTTTCTTCAAAGGACAAAGAAAAAGACAAGGAACGTGAGAAGGAAAAAGAAAAGGAAAGCAGCGTGGAAAAGTGTTTTCGAAGTCACTCAGTGAAGAAGGCTGAACCTGAAATCTGCCCATTACTCTCCACTTGCACGAATTGTCTCCAACAGAAGGCAGACTGTGTCTGGTGTGGAAATGAGTGCCAGTATGCCAAATGCAGAGATGATAAGCAAAAAGTAAGAGTTTCGTTAATACATCTCTTACTGAAAGTACTGAACTAAAATTGTATCATCAATCAATTACTATTGCACAGGCGATGGTTCACGTAGACCAATGCAAGGCTGATGAAACTTATTGTGGCTACCACCTGCATAACTGTCCCTTGTGTGTCTCTGAGCCAACTTGTGTCTGGACTAAGGACGACAGATGTGCTAAAGAAATTCCCAATCGTAAGTCTAGTTATCATTGAGAAGTCAGTATGTAGCCACAAAACATCTTTACAAGATCTATATCAGTGCAATATGTATTTCTAAGTAGATAATACAACTAGTGAAATAGCATTGACTGAAACTACCTCACGCGAGGGGACATGTGACCAAAGCTGTTCAGATTTTAAGACTTGCACCAACTGCACTTCCAACAATTGCATGTGGTGCAATAACCTAAACACTTGTGTGGACAAGAATTCCTACGTCATCTCATTTCCCTATGGACAATGTTTGTCTTGGTCACAAGCTCCAAATTCCTGTCTATCAAAGGATCCCCACGCCTCTCCTGTGTCAAGTGAGTTTCAGTTACGAAATCTCTTGAGAAACAGTAGTTCATTTCATGTTCTGAATGTATAATACAGTGTGCGATGAAGTTGCATCATGTGATACGTGTCTCGCTTTGCCGTCTTGCGGTTGGTGTGATTTTGGCCTGGGAACTGGGCTTGGTCGATGCATGGAAGGCTCCAGCAGAGGACCGTTGTTTGTTAACTCAACTGGTGCTTTCCTTAATGAATCTACATGCAGCAATTTGAAAAAGTGGCATTTCACAGATTGTCCACGTATGTAAAACATTTGAAGAGAGACATTTTCATGACCGAACTGTTTAGTAAACTATTGTAATGTTCAAATTTACTATGTATAGTTTGCCAGTGTAATGGCCACAGCTCATGTGACGAAAAACGACGCTGTATTCGGTGTGAAGATTTCACCGAAGGAGATCATTGCGAACGATGTGTTTCAGGATATTACGGATATGCCATAAATGGAGGGAAATGCCGACGTAAGCGCACATGTGTTAGCATATTGAGTGCGAGATAAAACGATTTTTAACTATATTAAAAGCTCTATTATATTTGTACTAAAGCTTGCGAATGCAACGGGCAAGCTGAGATTTGTCACTCTGAAACTGGAAGATGTTTTTGTACAACAAAAGGAATTACTGGAGAAGACTGTGGTCGTTGTGACACACAGAACAATTACAGTGGGGATGCAAGCAACAGTTCATGTTTTTGTAAGTTCAATTTCAATTTGTTTAATATATGGTGGATTGTTGCTTCTTGTTGTCAGCCCCATAATGATCTCGTGGTTAATTTATTTAGATGACCTGCAAATCGACTATCAGTTCACGTTTAATCTCTCCAAAAAAGAAGATAGACATTATAGAAAAATAAATTTCCGAAACACTCCAACCAAGCCGGATATTGATGCCGATTTTTTAATAACTTGCTCAATGATGGCCAAAATGAATATTAGCTACACACGAGGTAATCACCGAAGTAAGCAAAGTATTTGATTGGTGAAGTCAGACACGTCCAATTCATGGGCGCTAAAAACTGCAGATTTCTAATCTTTCCTGAATATTTTTTAGGTGGTTCACCTCAGACCTACATTATTAAAGGACACAACTGCACTACATTTCGACACCGCTTCCTAAAAACAGAGTATAACTTTGGAAATCCAGAAAACACTACATTTTATGTGTATCTATATGAATTTCAACCTCCGTTGTGGATCCAAATTTCATTTTCTCAATCCCCAAAACTGGATTTGCTTCACTTCTTCATAACATTTTCCACGTATGGATTTCGTTTTAAGCTCTTTTTCTCACTCTTTCATAATATTATATTGAGTTTATGTTTTCTTCAGGTGTTTCTTGGTTCTGCTGCTGGTAGCTGCAGTACTGTGGAAAGTAAAGCAAAGATACGATATGTTTAGAAGACGGCAGGTATTAAAGATAATTCTGAGGGAGATACAATCTGTCAAAATGTTTTACATGGAATATCGTATTCGTATGTAACGACTGTATTATTGTAATCACAGAGAATGTTTGTCGAAATGGAGCAGATGGCAAGTCGACCCTTTGCGCAGGTTTATGTTGAGATCGGGAGGTCCCAGATGTCTTGGAGGTTCTCGTCTTTGAGAAAACGACGAAAAGTGAGTCACAATGAACTTTCATTGTTAAGATTCTACGGCTTCTTTAAATGACTGGTGAACAAATAAACATGTGCAACATCAATTAAATTATATCAGGAATGTCCCAGTCCTATTGCTTTGGAACCGTGCCATGGGAATAGAGCTGCAGTTTTGTCATTACTCGTTTCTCTTCCAACTGGATCCCAACATTTCGCACCTGCTGGGCAGTCAGGTTAGAATTGACCTCCATTCGTAATTGCATTTCAAATGATCCCGTGTGTCAATAAAGTTTGGTCTCTCTAGGTCTTTCTGTTGGATCTACCCTAGTCGCATTGGGAAACCCAAGGAAGGTCAGCTTCGATCCCGTTTCAAAGACTGAAGGCAAAAATTCTAAAATCCGCAAGTCTTTGCCGTCTCACAGCCTGAACACATGCATTTAATAGTCAGTTTCAAACTTGAAGCCAACAAACTTGTTATATGGTACCCAAAGTGTGCATATCACTTCAAATATCTTCTTGTCACAAAACAGTACGAACTCTGCACCAGTCAATTGCGTGCAAGAATGAATTATGGAGATTCCGATATTATACTTGTTTATGATGGTACTGCAAGTAAGTCTACTGAGTCGTAGTTTATTGCTTTAATCAGTTTCCTTCGATTTCTCTTAACTGTGATTTTTAGTTACTTTATTGTGTAAGATATTATTCCTGTTACTATTGGGTGGGGGTGAACGTATTGTCACTCCCATCCCAGACTGCATTTCTGATCTTTTTTAGATTGGTTGTCATTTTGAAACATACTCTGATAGTATTTTATGTGTATGCTAATCGTAAGCAGATTAGTAATTAGACATTTCCAACTGTAATTAATAATGATGTTGCTATATGACTAATCGTATGCATTAAAATGAACGTTTTACATGTTTCAATTATATGAAATTACCAATTCATGTAACCTTATTATTTAAAACTCATTAAATATCATGTTTATACTGTTCACGGTCCCGTTTCGACTCTGCTCACATCGAGAATTAATTTGATAGTAGCAGTAACTTAACGTATTATTTTATTGTAAGGAAAGTATTTATTTTTTAGAATCATCTTTCTATAGTAGGCTAGTCTACAACGTTCACCACAGCATAGTACTTACAAATTCATTTCTGTAGAAGTAAACAAATCTAATTTAATAGAGGGTAGCAGTCTCTCCAGTCTCTCATGCCTCTCTGAAGTCGGAAATTTCACTACATTCACAGCAGAGGATCTCCCAAATGTGTAGGAAACCAGAGCAGAACCAACCAGACCACGAGACGGCTTTGTTTGAGACAGGATGATCGAACTTCCTCAGTGTTTGCCATTTGATTACCTTATGCTTACTTACGTCATTTCGAGTAACTGTAAGAAGGCAACAGGACAAAACATAGACGTTGTTGTCTAGAGTAGTCTAGATTACTCTTGCCTTAAAGCTTGACCAAAACTAAAAATGACTCCCAAGGGATGAATTAGAATTAATTGAGCTTTTTCTCTGTATTGAAAGGACTGACACGGGCTCGATGAATGCTCACACACACTCTTCCTTTCTCTTTCACTCAACTATACGTACGGAGTCAGTCCAATTCCAGTCCGTAAAACTTTCCAATGAAATTAGTAAATGTTCTTTGTTCATTAAAATTGGCATATACATATTCAAATAAGTGTACCTATGAGAGGAGTTGCGATGAACTTAAAGTCTCGCGTGTGTAAATACCAAAGAACGAAGACAAGAGGATGAGATCCCATAGCTGCTGCGAATATCACACTAAGCACACAGCAGCCGTCAACATTCTCAAAATTTGCCTGATTTGTTTGTTATTCACAGTTCAAAGGGGTATGAATAAATATCAACTTTCACCAAGGCTTATGTAATGGCTTTTAGAAACATACACTGACTGTGAGTCACAGAGTGAGAGTCTCTTTGTGGGCGTATACACGATGATATTGGATTAGAACATTAGCAAAGTTGGAAGCAACCGAGGCGAATAAGCATGTTGCAAGTTTGGGAATTGTTTAAGTAAATTCTAAATTCACACCGCCTGGTGAAATAATGTATTCGGTATTCATGATTGATGAAGGAAAATATTTAGAGTTCTGTGATGCAGAGAATTGTATTTTCTAAGCTCGAGGAAAGTATCATCTCTTCTCACCTCGCTTTTGCTCAACACGACGCCATTCATGAGTGAAAATAATCCCCACCGGTGGTTTTCGATTTTCGTGGTTAGCCACTTGCCAGACTTTTGGCTTACCTAAGGTCCACGAGCACGAAATAGGTCCCAGAAGTCCACCTATCTCATCATTTTGAGTTAATTTTGGCATGAAAGTTCACGACCTACAACTTGTGGGATTTCACCCAAGCTCCGTGCGTTGTATATTACAGCTTTAATCTCAGCTTCCATGCATCTTACGAGGATCTGACGTACACTTGTCACACGGAGAAAGTGAGAGACAGGAGCACGAGGACTCGAAGATGTGACTTTCTATCCCCAAGACACTCGAATTGAGAACTTTCAAAGTTGACCATCAAACTTACCATTTACTCTCTCTCTTTCCCATCTCTTTCCCATTGTACAACTCTCCTGGTAAGTGTTAGCTCTTCGTTCTGTGTCCTGCACAACTGTCTCTGATGTCCTCAATCTCAAATCCAATCCTAATCCTAACTAGTAATACAAACTCCATACTCCACTACTAGTACTACTACTACTGCTGCTAAGGTTCTCCTTAGTTCATTTCACTTCCCGAAGCTTCGATCTCCTCTTTCTCTTTCGCACTTTCCAATCCATCCTGCAGAGTTGTTGCATTCAAAAAAGAAGCTTACAAGAGATCTAGTTAAGGGAACTTCGTTACGAATGTACTCTACTCTCTTTCTCTGTGTCCAACAAGAGAATTTCATGCAAACACAAGATCTATACACACTTTCACCAAAGAGTGTGTCAAACAACAAGTTCCATGGACCTGATTTCATTTCCCCCTCTTGGCTCTTGGTGATCTTCTGGCAATAAATATTTTAACTTCCTCCACTACCTGTAACTCTTCTCATTCAAAAAAGTTTCGACCAATTCAACCAAAAAAGGTTCAAGGAAAAGTTTCCTAGCTCCTGCTGAGACGTCTTTTAGCTTAGTACACAGTAAATCTCTCAAATCTGCACACACGCCTAAAGTAGTCTTTACATGCACAATCGCAGTGTCCACAGAACAGTTCTTACTGCGTCAATGATTGATTGATTACAATGATTACAACCGAAAGCCTCGCTCCTCCTAAAGTCCTAACTACTCAACCACTATGAGCCAACTCATCCAACTTTACAACAGAACCTGAAACTTCCTTCAGCCAACATTAGGACTTTTGGCTCATACCTTCTTTTATTCCGTGTATAAGCAAAGTATAAATGCAACAGAACCATTTCCCAACCTATCCTTAACCACTAACTTTTGTACAGACACTCGTGGTTTCAGTCTTCACTATTGAAATTGCTCCTCTAGTTAAAATTAGGAAGTTTTTGTTTGTCTTTCTAATCATGAATTAATGAAATCCTACCAACTTTACTAGACTTAAGCTGTTGGACGAAGATTTCCTCGTCAGTAGCTAAACATCTCACTTTTCTAACTTGTTTCCCATAACATAAAAATAACATAAACTGCAAGTCAAGTAACTGAAACTGATAATATGGCTATATGCATCTGGAATTACGAGATGACACATTGAATTCGCATCCTTCATCAATTTCTACAAATATAACCTCCAGCTACTTGAAATAGCCTATAACTCATACGTAAGATAATTCCTTGACCTTCATAAATATATTTTTCATGCGATTAGCGATTGCTTTCCATGTATACAATATACGGAATGTGCATTATATACATCCTGTACTTGAAGTGTGTTTCCTTTTACGGTGAATAATAAACTTAAGATACGGTGAGTTGATAAGTGAGATTGGTCTCTGTCATCTGTATAATGTTCCGAAGACTTCTGCAGGGCAACGTCTGACAGCAGCGCTAAAGTTGGAGTTTATTGTAGGGAGCATGAGTGAAGGCCGTAGAAGGAGAAGGATGAGACGGATATGGTCGACGCAAGTATATTTGGACAAAACCGAGTCGACATCACATTCGCTTGTATTGAAATGCCGTACTTCGTGATTGAAAAAGTTGTAACATTTATTGTTGTAGGTACTGGCTTGAAGATGTACGTGTGGGTGTTTTGGATTGCAGTTTACTCTGTGCAATTCTCTAATCTAATGAAATCACAATACTGCTATACTATAAAATGTCTCGATACTTTGGAGGAGAATGCACCGCTTCAATTGCCTTGATCCAGATGCTGTGTTTTGATTTTATTTCATAGTTATTGTACCTTTTGATTTACTATGAATCTCTCTCACGGAAGATTTTCGATAGCTTTCATAATAATATAATGTAACAATATGAAATCATGAAATGGAGGAAAACTTGCCGAATAGAATCCAAAATTTAATAAGCTTGAGCTGTTAAAATGAACCATTAAGTTACAATTCCCTTTTACTTTGCTATTACAGCAGGTCACTGCTTGATCGCTAGTCTTTGTTGTACAAAGTAATATAAAACTATATTGCATCTTAATTGAATGATGTTAAGCAATAATTCTCACAGATGTGACACAAGCTTATTGTTACGTATACATTGTTTGATATCCTCTAAATTAGATTTTCAGGTCCAATTATACTAGCTTCAAGTTTATATTCTTTATATATGGTATGCATATGTACTACATTAGATTCTCAATCATGGCAGCTATAAAAATTTAATTACCGCAATTTCAATTTGCAATACGGCAAACGGCAACTAAAAGATATAATAAAGATTAGAGCCAGCTCAAATCATTCAAAATTAGAGATTTATTAACTGCAGAAAAGAGCAGAATAAATCAGATTTCAAGTTCGTTGAGTCAACGAGCAAGATTCTAGAAAAGGAAATTTTGCTTTAATACACATAATAAGACATGAGAGGCAGACAGAGCTTAAAAGGATTGAAAGGAAACTCTGAAGCTGTGTTGTACGCAGGAGACCCAGTGCGAGAGTCTTTCCAATATGAGACACACTACAAATGCCAATTTATTATTTTTTTTGCTACTAAAGAAGATTGTCACAGCTTGAGATGTGAAGCTTAAAAGTTCCTCCTCATCGCCTTGTTATGTCTGCAGTTCGTAGTTTGTACGGTGTAATATTTAAACGGGAATTACTTTCTATAGAAAAGTCCAGATGGTTGTTATTCAACTTGATATGAGGGCTATAAGTGAAATCGAAGAGGCTCAGAATTTATTAGGAAACGCGAAATTCCATTTGAAACAGTAAACACGAGGAAGGCACCTTGGAACTCTGAGCAAACCTTTAAAAATCATTTAATCATCTCACCCAATTGTTTAGCATACACGTAGAAAAGCATACATGCACGCGACTGATAAAATAAATATTTACAGTGTAACGTACACGATCTGAGTAGATCTGTTTGGTCTTCTGTTTTCAAAGGAGGAAGGAGAGATCATAATAATCTGGATGAGATTAGCAATAGGAAATACATAGGTAAAAGATGAAATGGTAATAATAATGATGATGATGTAATATGAATTTGGTTCGCCTAATAGAGAGCGAGATACAATACTTAACCTTATTTTGGTCTGGATCAGTCGACTTTGATCACTCGCATGCATCCTATCTTTGTTTTACTTTCGAAGATAGCCTTCTGAAATCCACAAGGAGCATATGCTTCCATCTAATTTACAACTCAAATCTCCTACAAGCTTTAAGCTTTGAACATCCTTTCGGTTATAATCCAGTTAAAAATGTTCAAAGGTAAACGCTAATGTCTTCAATCTGACTTAAGCCTCTTTCCATCCGTTATTTTCCTCATTTAAGCCTCAACTGTAATGTTTTCTCCACAGACAGAAATTTATAGCGACGTACCACAATTTTGTATTTGTCTTTAGCCTTAGTGTATATATTGATTCATCTACCACGAGGCTAATATAATAATCCACAGGCATAAGTGTGGGAGACCATAACATCCTCACCAAAGTCCAAAATGCCACCAACTGTCGACTCAAACAGATCACAGAATTTGAGCGATTGGCATAAATATTCTGGATCTTGCACATGAAGTTTCTGGTACTTAACCGTCTAGTATTTGCACATTCGTTCTATTCCAGCTATTGACCCTTCGGGCATGTGAATCCAAGCCTCACTTAACATTTGCAAACTTGGCAAAAACATACACTTTAAGCCCCAAGGCTGCTGCTGCTGCTGTTGAGTTTGTCCGTCCAGATAGATTTCTTTCCTAGCACACAGGACTCCATGACTCAATGAGTAAATTGATTCATTAAATTATGCTAATTGAATCTCACCACGCTAGCTAAAAAATGAGAAGAGTCCCTAGCAAGTTTGCATAATTTTACGCTACACTTTTCGGCTGCTTTACACAATCGCAATTACCTGAGACGGAGACTTGCGTCACCACGGCCGAGTAATTAATATTGTTGTCACTAGTTAACGAATGGTACCGTCTATAGCCCAGAGACTGTCTGGTAAGATCCGTGTATTATTATTAGTGTAGTAGTCGCAGAGCAGACTTATTAACAGTAATTATTAGAATGTTTTATTACAAACAATTTATCAACAGATGCCTTGAGAAATGTGTACCCGCCCAGAAGAATTAGTGCAATTGGAATCCATAAAAACGTACGTACACACGAGTGTCCCTGCACTTATCCTGCATAAAAGCTATTTCACATTTAACGACTTGCGGATGGGTGTAACCAACGGTTGGAGAACTTCTTAAAAGGCTGAGCTTGAAAAGAGAATGCATTAAGACATAATGTGAAAGCAAATGAGTTTTACTTTCAAGAACTGCGAGCCTACATGTATACATTATGTGTGTGTGTATATATGTGTTTCCGCATTTGCATCTTGAAGGAGAGAAATAGCAATATAAGAATTAGGAATAGGTGTACAGTAAAAGCCGAACAAAGTAAAGTCACATTAAGTCAACACACTCAATTCATTATCAGTTAATAGCCCTCCATCTTCGGCATATTTCGTTTCAGTGAGCAACTTAAACTACAAACCAGACACCAGACATCTCAACTGATACATTGATGAAAGAGAAAGAGTTTCACTCAAAATATTTGCCCTACATCATCTCTCCATTTGAAAAACCACGGCTTCCGCAGTATCAACAGCCGAACTTCACGTAGTAGTATATTCATGCCCGTCCAACTCATTTATCTTCTCTCTCTCCTCTAGCTGTGTGTCCCAATAAAACCCTTCTTGCCTGCTCAAAAATAGAAATATTATATCAAATATCTTTGTTGCTTTTGGTGTGTGTGGATTTGGGGAGCATATATCCGAGCTTAATAATAGCGTATGGGGATACAGGCTGGTGGTTGCATTGTTGGTGATTGCATCAGACACATTCACGTCATCATTTCACTTCCAATTTACTTAAGTACTCGCTAAGTTACGTATAGCATGGAGTCTTGGGATATTTTCGGATTCCACGTATTGTCTCATTTTGCAACGGCCTTGTCACAAAATTGTTTTGATAAAACAACTCACCTGAAAAATGCAGAAGTGAATTTATATCTGAGACGTCTTTCTTAGACATTTTCCTGGATTTCTGAATCCTGGCTACACTTGTTTCCTAACTCCTCCTCACGGGGACCAGTTAGAAAAATAATTGCATCATTTGCTTAAAACGTTAAGACATTAAAACTTCTGTCGAGAGTGTGTGCCAAGTAAAAAACATTTTATGAGGCTATTGCATTATCAAATGACTCTAAAAGGACAGATTGATTTTATTAGTACTTGGAAATGCGTCCTAATTTTCCTAATCGCGAATCAACTGAAGATTCTAATTTACCCGATGCTTACTCTTGCCAAAGTCTCCAAAAGCACTTTAAGTACGAATGCAAAGGACTTTTCGTGAGTAGTGAATGTCTTTCGATTTGTACGATTCTACGAATTTCAGAGGCGTCCGTGCTCGGTAATTAATTTCTAGTTGCTTTTAGTGAACTAACTAATTGCCTCGTGTAATATTTCTGTGACAATCGAACGCTTCACATTTGTACTATCCCGATTCATCATCGGCAAGATCGTTCGGGTGCCCATGAAAGCTCTAGTGCTTAAGGTAAATATATATATACAACTATGGGC
>Ga0194135_10000054_pt1 | contig 61052 bp, 57 predicted proteins | sample LitLau_LLRF_2013_FD_134024 | JGI IMG/M metagenome (GOLD analysis project Ga0194135, IMG submission 134024) | Freshwater sediment microbial communities in response to fracking from North America - Little Laurel Run_MetaG_LLRF_2013 (version 2) | ecosystem: Environmental > Aquatic > Freshwater >...
AGGCCCAGCTGGTTGTGGTTGGCCGCCACCAGCCGCGCCAGGTACTCCTTGGCCTCTTCGTTCTTGTTGTCCTGCTCGGCGCTCTGGCTCAGGTCGAACACCGACAGGGTTTCGCCTTCCTCGTACTGGCCGGCGCTGTGGATGATCTGATCGATGTGCTTGAGGGCTTCCTTGTTCGGCGCCAGGACGATGCGGAAGCTCTGCAGGTTGGACACCTGGCGCTTGTTGATCTCGCGGTTGAACAGCGCCAGCTGGTGTTCCAGGCTGTCGTAGTCGCTGCGGATATTGCGCAGGGTCCGGGCGATATCGGTCACCGCGGCGCGGCGTGCCTTGCCCAGGGTCAAGGCTTCGTCGGTGCGGTGGGCATAGGCGTTGATCAGCAACTGCAGGCGGCGCTCGACGTCATCCTCGCTGTCGAACTTGGCCACGCCCTTCAGACGCACCTGGGCATACAGCGCCTCGATCTGCCCGTCGACCCGCTGCAGGCCCTGCCAGCTGTCCTGATAGTCGTTGAGCAGTGGCAGCAGGTTGTCCATGGAGTCGTCCACCGGGTCCATGAACGGCGTGCCGAACGGCAGGTCCGCCGGCAGCAGCTGACGGCGGCGCAGGGCGTCGTCGAGGGTGCGCTGCTTGGCTTCCATGTCGGCGATCTGCCGGCCCACCAGTTGCAGCTTGGCCGACAGTTGCTGGACGCGTTCGGTGAAGGCATCGCTGGAGCGCTTGAGTTCGTCCTGGGCGGCTTCCATCTGCGCCAGCTGTTCCAGCTTTTCGCCTTCCTCGGCGCTCAGGGTCTGGGCGCGGCGGAAGTCTTCCAGGGCCTTCTGCGCATCCAGCACCTGCTGGTACAGGGCTTCGGTCTGGGTCTTGCTGGCGGCGCGGTCGGCGGCCACGGCGGCCTGGGTCTTGAGCTGTTTGAGTTCTTTTTCCAGACGCTCTTTCTGATCCCGCAGGGCGGCGCGATCGGCCAGGGCCTGCAAGGCTGGCGGCTCGATGTGGGAGATGTCGATGGTCAACCCCGGCACTTCGAAACGCTCGCCCTTGAAGCCGTCGAGGATCAGCTCCACCGACTTCACCCACTCGCCGTTGTCGTCCAGGGCGATGCCGTGCTCGCCCAGCGGCAGGCTGAACAGCGCGCTGTTGAACAGACGCATCAGACGCTCCACGTCCTGCTGGGAGAACTCCTCGCGCAGACGGGCGTAGCTGTTGTTGTCGGCATGATCGAGCTGCTGCTTGACCGACTTCAGGCGTTTTTCCAGGTCCCGCAGGCGCTCTTCCAGGTCTTCGGCGGAGAACTGCCGGGACTGGGCCAGGGCGCCGGCCAGTTCATCGTGGGCATCCTTGGCCGCCAGCAATTGCTGTTCCAGGACCTTGACGTCATCCACCAGGGCGAAGCGGTGCTTGAGCACCGACAGCTCGCCGAGCCAACGCTGGGTGCCGGTGATTTCCCGTTCCAGGCGCATCATTTCCTGGGTGCTGCTGCGCTGGTCGTTCTGCAGCGCGTCCTGCTCGTTGCGGTAGTGCTCGGCCTGGAGGGTCAGCTCTTCCTTGCGCGCGCCGGCGTAGTCCGACCAGGTGCCCAGCAGCGAATCCAGCAGCGGCGACAGGCGATGCAGCTTGCCCCGCAGAATGTCCCGCTGCTTCACGCCATTGGCCAGGGCTTCCACCAGAGGGCCGGCGGCCACCAGGGAGTTGTAGTCCTGCTCCATGCGCCGTACATCGCGGAAGGCTTCGTCGCAGGCGGCGATGTAGTCGACGCTGCCGGAGCGCAGGCTGTGCTCGAAGGCGTCGAGGAACAGCTGCTTGAGTTTGGCTGAGGTGATCTCGCGCATGTGCAGCAGGTTGATGAACAGCGCGCGGAAGGTCTTCAGGCTCTGCTCGCTGGTGGAGCGCAGCGGAATCAGGGTCAGGTCCAGGGGTATCGACGTATGGCCGCCGACCAGCAGACGCCGCAGTTCATCCGGCTTGAGTTCATAGGCCTTCAGGCCCTGGCGCTCCAGGTTGGTGAACAGCTCTTTCTGCCGCAGGCAGGTGTCGTCCTTCTGGTAATGCGCCAGGTCCAGCTGGCCGGCGTAGGCGAAGAACTGGTGGCCGAAACCGCCACCCGGGCCGCGCCCGACCACGCCAATCACATGAGGGCCGTGGGGCAGCGAAACTTCCACCAGGATGTAACTGGTGTCCGAGGCGAAGTAGAAGCGCCGGGATTGTTCCAGGCTGTACTTGCCGAAGCTCATGTCCGACATGCGCGCCAGAATCGGGAATTGCAGGGCGTTGATCGACGCCGACTTGCCCAGGTTGTTGGCCCCGTAAACCGACAGCGGCTCTTCCAGGGGGAACAGGCCCAGGCTGTAACCGGCGGTGTTCAGTAGGGCGAAGCGGCGGATGCCGTAGCGTTCCTTGCTCATGCGTCGAGCTCCTGTTCTTCGGCGATGGCCCGGGCCAGCGCGTCTTCTTCACTTTCTTCGGACTCGTCGAATTCGCTCAGGTCCAGCGGGTCATCGGTCTGCAGCAGTTTCTCGTCGCTGTCGTTGTCCACCAGCACCGGGGTCGGCAACGGCAGCACGCTGTGCAGGCTGGCGGCCAGGTCGCGGTCCTGCTGCACCGACAGGCAAACGTCGAGGAAGCGGTGCATCGGCGGCAGGAAGCGGTAGATCCCCGGCTCCTCGGCGGCAAAACCCAGCTGGGTCATGCGGCGCATGATTTTCTCTTCCAGCTCTTCCTGGGTCTGCACTTCGGCCTGGATAAACAGGTCGCGGTACTTTTCCAGCAAGGACGGCAGTTCGTCACGGCCCAGGCTGCCGCCATCGAGCACGGCGATCGGGTCGCGGCCCTGGTCGGCCAGATGCTCCACCAGGATGAAAGTGAACAGCGCCAGGCGCTGGGCGGTCTTGTTCACCTGGGCGGCGGCGTTGTCGGGGACAAAGTAGTAGAAGCCGCGGGTATCGCATACCAGCTCGAAGCCCAGGGCCTTGAACAGGGTGCGGTACTGGTCCTGGAAGTTCGACAATTGCGCGTACAGCTCCGGGTCGCGGCGGCTGACGTGGTAACCCTTGAACAGCTCGCGGAAGATCGGCGCCAGCTGGGACAGTTCGGAAAGATCAAGATGCATGGGCGTTGCTCGCAGAATGCTCGGCGGCGTCATCGCGGGCCGAGAGCAGGGCGAAGGAGCGCAGGCTGACCTGGTGCTCCTGGGTGTGGTAGTCGCGGCGTTCGAGGCGCTCGCGCTTGAAGCGTTTTTCCCGGGACAGGCGCGAGAACCAGTACAGCAGTTCGTCGGTGGCGCCGTCCGGCTCCTGGTCCAGCAGCCAGCTCATCAGGTCCGGCATCGGCAGGGCGTCTTCGCAACGTTCGAGCATCTCCCGAACCGTGCGCGGCGCCTTGGGGGCCAGGCCCTTGTGGGTCTTGTGGGCCTTGGGGAAGCGCGCCGGCTTGGGCTCGAAGCGGGCCAGGGCATAGACATAGGCTTCCACCTGGCCGGAGCTGCCAAGGAAGGTGCTCTGCGGACGGGTGAACAGCGGCATCGCCGCCTGCGGCACCGCGTCGATGCCCTTGCGCCGGATCGCCGCCAGGGCCAGGGCCGCGCCGCGGGTCACGGCGTTGTGCCGGCGAGCTTCTTCACGCAGGGGCAGCAGCAGTTCCCGGGCATGACGCAGGGTCAGCTGGGCGCTGGTCTGCATTTCCAGGATCCGCGCGTGGGTGCGCAGTAGCATGTCGTCGTCCACCAGATGGCCCAGGCGCTGCTGCTCGGTGAGCAGGCGCAGCAGGACGTTTTCCACCTTGCGCACGCCCTGTTCGAAGGCGCCGTCGGCGTTCACCAACTGGATCATCGGTTCGACGTATTCGTCCCAGGTGGCCAGCACCTCGGCATAGCGCTGGCGCAGGGGGATCTGCCGGTCGCTGGTCTTGGCCCGCTCGGCCACGGCCACCAGGGCCTGTTCGTCGTTGGCGAGCTTCTTCAGGACATCGCGCACGCGCATGTCCAGCAGCCGCAGCTGGCGCGCCAGGTCGTTGCCGTCGCGCACGTCGAAGGCGTCCTGGATGTAACCGGCCAGGCGCTCCAGGTGGCGCAGGTAGGCTTCGATCTCCAGGCACAGGCCCAGGCGGTGCTCACGGCGCAGGTAGGCGAGGAAGTCGTGGATCTGTGCATTGAGCTCGAAACGGTTCGGGCTTTTCGCCACCGGGACCAGGATGTCCAGGCGTATCCATACGTCCAGCAGGTGGGTGATGTCCTGGGGCGTGCTGTCCAGTTGTTGGGCAGCCAGCTGTGAACGCAGTTCGGCAAGACTCAGGGTGCCTTGGTCGAAGTGCTCGCACAGCGGCTCCAGAAGTGCCCAGTGTTCGGCGAGGGCGCGCAAGACGCGCTTGGGTTCGATCATCGGAATGGCCGGCTGGTTGGCAATGAAAGGCGGCGATTGTACTGCATCAGGCGGCCGACGATTCACCCCCGGGCCCAGCTATGAGACGGACTGTCGCTTTTGCGGGCAATCAACAGCAGGCGATCTTTGCCGAAGGACGGTAGAATCCCCCACCTCAGTTATCCACAAGTGGCCGACCTTTGCTTATCGAGTCCCGTCGTCGCGCTTATCTGTCCGCCATGCAGGTGGTCAGCTGGCTGCCGCGCAGCGAATTGCCCTTTGCCGCCCCTTCGCGCCCTGAATTGCTGGCCTTGCCGGAGCCCGAGGTGCAGGCGCCACCTGCCCCCGTGGTCGAAGCCAAGGCCCCGGCAGCGCCGGCGGCCAGGACTGGCGAGCGGCCGAAGATCGAGGTGCCGCGTCCTTCCACCGCGCCTGCAAAGTCAGCCAGCAAGCCAGTGGCCGAGGGCGAAGAAGCCCCGGCTCCGGTGGTCAAGGCGCCAGTGGTTCCGCCGCCGCGCTTCGCCCTGCAGCTGTTGCGCGCCGGCCGTTGCCTGCTGCTGGTGGAGTTACCCACAGGCGAAGCCTTCCAGAGTCGCGATCCGGCCTATCTGCTGCTCAAGGACATGCTGCGCGCCGCCGGCTTGCCGGACAGCCCGCAGATCCTCGCCGAGCCGGTGCGCTGGCCGATGCTGACCCGGGGCAACCTCGACCAGGGGCCGGAAGCCGCCCGGGACTTCGTCCAGGCTTTTGTCGGCGTGCGAATCGAAGAAGAGCCCTGCGTCTGCCTGTGGCTGATCGGTCTGCCGGCCGTGCGTTTCGCCGGGGAAGCCAACGCTGAATCCTACAACCGTGAACTGCAGGTCGAAGGCCTGGGTTCGGCCTGGGCCTTGCCCGGCCTGGAACTATTAATGGAAGAGCCACAGCGTAAGGCTGATGTCTGGCAAGCCATGCGTCGCTTGATGACGCGCTGGAAAAGCACTGATGAGCACAATGACCAATGAGTGACGCGTTGACTTTCCGCCTGGCCACCGAGGCGGACCTGGATGCCATCCTGAAAATCGAATATGCCGCGTTCAGTCACCCCTGGACCCGGGGCATTTTCATGGATGCCTTCAAGTCCTACGAAGTCTGGCTGATGTTCGAAGGCAGCCAGCAAGTGGGCCACGGCGTCATCCAGGTGATCATTGACGAAGCCCATCTGCTGAACATCACCGTCAAGCCGGAAAGCCAGGGCCGCGGCCTGGGCCTGCGCCTGCTGGAAGAACTGATGAAGCGCGCCTACCAGAAGAATGCCCGGGAGTGTTTCCTCGAAGTGCGCTCCAGCAACCAGACCGCCTATCGGCTGTATGAGCGTTACGGCTTCAATGAAGTCGGGCGCCGCCGCGACTATTACCCGGCCGTGGGTGGTCGCGAAGACGCCCTGGTGATGGCCTGCACCCTGGTCGACTGAGCTTTCAACCAGCACCCAGGCCGCTGTAGGAGCTGGCTTGCCAGCGAAGGTGCCATTCGCGGCGATGCATGGCTTGAGGGCCTCTTCGCCGGCAAGCCGGCTCCTGCGGGAGAGGGCCTCATTAAATGTGGCGCTGAGCTCAGGGTTTGCCGTCCAGCGGGTCGCGACGTGCCAGTTCGGCTTCATCCAGACCACTGCCACCCCCAATGTCCGTGGCATCGACAATACTCAGATCCCAGTCCGCCGGTTTATCGGCCCCGGCTTCCCGGGCAGAACGGGCCCCATCCTCGCGGATCAGGGTTTCCGGGCTCAGGTCGTCGTCGCTGGAACCGTCGCTGGTGAGGCCGGTGCTGGCTAAGGGGCCGGGTTCGTCGTCATCGAAATGCAGTTCCTCCATGGACCCCATGCGATCCTGATCATCGTCGATCGGCTCGGGCTGGGGCGCGCTGAAGGGGCGTCGTGATTCGGTCATGGCGATTGCTCATACTTTTAGGGGCTTGCAGGGTGGACCCACAGCCCCGATGAAGATTCCCCGGCAGGGATAACCGGTATCTGCAGTCATTGGCGTGACCCCGACGGGCACTCGTCTGTCAAAGCTGCGCATCATTCTTGAGGCTTCACAGCATGAACGAACTACAAGATCTGATTGATAACAACGCGCGTTGGGCCGAAGCGATCAAGCAGGAGGACCCGGAATTCTTCTCCAAGCTGGCCCGCCAGCAGACTCCGGAGTACCTGTGGATCGGCTGCTCGGACGCCCGGGTACCGGCCAACGAGATCGTCGGCATGTTGCCGGGAGACCTGTTTGTGCACCGTAACGTGGCCAACGTCGTGCTGCACACCGACCTCAATTGCCTGTCGGTGATCCAGTACGCGGTGGATGTACTCAAGGTCAAACACATCCTGGTCACCGGCCACTATGGTTGTGGCGGTGTGCGCGCCTCGATGCAGGATCGCCAGTTTGGCCTGATCGATGGCTGGCTGCGGTCGATTCGTGACCTGTACTACGAGCACCGCGAGGCGCTGGCACAACTGGCCACTGAAGAAGAACAAGTCGACCGCCTGTGCGAACTGAACGTGATCCAGCAAGTGGCCAACGTCGGCCACACCAGCATCGTGCAGAACGCTTGGCATCGCGGGCAGAGCCTGTCGATCCACGGTTGCATCTACGGGATCAAGGACGGTCGCTGGAAGAGCCTGGACACGACCATCAGCGGTTTCGAACAGCTGCCACCGCAGTATCGCCTGCGTCCCCTCGGCGCCGTCTGAATGCGCGCTGGCCGCTGCGTGAAGGCGCAGCGGCCAGCGGCGGGTTTCAGAGGTGTGGCACCTCGGTGCTTGGCGCCGGGGCCGGTGCCTTAAGCTGCTTGAGCTGGGTCTTGACCGGTGCGCTGCTGCACTTGGCCACGGCCTGCTGCTCGGTCAGCTTGCGGACCGAGGTGTAGAACAACTCGCAAGTCTGCTCTTTCTGCGTCACTTGCCAGGTCTGGGTGCAGCTGCTGAGCAGGGTGCTCGGATCGGTTCCGGGCTTGCTGCCCATGCCGGCCTGCCAGCAGGCCGCGCTCAAATCCTGGCCCATGACTTTCAACCCGGCGGCGTCGGCCTTGGCCTCGTCGTTGTCATAGTTGGCCGGGTCCGCCGCGTACCAGATGTAGCTCGGGTGGTTGGAGCCCAGTACTGGCACCTTCACGCCTTCGCTGGGGCTGATCTGCGCCAGGCCCAGCACATTCACCGTCACCCCGTATTGCTGCTTGAGCCAGCTGCGCACCGGCGCACCGAACGCCACCATCGGCAGGGCCGCGCCGCTGGCGTTCTGGCTGACCTGCTTGACCATGGTGGTCTGGTAGCTGTTGAAGTAGCTGTAGACCCCTTCCAGGCTCTTGCCGGCCGTGGAGGGCGCGGCGATTGGCGCGATATCGATGATGGTCTGGTAGGCCGGAGTCTGCTCGGCGGCGATGCCGTTGACGGTCAGCAACGAAGCCCAGCGGTCGGTGGTGGCCGACTCCAGATAGTCCTGGTAGCGGGTCAGCGAGTAATCCGGCGGGAAGTGCAGCAACTCGACGCTCTTGCGGTTTTCCAGGGCCATGCCCAGGGGCAGGAACAGGTACCAGCTGTATTCCCAGTGGCCGTCGCTGTTGAGCTGGCTGGCGCCTTTGTAGGCCAGGTCGCCGGCATCGAGCAGGGCGCTCAGGGGCTTGTCGTAGCCCTGGGGCACGCCGCTGATGGAGGCGACGACCTTGTCGTTGGCGGTTTTGACGCTGACCTTGGCCGTGCTGTAGCCGTCGCGCTGCACGCTCTGGGTCAGGTAGTGCTCCACCGTCTGCTCCAGGGTCCAGTTGCGATAGCAGATCACGTTGCAATTGTTGGGGTAGGCGAAGAGTTGGGTAACGCGTTGTGGACTGCCCAGATCGACCTCGACATCGGCCATGACGCTGCTGCTCAGCGCGGCCGCCGCCAGGGCCAGGGTGATTCCTGCGAATTTGAACATGCTCAGATCCTTTTCAGCGTGAACCCCTCCACGGGGGCTGCTCATACTGGAACACCGCCGTGGATAGAGAAAGACAGCGGAGAAAAAATCTGTCCCCCATGTGCAGGCTTCAGCCCGGGATCAGCCGGGTCAGCGGGAAAGCCGGGTAGAACACTTGGCACGCCCGGATGACAGCCACCATCAGCAACAAGAAGACGGGTTGCCAGGGGCTGAAGTTCGACCAGTGCAAGACGCTCAGCCAGGGATGCTTGAGTCTGAAGGCTTCGCTCATGTGGCCGATGCGCTTGTGGTGCAGGGCGCCAATCAGGCTGAAGCCCAGATAGGTCAGCATCCCCAGCACGCCGAGCAGGCTGGCGAACAGCGCCAGCAAGGCCAGGAAGGGCACGCCGTGGCGCAGCAGCCTTCGATAGGGAGGCCTGTGCAGTCGTTTGGGGATCAGGCGTTCACTGAGCCACAGGTCCAGATCCAGCAGGCGCAACGCCAGGGCGTTCCAGGCACTCAGTGCCAACAGGCCGAGCACCGCCGCCAGCCAGCCGCACAAGGCCGCCATGATGGCCGCCAGCAACGGCGGGTCCTGGCGTTCCTGAATGAAAAAGAGGGTGAACGCCAGCCCGATGCCGGCCCAGGCCCGGACCCAGGTTTCCCCGGTGGTGGAGGGTTGCGGCATGAATTTCTGCCAATAGAACACGTCACGCTGGGGCAGGCGCTCGATCAGTTGCGGGAAGCGCCAGGTCAGGGTCTGTGCCAGCTCCTGGCAGGCTTGCCATTCATTCTGGGTAAAGCCGCGGGTGAGGTTGCGCTGCTGGCGCGGGGACAGTGGCTTGGCGAGCAGTTGCGCCGCCAGTACCTCAGGGGCCCAGCTGTGTTCCTGTTGCAGCTTGTTTTGCAGCTCCTGGTAGAAGGTTTCCTGCTGACAGCGCTGGACCAGGTGTTGCCAGACCCAGGCCGGTTCCGGGATGGCGCCGCGTTGTTCATCCCAGCCGAACGCCTGGCACACCCGCTCGAACAGGGGCACGCTCCACTGCTGTTCGTTGAGCAGCATCAGCACGGTGCTTTGCCATTGCAGACGATGATCGAAAATCTGCAGCCAGAGCTGTTCGCTGTAGTGCGTCAACTGCGCGAGAAACGCCCGTTCCTGGTTGGCTTGCAGCCGCTCTTTCAGGGTCTGGCGGTAATGCTCCAGCAGGGCATCGACCAGCGAGCGCTGTTGCGCGTCGCTCATCGACAGGCTTTGCCAGGGCGTCAGCCATTCCAGATGTTGAACCGCCCACTCAACCAGGGGCGCGCGCTGTTCGGGGTGGCTGCAGCAGTGCTCCAGCAGCAGGTTCTGGAAGTCCTGGGCGCATTGTTGGGCCTGGGCCTCTGGCCAGCGTTGCGGCAGGTTCTCCAGGGTCAGGCCCTTGAGCAGGGCCTGCGCCGGTGTCGGCGCGACAGCGACTGTTGGCATGGGGGCCAGGATCGGGCTCATCTCGACCAGTCCCGACCAGGCCTGCAGGTTGTCCGCAGGCAGAGCCGCGGCGACGGGCGCGGGGGAGGGCTCGTCGTTTTCCTCTTCGCGCCAGCGGGCCAGTTGCAGCGCCCGCTCATAGGCCTCGCGCAGGCGCTGGAAACCTTCGGCATCTTCATCGGGACGGGTGGTTTTCAGGCGTTTGGCATAGCTGCGCTTGATGCTGCGCTCATCGGCATCGTCCGGCAGCTCCAGCAGGGTCCAACAGTCCATGTCGCCGCTCCTCAGTGCCAGTGGCCGTTTTCCAGTCTCTGCAGCTGTTCACTGAGTTGGTTGCGCACTTCGCGGATCTTGCGCTCGTCCTGGGTGTCCAGCACTTGCTGGAATTGCCCGGCCCAGTAGCCGATCTGTTCGCGCAATTCCCCCAGGCTTTCCTGATACAGACGTTCCAGGCGGGCGCTGAGCAGGGTGTTGACCTGCTGGTCGCGGGGATGAACCTTGAGTTGCTCCAGGGCCTTGAGGCGCTGCTGGATTTCCTCCGGGGTCAGCACGCCGGGGTTGTTCTCGATCACCAGGGAACGGCTTTCACCGGTCAGGGGAATGCTCACCTGGGCTTCCAGCAGGCCGTTGATGTCGTAGGTGAAGCGCACGTCCAGCGAGACTTCGCCGGCCGGGCGCTTGGGCACCTGCATTTCCAGTTGGCCGAGGGCGACGTTGTCGCGCACCAGGCGGCTCTCGCCCTGGAAAATCTTCAGCAGCACCTGTTCCTGGTTGTCGTGCAGGGTCTGCACGGTCTTGACCCGGCTCACCGGCACCACGCTGTTGCGCTCGATGATCGGCAGGTAGTGCCCGCCCTCGATCTGGTTGCCGTACTGCTGGGAGGTTTCGATGCCCAGGGTGTAGGAGCAGACGTCGGTCAGGACCACTTCCTCCAGAGCCGCGGAGCGGGCCTTGAGCGCCGCCTGGACCGCCGCGCCCTGGGCCACCACTTCGTCGGGGTCGAGGCTGATGGACGGAAAGCGCCCGAACAGCCCCGCCGCCAGCTTGCGCACCAGGGGCATGCGGGTGGCGCCGCCCACCAGGAGGATTTCATCCAGGTCACTGACGCGGATCCGGGCATCGCGCAGGGCTCGCTCGATGGGCGCCCGCAGGCGTTCCAGCAGGGGCGTGTAGAGGTTGGCCAACTGCGCCTGGGTGATGGTCTGGGTCCATTGCCGGCCATCGACCCGCAGGCTGAACTCGGCGCTGGGTTCCTGGCCCAGGGCACGGCGCACCCGTTCGGCTTCACGGCGCAGGGCCTGGAGCACGCTCTGGCGCTCGGGAAAGTCCGCCGCCCGGCCTTGTTGTTCGATGAAGTGCTCCAGCAGCAGGCTGTCGAAATCTTCGCCGCCGAGGAAGTTGTCACCGGCGCTGGCGCGGACTTCCATGACCCCGTCGAACAGCTCCAGGATCGACACGTCGAAGGTGCCGCCACCGAGGTCGAAGACCAGGAACGAGGTTTCCTTGTCGCGCTGGTGCAGGCCGTAGGCCAGGGCCGCGGCGGTGGGTTCGTTGATCAGCTTTTCCACCTTGAGTCCGGCCAGTTCGCCGGCGATCCGCGTGGCCTTGCGCTGGGCGTCGCTAAAGTAGGCCGGCACGCTGATCACCGCTTCGTCCACCGGCTCGCCGTAGGCGCGCTCGACATCCTCCTTGAGGCTCTTGAGCACCAGGGCCGAGAGTTCTTCCGGACGCAACAGCCGATCTCCCAGGCGCACTTCGGTGGCGCTGCCCATGTAGCGCTTGAACAGGGCCGTGGTCAGTTGCGGGTGGGTGTGCAGGCGCTCCTTGGCGGCCTGGCCCACCAGCACCCGGCCCTCATCGTCCAGGCCCACCACGCTGGGGGTGAGGAACTGGCCCAGGGCGTTGGGCACCAGCTCGCTGGCGGTGTCGCGCCAGACCGCCACCAGGCTGTTGGTGGTCCCCAGGTCGATGCCTACGATCATGACGACGAACTCCCTTTCCAATCGGAAAACTGATGAAACAAATAAGTGGCGCGCAGGATATTACCCGTCGGGTGGATGGGTAAAGTGCGTGATGTCACATGGCTATTATTGGCGCCGGTGCCGCAGTGCCGAAGCCGGTCTTGGGCTTCGGTTCTGCGGTGGCTGGCGGGCCCGTTGCGGGCCCGCCGGGGTCAGGCGCTGAAGTGCAGGGCGTTGGTCAGGTCGCCCATGGGTTTCTGGCCCCGGGCGATCATGGCCTCGTCACGTTCCTTGATGCCGTCCAGGGTTTCCAGCTGGAACACCCGGGTGATCAGCCGCAGGATCGACGCGGTGTCATACACCGTGTGATCCACCGTGCCCTTGCGGGCGAACGGCGACACCACCAGCGCCGGAATCCGCGTGCCCGGGCCCCAGCGATCGCCCTGGGGCGGGGCGACGTGGTCCCACCAGCCGCCGTTTTCGTCGACGGTGACGATCACCACCATGTTTTTCCATTGCGGGCTTTCCTGCAGCACTTTCAGAGCGCGGTCGATGTGCCGGTCGCCGGCGGCCACATCGGCATAGCCAGCGTGCAGGTTGAGGTTGCCCTGGGGCTTGTAGAAGGTCACCGCCGGCAGCTTGCCGGCCTCGGCGTCGGCGAAGAACTTGTTGGTGCTCGACTCATCCCCCAGGCCGCCGTCGCGCAGGCGCTTGGCACGCTCGGCCGGATTCTCCGGACCCTGACGCACGAAGTAGTTGAACGGCTGGTGGTGGTACTGGAAGTTGGGGATCTTGGGAATCCCCCCGGAATCCTTGAACTGCTCCAGGGTCGCCTGCCAGGCGCCGCCGTACCAGGCCCAGTCGACGTTCTTCTTCGACAGCTTGTCGCCGATGTGCTCGTGGGTCTGCGGCACCAGCACGCTGGGCAGGTCGGGCTTGGCGTAGTCCGGGCGCTCCGGGTCGCGGATCCAGGTTGGCCAGTAGGGCGGGGCCATGGTGTTGACCGCGTAGCCGTCCGGGGTCAGGGCGCTGGGTCCGAACTGTGGCGCACCGTCCATGGCACTGGCCGGGGACTTGTCCAGGGGCTTGAGGCGAGTGCCCTTGGGGTCGTCGCCCTGCAAGGTGGCGATCTGCGACTTGGCCACCGAGTTGGCGGCGTCCGGGTAGAACGGCACCTTGGCGCTGATCAGGTACTGGTGGTTGAGGAACGAGCCGCCGAAGGCGCCCTGGAAGAAGTTGTCGCAGAGCACGAACTCCCGCGCCACATCCCACAGGCGCAGGGAGTAACGGGTCTGGGCGTAGTGGCCCATGGTCAGCGCGCCGGAGTCGGCCCAGGCGACGAAACCGTCGTTCTTGCCGCCGTTGATCTGCATCTGGTTCTGGTAGAACAGGTGCCACAGATCGCGGGTCACCAGGCCCAAGGGCAGGTCCTCGCCGCTGGGGCCCTTGAGGGCGAACGGCGCGTTGGGCAGGTTTTCCTGGAACTGGGTTTCCACCGGGTAGGTGACGCCGTCCAGGGTTTGCGGGCCGATCTGGAGAATGCCGCCCCAGACCGGTGGCAGTTTCGACAGCAGGCTGCCGTCGCGGTCGCGCTGCTGGAACGCCTCGGGCTTGAGCGCCGACAAGGGTTTCTCCACCCCGGGGAAATTGGCGAACAGGTTGTTGAAGCTGCGGTTCTCGGCGAACAGCACCACCACGTTCTTCACCTGCTCGCGCAGCGCCTTGTCCAGTTCCGCGGGAGACAGCGGCCGCTCCTGCGGTTTGCCCGCCGGCTCGTCGGACTTGGCGCAGGCGCTCAGGGTGGCGCCAACCCCCAGAACGGCAACGCCGCCAAGGAAGCGGCGGCGGCTGGTATCGGTGGGCTGGTCGGGGGTGGTTTCGGGGAGGTCGCGCTGATCGGTATCGTCGCTCATGTCGGGTCCTTGCTCGTCGCTCTGAGAATTCGTTACAAAGTATTTCGGTCGCACGGTAGCAATCGAATATGACGCAAAGACTACATGAATGCTTCAAGAGTCCACTGCGATCGTTGGGGAAACGTCTGAAATCTGCGTCGAAACAGGATTATCCACAGGCCCGCTGCGTTCAACGGCAGCGGGCCTGTGGCGCCTTCAGGGATGCACCGGCGGCAGGTACGCCAGACTCGTGCCCAGGGCCCAGAGCAGCACCAGCACCAAAGGCGCGTGCACCAGCAACTGGACGAAGGAGAAGCCGATCAGGTCGCGGGCCTTCAAGCCCAGTACCCCCAGCAGCGGCAGCATGTAGAAGGGGTTGATCAGGTTCGGCAGGGCTTCGGCGGCGTTGTAGATCTGCACCGCCCAACCCAGGTGGTACTGCAGGTCATTGGCCACCTGCATCACATAGGGCGCCTCGATGATCCACTTGCCGCCGCCGGAGGGAATGAAGAAGCCCAGCACCGCCGAGTACAGGCCCATCAGCAGGGCGTAGGTGTCGTGGGAGGCGATCTGCACGAAGAAGGTCGAGATGTGGTGGGCCAGGGTCTGGCCGTCCACGCCCTTGACCACCGTCATCAGCGCGGCGATCGAGCCATACAGCGGGAACTGGATCAGCACCCCGGTGGTGGTGGGCACTGCCCGGGCCACGGCGTCGAGAAAGCTGCGTGGGCGCCAATGCAGCAGGGCGCCGGTCATCAGGAACAGGAAGTTGTAGGTGTTGAGCCCGGAGATCGCGCTGATCGCCGGCTTGGTGGCGAACTCGTGATACAGCCAGCCGGCGGCCAGCAGCGCCAGGAGCAGGGTCAGCAGCGGGCTGTACTCCAGCCATTCGCCGGGGCGGGTCCGGGGTTGCGGCTTGGGCATGCTGAAGCTCGGGTCGACCCCGCAGGCCTGGGCATCCCGGGCGCTATTAGGGCCCGGGGCGGTGGCGTAGGCGACGATCAGCGAGACGACGATCAGCGCCAGCAGCAACACCCCCGACTGCCAGAGAAAGATGGTCTGGGTGAAGGGAATCACCCCGGTGATGGCCAGGATCGACGGCGGCAGGCTGCCCGGGTTGGCCTGCAACTGCGCGGCCGAGGACGACAGCCCCAGGGCCCACACCGCGCCCAGGCCCAGGTAGGCGGCCGCACCGGCGGCGCGATAGTCCATGCGCAGTTCGGTGCGCCGGGCCAGGGCCCGTACCAGCAGGCCGCCGAACACCAGGGACAGGCCCCAGTTGAGCAAGGAGGCGACCATGGAAATCAGCGCCACCCAGGCCACCGCCGAGCGGCCGTTACTGGGAATGCGCGCCAGCTTGTCGATCAGCTTCACCGCCGGCGGCGAGCTGGCCACCACATAGCCGCCGATGACCACGAAGGCCATCTGCATGGTGAAGGGGATCAGGCTCCAGAAACCGTCGCCAAAGGCCATGGCGGCATCGGTGGGCTTGGCGCCCATGGCCAGGGTGGCCAGGGCGACGATGATCACCGCCAGCGCGGCGAACACCCAGGAATCGGGAAACCAGCGTTCGGCCCAGTTCGAGCAGCGCAGGGCGAAACGGGCGGAGCGGCTATCTTGAATATCAGCGGCCACGTCAGTACCTCGGATTTCTTATGTTTATAAGGACGACGGCCGCCCCAGGCTGAGGCGGCCGAGAACTGTGCAAGAATGCGGCAATTGCCACGGACTGCAAAGGATTCAACGCACATGTCATTTTCCCCTGAAGAACGCGCCGCACTGCTCAAGGTCAAGGGTGTCGGCCCGACGGTGGTCGCTCGCCTGGAGCAACTGGGCATCACCTCCCTGGCCCAGCTGGCCGCCGCCGATGCCCTGGACATCGTCACCCAGGCCTCGGCTCTGGTGGGTTCCAGCTGCTGGAAAAACAGCCCCCAGGCTCGCGCCGCAATCCAGGCGGCGATTGCCCTGGCCAAAGGCAACTGACGCGGTGCAGCGCCAGCCCTCATTCGCCTATCAGGCGGTCTACCGCTACCTGTCGCAGTGGATCGACAATGCCGCCAGCGACCAGGAGCAACGCCTGCCCTCCCTGCGCGAACTGGCGCTGCGCCTGAAGGTTTCCCTGTCCACCACCAAGTACGCCTACGCCCTGCTGGAAGACGAAGGGCGCATCCACTCGCGGCCGCGCCAGGGCTACTTCACTCGAGCCGTCGCCGCGCCCTTGCCCACGGCCGGGGCGGACTTGCTCGACAACCTCTATGCCCAGGCGCGCCAGCCGGGACACCTGGCCTTGTGCAGCGATGCCCCGGCGATGCTGCTGTCCCTGGAGCAGCCGTTGCTGATGACCGAGCGCGAGCTGGCCCGCCAGTACCCGCGCAGCCAGGCGCCGCTGTACCAGCCCCTGGGCGAACAGGAACTGCGCAGCGAACTGGCCCGGCGCTACACCCGTTCCAGCGGCGACTACTGGCAGGCCGACCAGGTGTACCTGGGGCCCGATCTGCGCAGTGTGCTGGAGCTGGCGTTGCAGGCCCTGGACCTGGCCGGTGGCGTGGTGCTGGTGGAGTCCCCCTGTTCCTGGGCGATCCTGCGTCAGCTGCGGGCGGCGCGCCTGCGGATCATCGAACTGCCCCTGGACAGTGCCGGGCGCTTCGATCTGCAACAGGTGCAGGCGCTGCTCCAGCGTGAGCCGGTGCGCCTGGCGGTGTTCTCCTCGACGGTGAACATTCCCCACGGCAGCCTGATGCCCGCCGCCGACAAACAGCAACTGTGCCGCTGGTTCAGTGAGCGAGGGATCTGGCTGTTGGAGAACGACAGCTACGGTGAATTCAGCTTCGTGCCGGACGCCGCGCGCTATCGGGACTTTGCTGACCCCGAGCGGCTGTTGGTGTTTGCCAGCCTGGACAAGGCCATCGGTGCCGAGGCGCCTTTCAGCTACTTGCTGAGCCGCAGCCTGGGCCCGCGAATGCAGCGCCTGTTCCTCGAGCGTTCCTTGCGCCTATCGCCGATCCGCCAGAAGGCGGTGGCGCGGCTCTTCAGTTCCGGTCGGGTCGACCAGCACCTGGTGAAGCTGCGGGGCCTGCTGCGCCAGCGCATGCAACAGCTGCACCTGCTGCTGGAGCAGCAGGCCGGTGGGCAATTGCACGCGCCGCTGGCCGCCGGGGGCGCAACCTTGTGGGTCGAAGCCAGGCGCCCGGTACAGATGACCCGGGTCTATGAGCGCCTGCTGGCCGCCGGCATCGTCATTGCGCCGGGCACTGTCTTCAGTCAGCAGGGCCTGTGGCAGCAGCACCTGCGCCTGAGCTTCACCCTGGACTGGAGCAAGGACATCCAGGGTGCCCTGGGGCAACTGGCCCAGGCGCTGGATCAGGCGTCCTGAGCCACGCCGTAGCAATGCTGCAACTGCGGGAAGGCCTGCTCCCGGACTTCCGCGGCGAAGCGTTGGCAGGCCTGGCTGATCAGGGCGCCGGCATCGGCGTATTGCTTGACGAAACGTGGCACCTGCGGCCCGCCCAGCCCCAGCAGGTCCTCGGTCACCAGCACCTGGCCGTCGCAGGCCGGGGAGGCGCCGATGCCAATGGTCGGCATCGCTGAAAAATCGCTGATGCGCCGGGCCAGGGGTTCCGCCACCCCTTCCAGCAACAGGCTGAAGGCACCGGCCTCAAGGTGGGCCCGGGCATCAGCCTCGATCTTGGCGGCGGCCTCGCTGTCGAGCCCTTGGGCCTTGAATCCGCCCATCTGGTTGACGAACTGCGGCATCAGGCCGATGTGGGCCATCACCGGAATGCCTCGCTGCACCAGGAACTCCACGGTGGGCGCCAGGGCCCGGCCGCCTTCCAGCTTGAGGGCGGCGCAGCCGGTGCGGGCCATGACTTCGGCGCCATTGCGGTAGGCCTGCTGCGGGGATTCCTGGTAGCTGCCGAAGGGCATGTCGGCGATCACGCAGGCCAGGCGGCTGCCGGCCACCACGGCGCGGGTGTGGGCGATGATTTCCGTCAGGCTCATGTCCAGGGTCGAGGTGCGGCCGTAGCCGACCATGGCGGTGGAATCGCCGATCAGAATGAAATCCACGAAGGGGTCCATCAGCCGTGCCATGTGGCTGGTATAGGCGGTGAGGGACACGATCTTCTGCCGGCCTTTCATGGCCACCAGTTGCGGGACGCTCAGGCGCTGGGTGCGGGTATGGCTGCTCATGACGACTTTCCTGATTCTGCTGGGGTGGGAAAGTGCCCGATTATTGGCCTGGCGCGCGGCCGTTCAAGGTACAGAAAACCGCGGAAAACCAACCCAGGGCAGGCGACGGGTTGTTCCCCGGATCGTTTGCGTAGACCATGAGCGCCTTCGCTTTGTGCTGCCATTGAGTTGCTTTCATGACCCCATCCACTGAGTCGTCGCCGGCGCGCTTTTCCCGCGCCGACTACAAGACCCTGGGCCTGGCCGCCCTGGGCGGCGCCCTGGAAATCTACGATTTCATCATCTTCGTATTTTTCGCCCTGACCCTGAGCCAGCTGTTCTTCCCCCCGGAAATGCCCGAGTGGCTGCGCCTGCTGCAAAGCTTCGGGATCTTCGTCACCGGCTACCTGGCCCGGCCCCTGGGCGGCATTCTCATGGCGCACTTCGCCGACCGCCTGGGGCGCAAGAAGGTCTTCAGCCTAAGCATCCTGATGATGGCGCTGCCCTGCCTGCTGATCGGGATCATGCCGACCTACGCCCAGATCGGCTATTTCGCGCCCTTGCTGTTGCTGGCGCTGCGGGTGCTGCAGGGCGCCGCGGTGGGCGGTGAGGTGCCCAGCGCCTGGGTGTTCGTCGCCGAGCACGCGCCACGGGCCCATCGCGGTTATGCCCTGGGTTTTCTCCAGGCCGGGCTGACCTTCGGCTACCTGTTGGGGGCGCTGACCGCGACCCTGCTGGCGCGGGTCTTCAGCCCCGAGGACATCCTTGACCACGCCTGGCGCTATCCCTTCCTGCTGGGCGGGGTGTTTGGCGTGATCGGCGTCTGGTTGCGCCGCTGGCTGAGCGAAACCCCGGTGTTCGTGGCGTTGCAGGAGCAGCGCGAGAACGCCGCCGAACTGCCGCTGCGCACGGTGCTGCGCGAGCACCGGCTGGCGATCCTGCCAGCCTTGATCCTGACCTGCGTGCTGACCTCGGCGGTGGTGGTGTTCGTGGTCATCACCCCGACCATGATGCAGAAGAGCTTCGGCATGAGCGCCAGCCACACCTTTGCCCTGAGCAGCCTGGGCATCGTCTTCCTCAACATCGGCTGCGTGCTGGCGGGGCTGATCGTCGACCGCCTTGGCGCCTGGCGCACGGTGATGCTCTACAGCCTGCTGCTGCCCGTGGGCATCGCCGTGCTCTATGGCTGCCTGATCAGCGGCGGCGAGTGGATCGGCCTGGCCTACGCCATCGCCGGCCTGGGTTGCGGCGTGGTGGGGGCGGTGCCATCGGTGATGGTCAGCCTGTTTCCGCCGCGGATTCGCGTCTCGGGGATCTCCTTCACCTACAACATCGCCTACGCCCTCTGGGCCAGTACCACCCCGTTGCTGCTGATCGCCCTGATGCCCTGGAGCCCATGGATCTGCGTGATCTATTGCGCGCTGATGGGCGCGGTAGGGGTGATCAGTGCCGGTTACTTCGGCGGGCGCGTGGGCGAGGAGCGGTCGCTGGCGCCAGGACCCTGCGCCGTGGATCAGCATTAGGACCTTTCTTCAAAGGCTCCCGATCAAGCGAAACAGCGAGCTAGAGCCTTCGCCAAAAGGCCGATGAATCCGCCCGGAAAACGGGCTGAAAAATGCCTTTCAGCCCCTGGTTTTTTCCCGCTAATCTCCCGGAATGCGCGGTCCGCGCTTGAGTTTCCGGGAGCTGTCTTGATTCGTTCGACGCTGTGTTCCTTGCGAAATTTCTCCACCCTCGCGCCACTGCTGCAAGTGGCGCTGGTGAGCTTTGTGCTGGGCCTGGTGTTTGTCCTGATCGAGGCCTGGACCAGCACCCTGGTGGACTATGGCCTGGAAGGCGCCAGCCCCGACAGCCTCAGTGCCCGGGTGGTCGCGGTGGAGGCGGGGGCGCTGCTGGTCGAGGACCTCGACAGCGGCGAACGCCAACGCTTGCGCCTGAGCCCCGAATTGACCCGGTTCCAGGTGCCACTCGAACAACTCCCGGGACAGCCCCTGGTGCTAAGCCACCTGCGGGGTTACCTGCTGGGCTGTACCCGCGACGATCAGCCCTGGTGCGTCGCCCGGTGTGACAGCGCCGAGCGGTGCCAGCAGCGCCTGCGCGAGCGTGAGTCCTGCCTGGGCATGCTGGGGTTTGCCTGGCTCGCCAGCCTGGTATGCCTGCTGGTCCATGGCCTCAGTCTTCGTCCGTGCAGGCGGCGCGCCGGGTCTTGATGGCGCTTTCGCGGGCCAGCCCGCTGCTGCCGGCGCCGTCGTGGCGGAACCGGCGAAGCGGCCGCCGGGCCTGGCCCCGTTGCGCATGACCCGGCAGGCGGCTATTGAGCCAGCAGTTGCTCCAGGTAGCGGGAGCGTTCGTTGCTCAGGCGGGTCACGCAACGGTTGATCAGGGTGACGTGGGCCGGTTTGCCCGGCGCCACTTCGAAGGCCTCCAGCACGCAGGTGCTGTCGCGGTACTTGATCCAGGCCCGCTGCGCGTTCTTCAACTTGCCGAGGTATTCCTGCTCTTGCAGCAGGCTGCTGGGATACAGGTTGTGAACCCGCTCCAAGAGCGCCTGATAGCTCTGATTGAGGGCGTCGTCGGCCCGTTCCTTGTCCTGCTGGGCGCAGCGATCGACCTGTTCGCTGACCTCGATGTGGCTGCAGTCCAGCGGGGCGGCCCGGGCGGTAGACGAGCCGCCGCCGACCCCGAGCAGCAGGGCCACGGCGAGGCCGAAGATCCAGGGCTGATGATGCATGGCGGTCCCTTCGCGCTGAGAATGAAGCGGGCATTCTACCGCGCCGCGGTCAATGCAGAAGGGGGCGCCGCAGGCCCAGGGCGTGTGCTGCCAGGGCCGGGCCGCGTGGGGCGGAGCCTGGTCGATTCGCTGGCGCCTCGCGCTTTAGTCGCGTTCTTCGAGCACGTAGCCCACGCCGCGCAAGGTGTGGATCAGCTTGCGTTCGAACGGGTCGTCGATCTTCGCTCGCAGGCGGCGGATCGAGACTTCCACCACATTGGTGTCGCAGTCGAAGTTCATGTCCCAGACAAAGGAAATGATCTGGGTGCGCGACAGCACCACGCCGCTCTGGCGCATCAGCAGGTGCAGCAGGGCGAACTCCTTGGTGGTCAGGTCGATGCGCTGTTTGCCGCGAAAGGCCCGGTGGCGGCTCTGATCCAGTTCCAGGTCGGCAACGCGCAACACATCCGGCACCGGCTTCTGTTCGCTGCGGCGCATCAGGGTGCGGACCCGGGCCAGCAACTCGGGAAACTCGAACGGCTTGACCAGGTAATCATCGGCGCCCAGGTCCAGGCCGCGAATCTTGTCCGCCAGTCGTCCCTGGGCGGTCAGCATCATGACCCGGGTGTTGCTGTTCTGGCGGATCTGCGACAGCACTCCCCAGCCATCGATCTGCGGCAGGTTGACGTCGAGGATCACCAGGTCGTAGGCGTGCTGGCGGGTCAGGTGCAGGCCATCCGCGCCGGTATTGGCGCAATCCACCACGTAACCGCTTTCGGTCAGCCCCTGATGCAGGTACTCGGCAGTTTTGAGTTCGTCTTCGATAACCAGGATTCGCATGCGGGTGAGGTTCTCGGTGAATAACGGGCAGTCGGGAAAGTTGCTGGAAACAGTGCTGAAGATGCGCGGCAAGTGTGCTCGGTCCAATCCACTTGAAACGATCTTAAAAGTTGAGCGGCGATTGTTTTAAAACCTGCGGTGCACTCGCTTTCAATGCCCGGATGTTAATACAGAACCTTGAGCCAGAGCCTTGGCTAACGGATTTGTAATCTTTGCGCCACCCTGCTGATAAGCGCTGAAAGTTACCCTGGGTTGAACTTGAAACTCTTTCTGCCAATGGGCGCAGTGTTGCAGTTTCATATCGGCCGGGGCCCTCTTTGTATATCCCTCGATATGTTTCGCGCCGCGTTGCAGACACTTTGCCTCACCAGGGGCCGGAACCTGTTATGCCGACTTTCCCGAGAACACCCGCCCGGGCTGCGCCGACCTGCCGCTGGATGCTGTGGCTGGTCCTGGCGGCGGCGCCGCTGAGCGTTGCCCAGGCCTCCGTCTTGAGCCTGGACAGTGCCCTGGCCAAGGCCTTTGCCAACAACCCCGAACTGGCCGCCGCGCGCTGGGAGATCGACATCGCCCAGGGCGCACGGCAGCAGGCCGGGTTACTGCCCAACCCGGTGCTGTCGGTGGACGCCGAGGACACCCGGAGGGATTCGCGCACCACCGCGGTCAAGCTCAGCCAGGCGCTGGAGCTGGGAGGCAAGCGTGGCGCCCGGGTGGAGCTGGCCAGCCGTGGCCAGGAGCTGGCCGCCCTGGAGCTGGAGCGGCGCGGCATCGAGCTGCGGGCCGATGTTCTGCAGGCTTACTACGCCGCGCTGCGGGCTCAGGAGCGCACCCAACTGGCCGGGCGTTCGCTGGCCCTGGCCGAACGCGGGGTCAGCGTGGCTCAGGGACGGGTCAAGGCTGGCAAGGCCTCGCCGGTGGAAGCCACCCGGGCCCAGGTGCAACTGGCCGAGGTTCGGCTGGAGCTCAGCCGAGGGCAGATGGAGCAGGGCGATGCCTATCGGCAGTTGGCCAGGATCATTGGCAGCGCCGCCACGGAGTTCTCGGCGGTGCAGGAACCACCCCGCGCCCTGAGCACGCTGCCGGCCTCGGCGCAGTTGTTGAGCCGCTTGCCGGAGACTGCGCAGTTGCGCCTGGCGGAGCAGGAAATCCTTCAGCGCGAGGCGTCCCTGGGGTTGGAGAAGGCCCAGCGCATTCCCGATCTGGACGTCAGCATCGGCAGCCAGTACGACGCCGGCGCCCGTGAGCGGGTCAATCTGCTGGGCCTGTCCATGCCGCTGCCGCTGTTCAACCGCAACCAGGGCAATGTGCTGTCCGCCGCCCGTCGCAGCGATCAGGCCCGGGACCTGCGCAATGCCACCGAGCTGCGCCTGCGCAGTGAAACCCGCGAGGCCCTGGAGCAATGGAGCACCGCCAGCGGCGAAGTGCAGGCCTTCAACCAGACCATCCTGCCCGCCGCCCAACGCGCCGTGGACAGCGCCACCCGAGGCTTCGAAATGGGCAAGTTCAGTTTCCTCGAAGTGCTGGATGCCCAACGCACGCTGATCGGCGCCCGCAGCCAGTACCTCGCCGCCGTGGCGCAAACCACCGATGCCCGGGTGCGGATCGAACGCATCTACGGCGACCTCAGCCGCTGGTGAAAACCGGGCTGCGGGGCCTGGTCTGTCTGCTCGCCATGCTGGTCAGCGATTGCAGCGCAGTACCCGGGACGCCACCTGAGGAGCCGCTCCGGCACTGGTGTGTCCATGAATGGCATCGGGCCCTCGACGACTTTTTCTTTTCGCCTACCTCGTAAGGCGCCTCGTGCGCTGCCGCACCTCGATTCTCAGGAGTACCCATGGATAAGAAACGCAGCCTGATGATGGCCATTGCCGCGGTATTTGGTCTGGGAGCGGCGGCCCTGCTGTTGCCGGGCCTGTCCGCCCCTGCGGCGCCTGCCGGCGCCAAGCTTCCTGATGTGGCCGAGCCGGTCGGGCACGGCGCCGAGGAGCCCGAGGGGCACCTGGAGCTCAGCGCCGAGCAGATCCAGGCCGCCGGGATCGAGCTGGCCGAGGCCGGTCCGCGGCAGCTCAAGCGAGTGCTGAGCCTGCCGGGGGAAATCCGTTTCGACGAGGATCGCACCTCCCACATCGTGCCCCGGGCCGCCGGGGTCGTGGAGTCGGTGCAGGTCAATCTGGGGCAGTCGGTCAAGCGCGGCGAGCTGCTGGCGGTGATCGCCAGCCCGCAGGTGTCCGACCAGCGCAGCGAGCTGGCGGCCGCCGGGCGGCGGGTGGAGCTGGCCCGTACCACCTTCGAGCGCGAGCGGCAGTTGTGGATCGACCAGATCTCCGCCGAACAGGATTACCTGCTGGCGCGCCAGAACCTGCAAGAAGCACAAATCGCCCTCAACAACGCCCGACAGAAGATCCAGGCCCTGAGTGGCAGCGCCCAGCTGGCGGGGGGCAACCGCTATGAAATGCGCGCGCCGTTCGACGCCGTGGTGGTGGAAAAGCACCTCAGCGTCGGCGAGGTGGTGAGCGAGAACAGCGCGGCCTTCACCCTCTCGGACCTGTCCCGGGTCTGGGCCACCTTCGGCGTGTTCCCCAAGGATCTGGACAAGGTCCGGGTCGGCCAGCCCGTGAGTGTCAGCTCCAGCGAACTGGGGACCCAGGTTCAGGGCCAGGTGGCCTATGTCGGCAGCCTTTTGGGGGAACAGACCCGAACCGCCACGGTGCGGGTGACCCTGGCCAACCCGAATGACGCCTGGCGTCCGGGGTTGTTCGTCGCGGTGCAGGTGGCCACCGAAACCTTCGAGGCGCCGGTCAGCGTGCCGCAGAGCGCGATCCAGACCGTGGAGGAACGGCCGTCGGTGTTCGTCCGGGTGGCCGAGGGCTTCCAGGCCACGCCGGTAGTCATCGGCGCCACCCAGGACGGTTTCGTCGAGGTCCGCGAAGGGCTGGCGGCCGGGGCCCAGGTGGCCACCCGCGGCAGTTTCACCCTCAAGTCCGAACTGGGCAAAGGCGCGGCCGACCACGGCCATTGATCGGTCACAGCAGAGAGTGCTTTCCCATGTTTGAACGCATCATTCAATTTGCCATCGAGCAGCGCATCATCGTTTTGTTGGCGGTGCTGCTGATGGCCGGCGTCGGCATCGCCAGCTACCAGAAACTGCCGATCGACGCGGTGCCGGATATCACCAACGTCCAGGTGCAGATCAACTCGGCGGCGCCGGGTTTTTCGCCTCTGGAAACCGAGCAGCGCATCACCTTTCCCATCGAAACCGCCATGGCCGGGTTGCCGGGCTTGCAGCAGACCCGTTCGCTGTCGCGCTCGGGCCTGTCCCAGGTCACGGTGATCTTCAAGGACGGCACCGACCTGTTCTTCGCCCGGCAACTGGTCAACGAGCGGCTGCAGGTGGCCCGCGAGCAATTGCCTGAAGGCGTGGAGGCGGTGATGGGGCCGATCTCCACCGGCCTCGGGGAAATCTTCCTGTGGACCGTGGAAGCCGAGGACGGCGCGCGCAAGGAGGACGGCACGCCCTACACCCCCACCGACCTGCGGGTGATCCAGGACTGGATCATCAAGCCGCAACTGCGCAACGTGCAGGGCGTGGCCGAGATCAACACCATCGGCGGCTTCGCCAAGGAGTACCAGATCGCCCCCGACCCCAAGCGCCTGGCCGCCTACAAGCTGACCTTGAATGATCTGGTGACGGCCCTGGAGCGCAACAACGCCAACGTCGGCGCCGGCTACATCGAGCGCAGCGGCGAGCAGTTGCTGATCCGCGCGCCGGGGCAACTGGCGTCCATCGAGGACATCGCCAACATCGTCATCAGCAGCAGCGACGGCACGCCGATCCGCGTGCGCAACGTCGCCCAGGTGCAGATCGGCCGCGAACTGCGCACCGGCGCGGCCACCGAAAACGGCCGCGAAGTGGTGTTGGGCACGGTGTTCATGCTGATCGGCGAGAACAGCCGCAGCGTGTCCCAGGCCGTGGCGAAAAAGCTTGAAGAAATCAACCGTTCACTGCCCGAAGGGGTGGTGGCAGTCACCGTCTACGACCGCACCAACCTGGTGGAAAAAGCCATCGCCACGGTGAAGAAGAACCTCTTCGAGGGCGCGCTGCTGGTGATCGTGATTCTGTTCCTGTTCCTGGGCAATATTCGCGCCGCGCTGATCACCGCCCTGGTGATCCCGCTGTCGATGCTGTTCACCTTCACCGGCATGTTCAGCAACAGGGTCAGTGCCAACCTGATGAGCCTCGGTGCCCTGGACTTCGGCATCATCGTCGACGGCGCGGTGGTGATCGTCGAGAACGCCATCCGCCGCCTGGCCCATGCCCAGCAGCACCACGGGCGCATGTTGACCCGCTCCGAACGCCTGCATGAAGTCTTTGCCGCGGCCAAGGAAGCGCGGCGTGCGCTGATCTTCGGCCAGTTGATCATCATGGTGGTGTACCTGCCGATCTTTGCCCTGACCGGGGTGGCCGGGAAGATGTTCCACCCCATGGCCTTCACCGTGGTCATGGCGTTGCTGGGGGCGATGATCTTGTCGGTGACCTTCGTCCCGGCGGCCATTGCGCTGTTCGTCACCGGCAAGGTCAAGGAAGAGGAAAACCTGCTGGTGCGCAGCGCCAAGCGTGGCTACGCCCCGGTGCTGGACTGGGTCATGGGCCATCGTACGCCGACCTTCGCCCTGGCGGCGGCGATCCTGCTGGGTAGCGCGGTACTGGCCAGTCGCATGGGCAGCGAATTCATCCCCAGCCTCAGCGAAGGCGACTTCGCCCAACAGGCTTTGCGGGTGCCCGGCACCAGCCTCACGCAGTCGGTGGACATGCAGCAGCGCCTGGAGAAAACCCTGCTGGCGCAGGTGCCGGAGATCGAGCGGGTGTTTGCCCGCACCGGCACCGCGGAGATTGCCTCGGACCCGATGCCGCCGAATATTTCCGACAGCTACCTGATGCTCAAGCCCAAGGCCCAGTGGCCCGACCCGGGCAAGTCCCGCGAGGCCCTGATCGCCGATATCCAGCGCGCCAGCGCCTTGGTGCCGGGCAGCGCGTATGAACTGTCGCAGCCTATCCAACTGCGTTTCAACGAGCTGATTTCCGGGGTGCGCAGCGATGTCGCGGTCAAGGTATTCGGCGACGACATGACCGTGCTGAACAAGACCGCCAATGAAATCGCCACGGCCCTGCAGGGCTTGTCCGGCGCCTCGGAAGTCAAGGTCGAGCAGACCTCCGGCCTGCCGGTGCTGACCATCAATATCGACCGCGACAAGGCCGCGCGTTTCGGCCTCAACGTGGGCGATGTGCAAGACACCATCGCGGTGGCGGTGGGCGGGCGTCAGGCCGGCACCCTGTATGAAGGCGACCGGCGCTTCGACATGGTGGTGCGTCTGTCTGACCAGTTGCGCACCGACATCGACGGCCTGTCGCGGCTGCTGATCCCGATACCGGCGACTGCGGGCACGGCCAACGGGCAGATCGGCTTTATCGCCTTGTCGGAAGTGGCCAGCCTCGACCTGGTCCTGGGACCCAATCAGGTCAGCCGCGAGAACGGCAAGCGCCTGGTGATCGTCAGCGCCAACGTGCGCGGTCGCGACATCGGCTCCTTTGTCGAAGAGGCCACCTCGCAGATTGCCGACAAGGTCAAAGTGCCGGCGGGGTACTGGACCACCTGGGGCGGCCAGTTCGAGCAGTTGCAGGAGGCCTCCCAGCGTCTGCAAGTGGTGGTGCCGGTGGCCTTGCTGCTGGTGTTCGGCTTGCTGTTCATGATGTTCAACAACCTCAAGGACGGCCTGCTGGTGTTCACCGGCATTCCCTTTGCCCTGACCGGCGGGATCATGGCCCTGTGGCTTCGGGACATTCCGTTGTCGATCTCGGCGGGGGTGGGATTCATTGCCCTGTCTGGTGTCGCCGTACTCAACGGCCTGGTGATGATTGCCTTTATCCGTAACCTGCGCGAGGAGGGGCGCGCCTTGTCCACGGCCATTCACGAAGGCGCCCTGACCCGTTTGCGCCCGGTGCTGATGACCGCCCTGGTGGCGTCCCTGGGCTTCATCCCCATGGCCCTGGCCACCGGCACCGGCGCCGAAGTGCAGCGGCCCCTGGCGACCGTGGTGATTGGCGGCATCCTGTCGTCCACCGTCCTCACCTTGCTGGTATTGCCTGCGCTGTACCAATGGGCGCATCGCAGGGAAGAAGATTGATCGCACGCCGCTTCTTGTAGCCGCTGCCGCAGGCTGCGAACAACCGCAAAGCGGGCGCGCTTCTCAGGATCGCTGAAGGTCCTGCGGCCCTTTTCGCAGCCTCGCAGGCTCGGCAGCGGCTACAGGTTTGTGGTGGGCTTCTTGTAGCCGCTGCCGCAGGCTGCGAACGACCGCAAAGCGGGCGCGCTTTTCAGGATCGCTGAAGGTCCTGGGGCCCTTTTCGCAGTCTCGCAGGCTCGGCAGCGGCTATGTGGATCGTTGTGGTTAAAGGGGGGCGGTCAAAGCCAGGTGGCGTCCCATAGGGGGTAGTCGCCTACGCGCTCGACCAGCCCTGCGCGAACCGGGTTGTAGATGATGTAACGAGCTATCGCCTTGAGGTCTTCCTCTCGGCGTATGGCGCGTTCGTGATAACCCTTTTGCCACAGCCGGCCGCGTCGTTTCAGGCGTTGGTTGATGGTGCGCCCGCTACGGGATTTGAGCCGGCACAGGGCCTCTTCCAGCGAGCATTTCTGCAGCTGGAACAGCCAGTGAATGTGATCAGGCATCACCACCCAGGCCAGTGAATGCGTGAGCCCAGCTTCGTGCTGTTCCCTGAGTTGATCGACCACCAGCCGCCCCAGGTGAAAGTCGCTGAACACCCTGCGTCGCTGCTCGGTGACGGCGGTCACGCTGTAGATCCTGCCAATCTCCGAGCGCCGCCCCTTGAACAGGCGATAACCATTGGATAGGGCCTGCATGGCCTTGCTCTCCCTTCGCGTGATTGATTCCCTTCAACCTAGCTCCGGCCTTGCCTGTTAACAGATGTATCCCGTTAGCGCATATGTACCTGTAGCCGCTGCCGAGCCTGCGAGGCTGCGAAAAGGTCCGCAGGGCCTTCAGCGATCCTCAGAAGCAGCGCCCGCTTCGCGGTCGTTCGCAGCCTGCGGCAGCGGCTACAGGTGCTGGCCCCTCGGGCAATTTTCGGGCAAAAAAAAGCGCCCCATTGGGACGCTAAAAATTCATCTCTTTCCAAAGGAGCATCAGAAAAAACGCTTCAAGAGATGAATGTGCTCGGTGGGCAATCGCCGTCAGATGTCTTCTTCAGCCGCAGTGGGCGCAGAAGCATCGAGAGGGGCTTTGCCGGTGCTGGCTGTTTCCTGGTTGGCGTCGCCGCGGATCTGCTCCTGGCTGGCCAGAAAGGCTTCGCGGACCTGCTGCGGGCGTTCGCTGCCATCAGCGGCCCAGGTGGCGGAGCTGGTAGTGGCCAGTAGGCCGATCAATAACAGTTGGGTTGGGCGCATGAGCTTCTCCTGACACGCTGGGTAACCGTGAAAAAACACCGTGGCTACAAGTGTGTCCGGGAGTATAGGGAGGCCAACCTAACGAGAAGGTGAGGCCGATATTACAGTTCTGAAAGGCATGAGTCTGTGAAGAAGTTTTAACGCCGGGCAGGCGTGGCGCCTGCCCGGAATGGCTCTCTAGAGCAGGGCCAGCGGGTACTCGACGATCAGCCGGAATTCCTCCAGGTCGGATTCGAACTGGCTGGAACGGATGGTCGCCTGGCGGATGCGCAGGGACAGGTCCTTGAGCGTGCCGTCCTGGAACACGTACTTGGCTTCGATATCCCGTTCCCAGCGACGTTGATCGGTCAGTGGATCACCGGCGGCGTCGCGGCGCATGTACACCGAGTTGGCGTGGCTGTAGTCGGCGCCGCTACCGCGGGCGTAACGGCTCATGAACGAGAGACCGGGAATGCCGAAGGTCTGCATGTCGAGGTCGTAGCGGACCATCCACGAGCGTTCCTTGGGCGAGTTGAAGTCGCTGTACTGGATCGAGTTGTCGAGAAAGATCGAGTCCGACTGGCGCAGGTAGTCGAAGTCGTCATTGCCGTTGTTGCGCTGGTGCGACAGGGCCAGGGTGTGGGCGCCATAGGTGGCGCCGACCTTGGCGCTCCAGATGTTGTTGTCGAACTCGCCCAGCAGTTTCTTGCCCTCGTCCACGGCCTTGTAATAGTTGAAGCCGCTGAACAGGGTCAGGTCGTCGGACACCGGGTAGTTCACTGCCGTGCCGAAGTAGTACTGGTCCCAGGCGTCTTTCAGGCGGCTGCTGTAGAGGCTGAAACTGAGGTTGGGGTTGAGCTTGTAGTCGCCACCGAAGTAGCCGACCCAGGGCGAGTCGACCTTGCCGGCGTAGAAGGTGGCGAAGCCGTCGCGCATGCCGCTGCTGTCGGGTTGGCTCATGGCGTGCAGGCGCCCGCCCTGCAGGTTGAGGCTGTCGAGGCTGGTGTTTTCCAGGGTCACCCCGCGAAAGCTTTCCGGCAGCAGGCGCGAGTCGCCGTAGTGCACCACCGGGGTCTTGGGGAACACGTCGCCGACTTTCACCACGGTGTCCAGGGCCCGCAGTTTCACCGCGCCGCCGGCCTTGCCGTAGCCGTCGGCGGGCGCGTTGTCGTGGTTCACCGGCAGCATGCCGAAGGAGCCACGGCCGCCGCTGCGCCCGCTGCCGGAGTCGAGCTTGAGGCCGTACATGGCAAAGGCGTCGATGCCGAAGCCGATCGTGCCCTGGGTGAAACCGGATTCGAACCGGCCGATCAGGCCCTGGGCCCAGGCTTCGGAATAGCCGTTGCCGGTGGGGCTGGACTGGCCTTTGCGGTCGTCGCGGTTGAAGTAGTAGTTGCGCAGCAGCAGGTCGAGGCGGCTGCCTTCGATAAAGCCTTCGGGGCGTTCCTCGGCGGCCACCGCGGCCACGGGACACAGTCCCAGGACCGCGGCGAGCACGGACAGGGACAAGGGGGGATTGATACGCATGGGGTCGCTCCTGAGTGTTGGCAGCTATCAACTTTTATATCGCCAGAGGCGTTCTTATTGGGCTCGACCAACAGGCGTGGTTACGCCCTGAAAGTCGGCGTCGATAGTTGCAAACGGCAGATAACGGCGCGGTGACCCGCTGATTACAATTGTGCAAGAAAGGCTCGTGGACAGGCGTCGGCGGCGGCCCTGAAACCCCGATGAACCGGGGGTTCGATGGCGCACCGGGGCCGCGCGGGCAGGCGCATGACAGATAAGTAATGTGCCCGCGATCATCCTGAAAGGGTCGGTTGCTTATCCTCGTCGCTGTCAACTGGACGAGGAAACTGTCATGAAAGCTGTCAACCTGAGTATCGCCGCGCTGCTGTTGTCCCTCTCATCCCTGGCCCTGGCCGAAGGCGGTGGCGACCGCACCTTTGCCCGGGCCATGGTGGAGAACCAGAAGGCCATGGAGCGCTATGCGGCGAGTCAGGGCAAGCCGGCGCCGGTGGTGCAGAACTACCGCTACGGCATGGATCTGGATATCGCCAGGGTGGTCAGCGTCACCCCACCGATCAAGTCCTGCAACGTGGTGCCTTCGCGCATGACCTACGAAGACTCCGCCGGCCAGCTCAAGACCATCGAGTATCAGGTCATGGGTCAGTGCCGCAACAACGGCAGCTGATCCATGGGCGGGCTGGCGCGGCCTTCAGTCGTTGCCGGGTTCGGGGTGCAGGGCGACGATCATGTCGACTTCCACCGAGGCATTTTTCGGCAATTGATAGACCCCCACCGATGTGCGGGTGTGCACCCCGGCGTCGGCGAAGATCGAATAGAGCACCTCCGAGGCGCCGTCCGCCACCTCGCTCTGCTGGGTAAAGTCCGCCGCGCTCTGTACGTAGACGTTGATCCGCAGGATGCGCTGGATCCGTTGCAGATCGCCGAGCATCTGCTCAAGGATCGCCAGGGCCCGCAGGGTACAGATCTGTGCCCCGTGGCGGGCCTGCTCCAGGCTGGTTTCGGCGCCCACCCGGCCGACCACCATCACCCTGTCGTCGATACGCGGGATCTGTCCGCTGACATACACCTCATCGCCATTGCGCACCGCCGGCACATAGTTGCCGCCAATGCGCATCTCGCCCTCGAAACTGTGTCCGACTCGTGCAGCCTCTTGCTGAAAAAGCGCCTTGCGTGATGCGTCCATAGTCCAACTCCGTCGATCGCCTGAGATTTCCCGATGCCGACTATACGCGCTCCCGGGCGCCGGTAAATCTTCGGTGAAAGGCCCGCAGGCAGGGGCTTTGCCCGCGGTTGAATTATTTTTGTCAGACAAGTCCGGGTTGCTATTAAGAAAAGACTTTCAGGGCCGATGTTAGGCCCACAGCAGCCTATTTTTTTAAAGTCCTCCCGGTGCCTCCCCATGTTCAATAAACGCTTGAAGCAAGAGCTGGCGGCTCTTCGTGAAGAACTCTCGAGCCTTCAGCAAGTGAAGGAAAGCCTTGAAAGCGAGATGCTCGTGATCAATTTGAGCGCCGATGGACGGATTCAATCGGTCAATCACAACTTCGCCCAGGAAATGCTCTACAAGAGCGGCGACCTGCTGGGACGCTCCCTGGAAGACATCGTTCCGGCCCACGTCAAGCACGACGAGTTTCACCAGCGCTTCAAGGCGACCCTGGCCCGGGGCGAGCACTTTGCCGGAGCGGTGCGCCTGCTGCGGGGCAACGGCGAGGAGGCCTGGCTGCGCTCGATCTCCCAGCCGGTCCATGACTCCGAAGGGCGGATCAAGTACTTCGCGATCTTCTCCAGCGACCTGACCCGCACCATCGAGGCCTCCCGGGAGCACGAGAACCTGATCGGCGCCCTGATGCGCTCCACCGCGCTGATCGAGTTCGACCTCAATGGCCATGTGCTGATGGCCAATGAGCGCTTTCTCTCCGGCATGGGCTACAGCCTGGCGCAGATCAAGGGCAAGCATCACCGCATGTTCTGTGAGCCTGAGGAGTACAACAGCGCGGCCTATCAGGCGTTCTGGAAACGCCTGAATGCCGGGGAATTCATCGCCGACCGTTTCAAGCGCATCGATGCCCACGGCCGCACGGTCTGGCTGGAGGCGTCCTACAACCCGGTGCTGGACGCCAACAACAAGCTCTACAAGATTGTGAAGTTCGCCACCGTGATCACCGATCAGGTGAACCAGGAACTGGCCGTGGCCGAAGCGGCCAACATTGCCTACAGCACTTCGCTGCAGACCGACAACAGCGCCCAGCGCGGCACCACGGTGGTCACCGAGGCGGTGAACGTGATGCGCGATCTGGCCAAACACATGCAGGACGCCGGCGAGGGCATCGGCGCCCTGAACGAGCAGTCCCTGGTGATCGGCAGCATCGTCAAGACCATCAGCGGGATTGCCGAGCAGACCAACCTGCTGGCCCTCAACGCGGCGATCGAGGCGGCCCGTGCCGGTGAGCAGGGCCGCGGTTTCGCCGTGGTCGCCGACGAGGTCCGGCAACTGGCCTCGCGTACCAGCAAGGCCACCGAGGAAATCGTCGGCGTGGTCCGGCAGAACCAGGACATGGCCCGTGAAGCCGTGGAACTGATGGCCGAAGGCAAGCTGCAGGCCGAGCAGGGCCTGGCGCTGGCGGCGGAAGCCGGCACGGTGATCGTCGAGATCCAGGACGGCGCACAGAAGGTGGTGAGCGCGGTGGGGCAGTTCGCCAATCAACTGTCCAGCTGAGTCCGGAGGCCCCGGTGACGGGGCACGCTCGCCGGTGCGGCGCTGCTCAGTGCCAGGAATTATCGGGATCTTTCCGAGATGGTCTTAGGATTATTCTGAAAGGTCGGGCAGGGCGTGGAGAATGGTCAGCCAGCGCCGATGGCTAGAGGGATCGTTGTATTCACTCTTAGTCTGTCGGTGTATCCATGTTCAATAAACGTCTGAAACAACAGCTTGCCTCACTGAGCGACGAGCTGGCCGCTCTGCAGCAATTCAAGGCCTGTCTGGAAACCCAGGTGCTCAGCATCGAACTGGACAGCGAAGGGGTGATCCGTCGGGTCAACCAGAACTTCACGCGGACCCTGGGCCTGGATGGCCAAGAGCTCTGTGGGCAACCCCTGGAGCAGATCGTGTCGAGCCATACGCAGGCGGCGCAGTTGTATCGCTCCTTGAGGGCGGCCCTTGAGCGCAACGAAGGCTACATCGGCCAACTGCGCTTGCAGCGTGGCGACGGTCGCGACGTCTGGTTGCATACCTGTGTCCAGCCGATCCACGACCCAGCCGGCCATCTCGACCACTACTCGCTGATCTGCACCGACCAGACGGCGTCGGTGGAAAGCGCCTGCGAGCATGAAAACCTGATGGCGGCGTTGCTGCGTTCCACCGCGGTGATCGAGTTCGACCTGCAAGGCCGGGTGTTGACCGCCAACCCGCGGTTTCTGGCGTGCATGGGTTACCGCCTGGATGAAGTCCAGGGGCAGAACCACCGCCTGTTTTGCGATCCCCAGGAATACGAGGGGCCGTCGTACCAGGAGTTCTGGGCGCGCCTGAACGCTGGCGAGTATGTCGCCGACCGCTTCAAGCGGATCGACAGCCAGGGCCGGGTCGTGTGGCTCGATGCCTCTTACAACCCGGTGCTGGATGCCAACGGCCAGCTGTACAAAGTGGTGAAGTTCGCCACGGTGATCACCGACCAGGTGAACCAGGAACGCTCGGTGGCCGAAGCCGCCGACATTGCCTACAGCATCTCCCGGCAAACCGATACCAGCGCCCAGCGCGGCTCGGCGGTGGTCACCGAAACCCTGGACGTGATGCGTGACCTGGCCAAGTGCATGCAAGAGGCCGGTGACGGCATCGAGGCCCTGAACGAGCAGTCTCTGGTGATTGGCAGCATCGTCAAGACCATCAGCGGGATCGCCGAGCAGACCAACCTGCTGGCCCTCAACGCGGCGATCGAGGCGGCCCGGGCCGGTGAACAGGGCCGCGGTTTCGCCGTGGTCGCCGACGAGGTCCGGCAACTGGCCTCGCGTACCAGCAACGCCACCGACGAGATCGTCGGCGTGGTCCGGCACAACCAGGACATGGCCCGCTCAGCGGTGGAACTGATGGCCGAAGGTCGGCAACAGGCCGAACAGGGCCTGACCCTGGCGGCGGAGGCCGGTGCGGTGATCGTCGAGATCCAGGACGGTGCGCAGAAAGTGGTGGGTGCGGTGGGGCAGTTCGCCAGTCAACTGTCCACCTGAGTGGCGTGCCGCCGGTTCAGGCTCCGCGCCCGTGGGCGCGGATCGGCTCAGCGCGGCGAGGGGGCATGGCACTCGTAGTGCAGACGGTCGAACCACTGTCCGTGCAACAGGAAGCTGCGGCGTGAATGGCCGTAGCAGGAGAACCCGGAGGCCTCCAGGACCCTGACCGAACCGAGGTTTTCCGGGCGGGCGTTGGCTTCGACGCGGCTCAACCGCAACTCGCCGAAAGCCCGCTGCAGGACCTGCGCCACCGCCGCCCGGGCGATACCCCGGCCATTGAATCGGGCGCCCACGCGATAGCCCAGTTCGGCGCAATTGAAGTAGGGGCGCTGCACCCGGTGCAGGTTGATGCGCCCCACCAGCTGTGAATCCTGTCGAATCAGAAACTGATAGCCGCGATCCGCCGCAGCGTCCTGTTGCGCCTGGACGATGGCCTCGGCGACCCCTTCGGCGCAGTAGTAGGTCGCGGGGCGGGCGTTGATCGAGGCTTCGAAAAAAGCCCGGTTTTCTTGTTCGAACGCCAGCAGTTCGTGCCGGTCGTCCAGTTGTGGTGCGCACAGGTGCAGGTGGCTCATGGTCCGGGGGATCTCAATCCGTTGAAGGCGCTTTCATCTCACGATTGGCTTGTGCGCATCAAGCCTGCAGATGCGGATCGATCAATTCGGCGAACCACTCGATGAACACGTTCAACCGGCGCGAGCGATGGCGGCGGTCGGGGTACAGCGCGCAGATGTCCATCGGCGCCACCGGCAACTGCTGGAGCACCTGCACCAGCTCGCCGCGATCGAGCAGGTGCTGCACGTCGAAACGCGGCACCTGGATCAGCCCCAGGCCCTGGCGACAGCAGGCGATGTAGTTCTCGACGTTGTTGACGATCACCCGGCTGGGCAGCCCCAGCAGATGCTCGCGTCCTTGCAGCAGGTACTCCCAGGGCTGTTCGCGACCGGTGTCCGGGGAGGCGTATCCGATCATCCATTGGCCGCTCTGCAAGTCCTGGGGGGTGTGGGGCTCGCCGTGTTCGGCGAGGTAGGCGGGGCTGGCGCAATTGATCATGGCCAGTTGCCCCAGGGGCCGGGCGATCAGGCTGCTGTCGGCCAGGCTGCCGACGCGGATCGCGCAGTCGATGCCTTCCTGGACCAGATCGATGCTGCGGTCGCTGGCGCCCAGGGCCAGTTGCAGGTCGGGGTACTGCGTCAGCCACTGGGGCAGGGCGGGCACGATCAGGCGCCGGGCGATGCGGCTGGGCACGTCGATATTCAAGCGCCCGCTGACATCCACCAGGCGATGGTGGAACAACTGGTTGAGCTCCGAGGCATCCGCCAGCAGGCGCCGTGCCCGCTCCAGGAGGATGGTGCCATCGGCGGTCAACTGCACCTGGCGGGTGGTTCGGTGCAGCAGCCGGGTGCCGAGGCCGTTCTCCAGTTGCTGCACGGCGGAAGAGACGGTGGCCCGTGGCAGTTCCAGGGCATGCGCGGCCTTGATGAAGCTGCCCATGTCGGCCACCTGGATGAACACGCGGTATTGCTCAAGCTTATCCATCGTAGGAACGATCCTGGTTCGGGGGACGCCTGACGGCAATAGAACGCTGCATCGTCCGAGGCGATCGATGCAGCGTCCCGGCAGGCCAATTTACCCCTTGGGCGCCAGGATTACTTGGTGGTGTAGCCGCCGTTGATCAGTAAGGTCTGGCCGGTGATCCACCAGCCTTCGGTCACCAGGTGGCGAATGAAGGGCACCACGTCCTCGATATCGGTGAGCCCGGTCTTGCTCGACGGCGACAGGGCCGCTGCGCTCTTGTGGTAGGCCACGGCGTCGGCGCCTTCGGCGGGGTAGAAGAACGGCGTGTCCATCGGGCCCGGTCCGACGGCGGTCACCGAGATGCCCCGGGCGCCGAACTCCTTGGCCGCGGCCCGGGTGAAGTGTTCAACCGGTGCCTTGGAGCCGCCGTAGGCGGCATAGAACGGGGTGAAGGCTCCCAGCAGCGACGTCACCAGGGTCACCAGCTTGCCGTTGTCCTCCAGGTGCTTGCCGGCTTCCTTGATGAAGAAGAACGCGCTCTTGGCATTGACCGCGAACATCTGGTCGTACTCGTCTTCGCTGATCTCGATGATGGGTTTCTTCAGCACTTTGCCCACGGTGTTGATGGCGATGTCGATCTTGCCGAAACGTGCCTTGACCTCGCTGAACAGACGTTCCACCGCACCGGCGCGGGTGAGGTCGGCCTGCCAGGCGTGGGCCTCGACCCCCAGGGCCTTGAGCGCCTCCAGGGTGCTCTGGGCGTCGGCCTGACTGGCATCGCTGTTGTAGTGCACGGCCACGGCCCTGGCACCGTGGCTGGCCAGATCGCGGGCAATCAGGCCACCGAGGTTTTTCACCCCGCCGGCGATCAGCACGACTTTGTTGTTCAGGGAATGATCGGCCATGGCATGGCTCCTTCGAGGTTTGCGGTGAAGGCTGAGTCTAGTGTCTGCCATGGCGTTGATCAGCCGTCGGCGGTTGGACGGACTGTCCAGAAAATCCACCCAATCAGTGTGGCTGCACAGGTCGCGGATAGGTCTACAATCGGTTTTTTTTCAGGAGCCTGCCATGCCTGCATTTCGTCGTCCGGTGCCATTGGAAAAAGCCTACCGCCTGCTCAACCACGGCCCTACCGTGCTGGTCAGCGCCGCCCACGGCGGGCAGCGCAATATCATGGCGGCGGCCTGGGCCATGCCCCTGGATTTCGAGCCGCCGAAAGTCGCGGTGGTGCTCGACAAGTCCACCTGGACCCGGCAGCTTCTGGAGGCTTCGGGCAGCTTTGTCCTCAACGTGCCCTGCGCCGCCCAGGTGGACATTGTGCAGAGCCTGGGCAACAGCTCCGGACTGGAACTGCAGCAGGCCGGCAGCGACAAGTTCGCCGCCTATGGTTTGTCGACCTTCACCGGCCAGGCCCTTGAGGCGCCTCTGCTGCAAGGCTGCGTGGCCTGGCTGGAATGCCGGCTGCTGCCCGAGCCGCACAATCACCAACAGTACGACCTGTTCCTCGGTGAAGTGATCGCCGCCCAGGCCGATGCCCGGGTGTTCAGCGAAGGGCGTTGGCACTTCGACGGACAGGACTTGCTGCGCACCCTGCACCATGTCGCGGGTGGGCATTTCCTGACCATTGGCGACGCCGTTGACGGTCGTCAGTTGCCCCAGGTCGGCGAGGCCTGAGGCAAGCCGCAGCCACTCTTTCAAGGATTGAACATGCACGACGTTTTCCAGCATCTGGTGGACCTGTTGGACAGCCATCAGGCGCGCTACCGGGTGATCCTGCACCCGGCCGAAGGGCAGTCGGCGCGGGTCGCCGAGATCCGTGGCACCGAACCGGGGCAGGGGGCCAAGGCCATGCTCTGCAGCCTCAGGGGCTCGAGCGATGTGTATGGGCTGGTGATTCTCTCCGGTGACCAGAAACTCGACATGAAAAAGGTCGGTGCGGCCCTGGGGGGCAAGAAGGCCCAGCTGGTCCCGGCGGAGCTGGCCAGGGAACTGACCGGTTGCGTGATCGGCGCCATTCCACCGCTGAGTTTCGATCCGCGCATCCTGCTCATCGTCGATCCGCAACTGATCGAGCGCTACGCCGAAATCGCCTTCAATGCCGGACGCCTGGATGCGTCCATGGTTCTGGATACCCAGGACTACCTGAGGATCGCCCGGCCTCTGCTGTTGAGCGTGACCCAGGAGACTGAGGGCGTGCAGGTTCCTACCGGCTGATCCGGCCCGGGGGCGCGTTCAGTGGGGCTGGGGCAAGTGGCGGCGCACGGCCCACAGCACCCCGGCCAGCAACAGCAGGGCCGCCGAGCTTTGCAGCAGGCTCGGCAGGTGTTGCAGGCAGATAAAACCGTACAGCAGGGCAAACAGGGTCTCGAACACGATCAACTGGCCGCTGAGGGTCAGGGGCAAGCGCCGGGTCGAGGCGTTCCACATGCGATTGCCGAACCAGGAGCCCAGCACCGCGCTGGACAGGCTCAGGCCCCAGAACAGCATCCAGCGTTGATCGCTGGCCTCGGTCTGGGTACCCGGCAGTGAAAGGCCCTGGGCCAGCAGCCAGACCACAGCGCTCATCAGACCGGTGGTGATGCCCCACAGAGTCGACCACTGACCGCTGTTGAAGCGGCTGCTCTTCAGGTAACGGGCGTTGTCGGTGGCGAACCAGGTCCAGCACAGCAGGGCGCCGAAGGCGCAGAGCAGGCCCAGGGCGCGTTGGCCCAGTTCCACGGAACCGCTGTCGGCGGTGAGCAGGGTGTCGAGGTTGATGCAGCAGATGCCGGCGAACACCAGCAGCAGCGGCCAGCGCAGGCGGCGCAGGGGCAGGGCGTCGGCGTCGCCGCGTCCGGCCAGGGTGATGGTCAGCGGCAACAGGCCGACGATCAGCGCGGTGCTGGCTACCCCGGCCCACTGGATGGCGCTGGCCAGCAGCATGAAGTAGATCAGGTTGCCGGTCAGCGCCAGCTTCACCAGCAACCCGGCATCGCTCCAGGTCAGGCGCTGCAAGAGCTCCCGGGCCTGGGGGGCAGCCAGGAGCAGGGAGAATGCGCCATACAGGGTGAAGCGGGCACAGCTGAGCATCAGCGGACTGAACTCCGGCAACAGGCTGGGCACCACAATGGCCAGGCCCCAGACCGCACCGGCCAAGGCTGCATAAGCAACTCCGCGTTTCATGCACACACTCGCAGCGATTCATCAAAGCGCGCAGCCTATTCATTGCTGACCGGTTGGACAAAGGATATATAGGCACCTACCTATTCTCCTGGGGAATGCCTGATGAGTCGTTTCGCGCGCCATTTACCGCCGTTGGAAACCCTGGTGACCTTCGAGGCGGTGGGGCGCAACGCCAGCTTCACCCGCGCCGCCACCGAGCTGTGCCTGACCCAGAGCGCGGTGAGCAAGCAGATCCGTGCCTTGGAACTGTCGCTCAAGACCGAGTTGTTCGAGCGTCAGGCCCGGGGCGTGAAGCTCACCGCCAGCGGCGCGTCGCTGTTTGCCGAGGTCAGCACCCAGCTGGAAGCCTTGCTGCGCAGCGTCAGCCGTTTGCGGGCCGGGCGCGACGCCAACACCATCACCGTGCAATGCACCCACGCAGTGGCGCAGTTCTGGCTGTTTCCGCGCTTGCTGGCGTTCAACAAGCAGCACCCGGACATCACCGTGAGCATCCACGCCAACAACGACATGGACGAATCCAGCGTGGCCGAGCACGACTTGGCCATTCTGTATGGCGCCGGGCACTGGTCATCCCTGGTGACCACGCCGCTGTTCGCTGAGATCGTCTACCCCATTGCCAGCCGACAGCTGGTGTTGCCGGCCATTGACGAGCTGGCGCAACTGGCCGAGCTGCCACTGATCCAGCTCGATGCCTCGGCCTGGAACTGCATCGACTGGCGCGACTGGTTCCGCCATTTCGGCCTGGATTACAGCGCGCCGCCGGGCGCCATGGGCTTCAACCAATTGACGCTGATGTTCAGTGCCGTGCAGCAGGGCATGGGGGTGGGCTTGGGCTGGGATTTCATGGCCAGCGAGTTGGTGGCCCAGGGCGAGTTGCAGCGGGTTGGCGAGTGGGCGTTTCGCACCGGTCAGGCGGATTTTCTGGTGCACCCTCGGCACAAGCGCCTGTCCGCCAGCGGCCAGCTGTTTCGCGACTGGCTGGTGGCCCAGGCGCTTGAATGAGCGCCCCGGGGCTCGGCGGCCCCGGGGCAGGTTTCAGAGGCTGGCGCGGGGCACGCTGAAGCGGAACTCGCTGCCCTTGCCCGGCTCGCTGTGGGCCTCGATCTTGCCGCCGTGGGCCTGGATGATGCCCTGGGTGATGTACAGCCCCAGGCCGGTGCCGTTGGGGTTGCCTTCCTTCAGGGTCCAGTAGCGATCGAAGATAAACGGCAACTGGTCGGCGGGAATGCCTTCCCCGCTGTCGCGGACGCTGAAGACGATCTGCTCGCCGTCGGACATCGCCACCACCCCGACCTTGCCCTGCATGGGGGTGAACTTGATGGCGTTGCCCACCAGGTTCGACAGCACCTGGAACAGGCGCTCGGGGTCGGCATGGATGGTCAGCTCCGGCTCGGCGTGAAAGCTGATGTCGATGGCCTTGTCCAGGGCCAGGGGCGCCAGCAGCGAATAGGCCTCCTCAAAGATCTGGCTGACCTCCAGCGGCTGGGGCGCGATGCTGTAGCGCCCGGCCTCGATCTTCGAGGTGTCGAGCAAGTCCTCCAGCAGGTTGTTCATGCGACTGGCGGCCTGTTGCATGGTGTCGATGGCCGAGGAAATGCGTCGCGAAGTGTGCGGGCCGTCGGAGCTGAAGGCCTTCTGCAGCATGCCGCAGAGCATGGAAATCACCGTCATCGGGTTGCGCAGGTCGTGGGACACCACCGCCACCAGCTCATCCCGGGCGCGCACCGCCTGTTGTTCCCGCAGGACCTGGCGCGCCAGGTCGTGTTCCAGGGCCGAGCGGCGCAGGTCGTTGGCGGCGAAGCGGTCGCCGTGGCTCCACTTGCTGGAGATCCCGGCCATTTCCACCTTCCAGATCTCGAACGAGGTGCGCGGCCGCAGGCGCAGGCCAGCCTCGGAGTTTTCCAGGTCCAGGGGCTTTTGCGGGTTGCCGCTCCAGTGGATGTTTTCCTTCACTTCCGGGCGGAACCACAGCACGCCGTTATCCACAGGCTTGGGCAGGCTCATGGCCAGGACACCGCTGGCCACCTGTTGATAACTCGCCGCCGGCGGATACAGGCTGGCCAGTTGATGGCTGGCGAACACCGCTTCCCCGGTGCCTTGCAGCCAGCGGTGCAGGGCGCGGATTTCGTCCTGGGGCGGGCACTGGCCGAAGCAGTGCAGCTGTTTGTCCTCGATGATCGCCACGCCGCCGGCTTGCGTCAGGTCCAGCAGTACCTGCGGCGCCTGGGTCAAACCGTCGAAAACGCTGCCGCAGGTGTCGCGCATGGCCTGGTCGAGGCTGGCCAGGGCCGCGACTTTCTCTTCCCGCTGGCGGCTCAGGTCCAGGGCTTCCATGGCGCTGATCTGCAACGACAGCACCTGGCCAATGGTCTGGCAGGCGATGCGCAGTTCGTGGGGCACCAGCAGCGGCTGGCGGTTGCCGCAGCTGATCAGGCCCCAGAGCTGATCGTCCTTGAGCAGGGAAATGCTCATGGACGACAGCACGCCCATGTTCTTCATGTACTGGCAGTGAATCGGCGACACGCTGCGCAGGGTGGCGAAGCTCAGGTCCAGGGGCTGCTGGGTATCCGGGCGCAGGGTCGGCAGCAGCGGCACCGGCTGGTAGTCGGCGTTGGGAATGATCCGCAGCCAGTTGCTGCGGTACAGCTCGCGGGCCTGCTGGGGAATGTCCGAGGCGGGGAAGAACAGGCCGTTGAACACCTCCATCTCGGGGCGCGTGGCTTCGGCGATCACCTGGCCGTGGCCTTCCTCCTCGAAGCGGTAGATCAGCACCCGGTCGTAGCCGGTCATGGCCTGGATCTCGCCGACGCTGATGGCGTACAGCTCGTGCAGGGTCCTGGCCGCTTGCAGGCGCCGCAGCAGGCGCCCGAGGTCGTCGTTCTGCCACGTGTGTGGCCGGGGCTGATCGGGCTGGATTTCCAGCTCCAGCATCAGCACCCCCTGGTGGCGATGCAGCAAGCCTTCGAAGCGTCGGCCGTTGAGCGACAGGTACAGCGCAGGGGCATCGGCCAGTTGCTGCAGTTGCAGCACCTCACGGATGCGTTGGCCGTCCGCGGCCCCCAGCAACTGCTCCAGGGGCTGGCCCAGCAGCGATTCGGCGGGCTGGCCCAGCAGCGTCTCGACGTTGGCGCTGATCTGCTGGATGTGCAGTTGCGGTTCGCACAGGGTCAGCAACACGCCATGGGGCTGGATCGCCCCCGGGGAGCGGATCGGCTCGTTGGCGCAGTTGGCCAGCAACTGTTCGAAGGTTTGGGAATCTTGGGGGGTCATAGCAGCACCTCGCGGCGGTCGAGCCAGCGTTCGAAACAGGCAAATGTGGATTGCGCGGCGCTGACCGCGTCTCGGCGCGTGCTCGCGTCTTCGGGCATGCGCCCCAGGTAGTCGAGAAAGTCCTTCCAGCGCCGCCCGGTGGCAGCGCCATAGACGTCGAGAAAGGCGCCGCCGTTGTTGGCGTCCAGAGCCAGGCGTAGGGCCATTTCCCGGCGCAGGACCTGTCCGCCCAGGGTCGCGCCTTCCAGTACGTAGAGCACGCCCAGGCAGGCCCCGGTGCCAGTCAGGCACGGCAGCTGCTCACAGCGGGGCAGGTCCTGGATGCTGGCGGCATCCAGGCCCAGGGCACGCAGATCCCCGAACAGGGTCGGGGTCTTCAGGCGTTGGCTGGGGTCGTAGCCCGGCGGGATCAGGCCGCTGTCCTGCAGGGCCGCCTCCAGGGGCTGATAGAAACCGTAATAGGCCTGGATCAGGCGTCGATACCAGGGCGCATCAAGCTGCGCGCAGAAGAACGGCAGGCGTTTCTCCAGGGCTACGTGCAAGGTCGCGGTGCCGGTGCGCAGGTCTTGAAGCAGGGTGGGCGTGGTGCTGGCTTGGTGCGGTGTCGGCATGCAGGGATCAGGGGTCGCAACAGGTAGTGGACGCGCCATGGGCGTCATCAAAGGCCGGGACCAGGCTGGCATCCCCGCGATAGAGCCATCGCACAGAAAAAAACGAAGCGTCACTTTACCCGTGCTTTTTCCCCGACGTAGGGTTTTTGGCACTCCGTCGGTCGGTCAGCAGCGGTTATTGGAGTGGCGTGTCAAAGCGTCTGACCCCGCCGGCGCGGTGGAAATTCCCTTTTCCACCTTGCAGATTCAGGCCGGGGTCAGATCCAGACGTCGTTCTGCGCCGTGCGTTCGCCGCCCTGGTCGCCGGTGTTGAGCACGCCCTTGGGCTCGATCAGCAGCAGCTTGACCTCCTGCTCGGCCCAGGGCTTGTGCTCGACGCCCTTGGGCACCACGAACATCTCGCCGCTGCCGATGGACACCCGGCCGTCGCGAAAGTCGATGTACAGCTGGCCGTCGAGGACGATGAAGGTTTCGTCGGTGTCGGCGTGGCTGTGCCAGACGAATTCCCCTTGCAGCTTGGAGATCTTGAACTGGTAGTCATTCATCTCGGCGATCACCTTGGGGGTCCAGTGTTCGCTGAACAGGCCGAGCTTGTGCTTGAAGTTGATGCTCTGGTAGGCGGTTTGCGCGGTTGGGTTGGGCATGTTGCGGTCCACATCAGTGATGAATGAGCACTGAGGGTAACCAGCCGGCGGCGGTGGTTTCTTGAACGATCGTGTGTGGCTCAGCGGCCGAGCATCTTCAGCCAGCGCGCCGGAGGCAGGCCGTAAGCCTGGCGGAACTGCCGGGTCATGTGGCTCTGGTCGGAAAACCCGGCGATCAGCGCCGCCTGGGTCAGGGACTGGCCCTGGACCAGCAGGGCGCGGACCAGGTCCAGGCGGCGCATGCTCAGGTAGCGATAGGGGCTGGTGCCGAACAGCAGGCGAAAGTCCCGGGACAGGCTCCAGCGGTCGCGCCCGCTGTGGGCCTCCAGTTCGTCCAGGGTCAGGGTCCGGTCCAGGGCACTGTGGATGTAGTCCCGGGCCCGTTGCGCGGCGGCATAGTCCAGGCGCTGGCGCGACCGGGTGATGCCGGACACGCTGTTCAGGGCGTGGGCCAGGTCGAACAGGGCGTCTTCCTGTTCCAGCGGATCCAGGGGGCTGTCGAGCCCGCGCAGCAAGGCGTCGGTGGCGGCGGACAGCCGCGGATCGTTGGACAGGCCACCGGCAATGAAGGGCAGGGGCTGGCCGCCGAGGATCCGCTGGATCAGCGCGGGTTCGACATACAGCATGCGGTAGTGGAAACCGTCGTGGGTGCCGGCCTCGCCATCGTGGGCTTCGTCGGGGTGCAGGACCATGGTTGCCCCCGGCAGGCTATGGCGCCAGCCGCCGCGGTACTGGAAGCTCTGCACCCCGCGCAGGGTGCGGCCGATGGCGTAGGTGTCGTGGCGGTGCATGTCATAGCCATGGCCGGCGAAATACGCCTCGATGCGCTCCAGGCCCCGGGTGGGCGGCGCGCGGTGAACCCAGTCGGTGACAGCGGTGGGCTTGGCCATGGGGCATTCCTGGTGGATTTTGCGAGAGCCGCACATTAACCCAGGGGCTTGGCGCTTGTCTGCAAGGCTTGGGCCGATGGCACAAGCCTCTGTGCGGCAACTGCCTCTTGCTATTGCCACGCGGGCGGGTGACTAATCTGCAGGCACGATTACCCCTCACAAGGACGTTATGTCCCCGTATCTGGAGACTGCACATGGCTGTTGCCTTTCGCCCGGCAGAAGACGCCGACATCCCGCGTATCTGCACTTTTGCGCGCAATCCCGAAGAGCTGTTTTTCTTCTTTCCCGCCGCCACCTGGCCGCTGACCCACGACCAGTTGCGCGACTCCATCGCCCAGCGCAGCGACTCGACGGTGATCGAGTTGGATGGGCAGGTGGTGGGTTTTGCCAATTTTTATCGTTGGGAAAAGGACGGCACCTGCACCATCGGCAACGTGATCGTCGACCCCGAAGCGCGCGGCCTGGGCCTGGGGGCGCAGTTGATCGGGCAGATGATCGAGATCGCCCGCAGCCAGCACCAGGCCAGCGAGGTGACCCTGTCCTGCTTCAACAGCAATGTGGCGGGTTTGCTGCTTTATCCGAAGCTGGGGTTTGTGCCTTTTGCCATTGAAGAGCGCAAGAACAAGCAGCAGGAAAGGTTGGCTCTGATCCACCTGCGCTACAGCCCGAGCTGAAGCCTGCGGCCGCTGCGGGATTGATGGGCGCAGATCATTCATGAACCGGTCTTGATCATCACCCGCCATTGCGGACCAGCATCGACCAGGGGCGTCGCGGATGAGCAGGGCAACACCCGCATCGGGGTTTTTCTGCGGCCCCCTGCAGGACAAGGCGCTGCAGTTGGCCAACTCCGGCCGTGAGCTGCAGGGCCACCAGGAGGCGATGCTCGGTCACCAGCAGGGCTGGGTGCAGATCACCGATCCTGAGGTATTGGCCGCCAGTGGCAAGATCCTTCACCCGATCCTGCGCCCTGGGACGGCGAACAGCGTGCCGCTTGCCGGCACGGTGTTCCGTATCTCTCCCGAGGAACTGGCGGCTGCGCGTGACCCTGGCCTCGGGGATCCAGGCCTGGGTCTACGTCAGCGCCTGAGTTTCTGACTCACTCCGGCGGCAGCATCACCCCGATGCAAGCCAGCACCAGCACCACGGCCCCAAGGGCGCAGAGCACATAGTTGAGCGGGGTGAAACGGGCGTTGCTGCGGCCTTCGGGGTCGCCGGCGGCGGCATTCAGGCCGCGCTGGCCCAGCCAGGTGACCCACGCCAGCACCGGCAGCAGCGCCAGGCTGGCGATGTCGATGAACGGGTAGCCCATGTGCTGGCGGGCCAGGCCATCCAGCACGGCATTGAGGATCACCCCACCGACAAACAGGGTGGCCAGTTCGTCGTGCCGCCAGTCTTGGCTGCGGCCGTCGCGCTTGAGTATCGCGTCGGCTTCGCGGTACAGCGCATGGATGAAGAAAATCGAGAGAAAGGCACGGACCAGCGGCCACAATTCCTGGCCGCTGGCGTGCCTGAACTGATGCCAGTTCCTGTAGGCCCAATACAGCTGGTAGACACCGAAGGTGAGGATGTACAGGGTCAGGAACTTGGCCTTGGACACCACATAGAAAGGTTGCGCTGCTGCTTGCGCCGAAGGGGCGGCCAGATCCGCCTGGGGCGGGGCATAGAGATTGTCAGACACGGGCACTCCTTGGGTTGGGTCTGAGGGGGCGGCAACGTTAGCTCAGATTGCTGAGCAAGAACCAGTGAGGTCTTGATGGCCGAGGGGCGCCGGATTCAGGCCTGGGGTGGATCTGCCGGCCGAACGTAGTGAATATCCCATTCACTTTCGCCCACCTGCACGAACCCCAGGCGTCGATAAAAACGATTCGAGTCACTGCCGCGCAACGCATCCAGGTGGATGGGCAATTGTTCTCTGGTGGAACGCTGTAAAAGCGGCTCCAGGGCCTGGGCACCGATGCCTCGCCCTTGGAATTGCGGCATGACGTACAGGTGTTGCAGCCGCAGATGATCCTCGTGTGATTCGCTCTGGATAAAGCCCACGGGCTGTCCGTCACTGAGGATGAAGTGGCAACGTTCGGCCGCGAAGCTTGCGGCGAAACGCTCCCGGGCTCGCTGTGGATCGAAGCGACCGAGGCGCTCAAGGCTTTCGCGCATGGCCGCGATGCGCATCTGGACCAGGGTTTCCAGGTCGGTCAGAGAGCTCGGAATTAGCGCCAGGCCGAGGCTCATGCGCGGCCGATCCAGGAGTACTGGAAGGCCTTGGCTTCACCCCGATGCAAGCGTCGGCGATAGCTGGCCAGGGTCGGGGTCGAGCAGTAGGTGCACAGCTCGCTGATTTCGATCTGCTCATCCTGGATGCCGGCGGCATGCAGCAGGTACACGGCATAGCGACTCAGGTCGAACCACAGGGAGTCGGCCTGGGTCGGCTGTGGCGGGGGAATTTGCGGGGGCAGCAGCGGGGCCGGCTGTTGGCGACTCCAGGGCGCTTGCGCAGATGGCCACAGCGCATCATGAGCGGCGGACAGGGTGTCGATGAAATCGGCGCTGACTTCATAGCAGCAAGGCTTGATCGACGGGCCGATGGCCACGCGCAGTTGAGGCACGCCGACGCCGCGGGCGGCAAAGTGCTCCAGCACATGGGCGATGATCCCGTTGCGCAGGCCTTTCCAGCCACCGTGCACCGCTGCCACCCAGGCGCCATCGTGGCTGCTGATCAGCAGCGGCAGGCAATCGGCGGTGACCACCGCGATGGGCCGGCTGGAATGGGTCAGGACCGCGTCGCCACGAATGATCCCGCTGGGCAGGGTGGTACTGGCTTCCACCACTTCGCCGCTGTGGACCTGGGAGCAGAAGAACAGATTGGCCGGCGTGGCAGCGCCTACGATGGAAAACTCATGACGGATGCCGGTTATCTGCTGCAACACACCTGCCTGGAAACTCATCGCGCCTTCGCTCGGTTGCCTGGGAATGGCTGCAGAGCATAACGGCATCCGCGGTACTTTTGCTGACAACGGCCGGCCCGGAGAGGGTCCCAGACCAGCGGTCGTTCCATGGCCGGCCTCTGCGCCGGGCGTTTCAGGCGCTCAACGGGATATACAGCTCCACCACGCTGTGGGGATTCAGCGGGCCGAGAAAGCGTTCGCCGCTGTACTCGAACTCCAGGGCTTCGATGGGCAGCAGCCCGGCGGCGGGCAGCCATTCGCTGTAGGCGGCGCGGAAGGTTTCCGGCAGGGTGTGCACGGTGCCGTGATGCTCAACCCGGGCGTAGTGGCGGCCGGGGATTTCCAGCTCCACCATGCCCGGCACCAAGGGCGCGTCGGCGGCCACCGGCAGGCCGGCGATGTAGCGCCAATGGCCGTCGTCCAGAGGTTGGCAGATACCGTAAGTGCCAACGGGGTCGGCCAGTCGCTGGATCTCCTGTTCACGGGGTTCGAAGCGCTGCCAGAGTTCGGCGATGGAGCCCGGATCCCCCTGCTGCCAGGCCATGCCGATGATCCGCAGCGGCGCCAGGAGCACTTTTTCCGGCGTTTGCGGTGCCGGAATCTGGCGTTGCGGTTGCGCCAGATAGCGTTGCAGGTGGTCGAGCACTTTCTGGCTGCGGGCAATCTCGCTTTCCAGCTGCCGGGCGTGGTCCTGCAGTGATTGCTGCATGTGCAGCACGCTGTCCAGGCCGCCCTGGTCCGCCAGCGTGCGGATGTCTTCCAGGGACATGCCCAGTTGCCGCAGCCAGACGATGCGCCCCAGGGTCACGATCTGTTCCGGGCTGTAGTAGCGGTAGCCGTTGTCGCGGCCGGTGAGGGCCGGGGTGAACAGGCCGATGCTGTCGTAGTGGCGCAGGGTCTTGGTAGTGAGGCTGTGGCAGCGAGCCATTTGGCCGATGGTGAGCATGGAACGTCCTTGGTGTGGTTGGGCTGCCAGGCAGGTTGAGCCTTTACCCAAGGGCAAGCTCAAGCCCGGCAGCGTGGCTCAGGACGATTTGCTCGGCTTGATCAGGCTTTCGGCCGGGATGCCGAACAGCTGGTGCAGTTTCCAGATCATCGGCAGGGTCAGCGCGCGCTTGCCGTTGAGCACCTCGTAGACGCGATTGGTGCGGCCGATGGCCGGCGCCAGGTCGGCGGCGGACAAGCCGGATTGCTCCATGCGGAACTTGATCGCCTCGATCGGGTTGGGCAGGTCCAGGGGAAACTGCCTGGCTTCGTATGCCTCGATCAGGGTGATCATCACATCGAAGTAATCGCCTTCAGGCGTCCCGGGCTGCGGCTCATTGTCGAACAGGGGCGAGACGCTTTTGAGCGCGGCACGGTAGTCCTGGTCGGTGTGGATGGGGCGGATGTTCATGTGGGTTACTCCCTGTCTACGCGGTCGGCATCAATGGCGTCGTACTGCTGGTGGGTACCTACGAACTTGATGTAGAGCGCGCCGAAACGATAGGCCACGGCAACGACCAGTCGATACTCGTTGCCCTTGATGTTGAAGACCACCCTGCGGCTTTTGAGAACGCTTGCGCTGCGGTACTGGTCCTTGATCTGCGCGGGGTTGGTCCACTCGGCTTTCCTTGCTTCATCGACCCAGGCCAGCAAGGGCTGTTCTGCATCCGGGTACTGCTCCCAGAAGGCCTTCAACTGACTGACTGCAATAATTCTCATGGCGCGATCCTAGTCCCGTCCTGGGACTTAAACAAGTCACTGAGTGCGTCAGGCGACGTGCGGGCAGATCGCTGGATCTGCCCGCGCAGGCGACGTCGGTTCAGGGACGATCAGGTCATGCAGAGAGCGTGGCGTGCACGTCGTCCATCAGTGCCTTGCCCATCTCTGCCAGGTAGTGTGCCGCCCAAGCATAGCGGTCGCACCGCGGCTCCATGGCCGCCTCCAGGGTGAATTGCTTTGCCAGATGCAACAGTGCCGAGGCGTGTTCCAGGGCATCGCTGATCGGCACGTCGGCATTCACGCGAAACAGCGGATGCGGGTGCTCGCCGCACTGGGAAAAGCGGATTTCACCGAGGGTGGTCAGGGGCGATTGAGTGGTCATCGGGCACCTCCGGTTTTGTGTTGCGGGAGGTGTGGGGGAAACAGATTGCAGAAGCAGTTCATGGTCACGACTCCTTGATTCGAAGGACCGTCACCGTCTGCCGCCAAGCAGATCAGGGTGGCGGATTGCGCAGGATTGGCGGACCGGGAATCAAGGAACCGGCGAACCCTAAGGTTCTCCCACGCAACCCGCCATAACGCAGGTATGCGGGCGCAAAAAAAGCGCCTGCATGTGGGTGGGGCGCTGTTGCGCCTCGATTCTATCAGGCCGCCAAGCCTGTTCGCTGATTTTGCAGCGACGGTCGAACCATAGGTTGGAGTAGGGGGCGTCGCAACGGCATTACTGCGACATTTTGTGAACCAACCCTGTAGCCGCTGCCGCAGGCTGCGAACGACCGGAACGGTCGCCGCGATCTCCCAGGCGCCGAAGGCCCTTCGGTCCTTATCGCAGCCTGCGGCAGCGGCTACAGAGGTTGTGCCAGCACCTCACGAAATACATCGGGCCTGAGCATCGCGATATGCAGCAATGAACGGGCCGCTCCGGAAGGCGAGCGCCGACCTTGCTCCCACTCCTGAAGGGTCCTTACCGAGACGCCAAGCAGTTGGGCAAACTTGGGTTGCGACAACCCGGTTTTACCCCGCGCTTCGGCGGCCTTGGTGATCGGAATGCTATGGGTATGGCCCTGCCGGCCGGCTTTGACATCGATGATCGCGTCCAGAAGCTCCTGGCCGATATTGCGCTTGGCATCACGTGCCAATAGTTCTTCTTCAGTAAGGGGCATGATTCATCTCCTTCGCGATTCTGCGCAGAACAGGCGCTGGAATGTTTTCGGTAGCGCCTTTGCCATAGATCACCAGCGCAACCAGGGCTCCGCATGCGAGCTGGGTGGTATAGATGACCCGCACCGAGCCACTTTTTCCACGTCCTTCAACGCTCCACCTGATTTTCCTGCAACCACCAGAACCCGGAATGACAACGCCGGACTCCGGGTCGTTGGCAAGAAACGTCATGAATTCTCCATGCTCTTCTTCGGACCAGTAATCGGGCCAGAGTTTGGAAAACAGCGGAGATTCTATGATCGTCAGCATGCGGGAGGATTCTACGTCTTTGACGTACCTGGCGGCAATGGTGGGTGCTAGGAGATGACTCCCGAAAGATTAAGAACGTGGAGTTGCAACGCCAATGAGCGGAGTCCTGATTTCCAGTCAGCCGATTCGCTTTCTTGTGTGTGATCCATGCCTTCGATGTCACCTTTTGCATGACCTGAAACTCAGTCGCTCACTCAACCTACCAGCACTTTCGCCATCTCACTGGTCGCCGCCCAACCCAGCCCCTGATACAGCGGCTTGCCGGCCTCGGTCGCATGCAGCACGGCAAAGCCCAGCCCGCGCTGGCGGAACTCGGCCTCCGCCAGTTTCATCAGCGCCGACGCCAGGCCGCGCCTCCGGTAGGCCGGTTCGACGTAGACGTTGAGCACGTAGCCGCGCTGATCCTGGGTCGGATGGGAAGGGTGGGGCGGCCAGTCGATGTTCATCAGGCCGATGCTGGCCACGCTCTGCTCGGCGTCCATCAGGACGAAGCCGTAGTAGCGGCCGTCCTTCAGGCGTTCGCGCAACCAGGGGCGAAAGTGCTCGGTCATCAGCTGCAAGGTGGAAAGGTCCTGACCCGCATCGAGAAACATCGCCTGGCGATGACGGCAGATCAGTTCAAGGTCCTGGGGCGTCAGGCGGCGTGGGCTCAGGCCCGGGAGATCAAGGTTGGCGGCAATTTCGTTCATCGTCGGTTCCTCGCTGGACTAGGACGATGCTAGGGCAGAACCCCTGGCCGGGTCAGACACAGACCGCCGCAAAATCTTGCATACAGCGCCCTGGGCCCCCGCCCACAAAAAAGGGCCAGCCTCACGGCCAGCCCCCGGGTTCAGCACAGGGCCTTCAATCCCCCAGCGCTTCCCCTTCGCGCCTTGGATCGGCGCCGCCGGCCCAGGAGGCTTTGCCTTGGGCATCACGCACGCGAACGATGGCCTGGGTGCCGCTGGTCATGTCGATCTCGTTCAGTTCATGCCCCTGGGCTCTCAGCGCCTGTTTCAGCGCCGGGCTGAACTGGCCGGTCTCCAGTTCGGTAGGGCCGTTGCGGCTGCCGAAGTTGGGCAGGCCGACGGCGGCTTGCGGGTCGAGGTTCCAGTCGAGCATGCCCACCAGCGACTTGGCCACGTACTCGATGATCTGCGAGCCGCCGGGGGAACCGACGCTGGCCAGCAGTTCGCCGCTGGCGCGGTCGAAGACCAGGGTCGGCGCCATGGACGAGCGCGGGCGCTTGCCCGGCTCGACGCGGTTGGCCACCTTCTGGCCGTTTTCCTCGGGGATGAACGAGAAGTCGGTCAGCTGGTTGTTGAGCATGAAGCCCTGGACCATCAGGTGCGAGCCAAAGGCCGCTTCCACCGTGGTGGTCATCGATACGGCGCCGCCCTGGTCATCCACCGCCACCACTTGCGAGGTGGAGATGCGCATTGGCGAGCGATCCGGTGCGTAAGCCACCTGGATGCCCTGGGGCTTGCCCGGTTCGGCCTTGCCCAGGCTGCGTTCGCCGATCAGCGCGGCGCGCTGGGCCAGGTAGCTCGGGGCGATCAGGCCGGCCACGGGCACCGGTACGAAGTCGCTGTCGGCCACGTACAGGCCGCGGTCGGCATAGGCCAGGCGCTCGGCTTCGGCAATCAGGTGCACCGCTTGCGGCGCGGGCTCAAGGCCGGCGGGCAGGTTGGTTTTCTGCGGCTTGAGGTTGGCCAGGGCGTAGCGCGGGTCGCGTTGTTCCAGGGCCTGCAGGGTGCCGAGGATCTGCGCCACCGCCACACCGCCCGATGAAGGCGGCGGCATGCCGCACACCTGCCAGCGCTTGTAGTCGCTGCACAGCGGCGCGCGTTCCTTGGCGCGGTAGCCTTGCAGGTCGTTGAGCGACAGGCTGCCGGGGTTGGCGTGGCCCTGGACCTTGGCGACGATTTCCGCGGCCACCGGGCCTGTGTACAGGGCGTCCGGGCCTTCCTGGGCGATGCGCTTGAGCACGGCGGCCAGCTGTGGATTTTTCAGCAAGGTGCCCACGGCTTTCGGCGTGCCGTCGGCATTCAGGAAGTACGCGGCCATGTCCGGCGAGCGCGCCAGGAACGGATCGGCGCTGATCATGCTGTGCAGGCGTGGCGAGATGGCGAAGCCTTGCTCGGCCAGGCGGATTGCCGGTTCGAACAATTGCGCCCAAGGCAGGCGCCCGTGCTTCTGGTGGGCCATTTCCAGGGCGCGCAATACGCCCGGGGTGCCCACCGAGCGGCCGCCGATCTGTGCCTGGGGGAAGGGCATCGGCTTGCCGTCCGCCTGCAGGAAGAGCTTTTCGGTGGCGCCCGCCGGCGCGGTTTCCCGGCCGTCATAAGTGCGCACGGCCTTGCCGTCCCAGAGCACGATCATCGCGCCGCCGCCAATCCCCGAGGACTGCGGCTCCACCAGGGTCAGCACCGCTTGCATGGCAATCGCCGCATCGATGGCCGAACCACCTTTGCGCAGCATCTCGCGCCCGGCCTCGGCGGCCAGCGGGTTGGCGGCGGCGGCCATGTGTTTGTCGGCGTGCCGGGTCTGCATGTCGGTGCGGTAGCCCGAGGCGATTTCCGGGGCGGCGGGCAGGGCGATGGAAGAAGGCGGGTTGTGGCAGGCGCTGAGGCTGAGGGCGGCGGCCAGCAGGCCGAGGCTGAGGAGTGAGGGGTGACGGGGAGGGAAGATCGAGAACACGCGTTGAGCTCCGTTCACTGGGAAATGAGGTGTCGTCCGTGGAGGGGAATGTACAGCAGTGGCGCTGCCAGCAGGGCCGGCAGGTGGCCATGACCCTGCGCTCGGCCAGTGGCAAGGCGCTGTTCAGCAGCCCTGTACATAGGGTCGCAGGCAGGCGTGCACCCGGTCACCGATTGATCTGAGTCAGGGCGGCTGGGGGAGGTTGGGCACAGGGTTCAGCAAACCATAAGCCTGATGAGAGGACGCCATGCACGCTTGTAAGTGGTTACTTGTGTTCGGATTACTGCTGGGGAGCGAGGTGCGGGGAGAGACGCCGAGCGAGCCGATCCTGCCGGTGCAGCCGGCGAAGATCAGCGATGTGGCCAAGGTGGAGTTGGGCAAGCAGCTGTTCTTCGATCCACGGTTATCCAAGTCCGGTTTCATTTCCTGCAACTCCTGCCACAACCTGAGCATGGGCGGCAGCGATAACCTGCCTACCTCCATCGGCCACAACTGGCACCAGGGGCCGATCAACTCGCCGACGGTGCTCAACTCCGGGCTGAGCTTTGCCCAGTACTGGGATGGCCGTGCGGCCACGCTGCAGGAGCAGGCCAGCGGCCCGATCACCAACCCGGGGGAAATGGGCTTTACCCATGAACTGGCGGTGGAGGTGCTGCGTTCCATTCCGCAGTACCGGGCTTCGTTCAAGCGCGTGTATGGCAACGATGAGATCAGGTTCGAAGACGCCACCAACGCCATTGCCGCCTTCGAAGACACCCTGGTGACGCCCAATGCGCCGTTCGACCGCTGGCTCAAGGGCGACAAGGCGGCCATCAGCCCGACTGCGCTCAAGGGTTATCAACTGTTCAAGTCCATCGGCTGCGTGGCGTGCCACAACGGCGAGGCGGTGGGCGGCGGCTCGTTCCAGAAAATGGGCATGATCGAGCCTTACGTCACCCAGAACCCGGCCCAGGGCGTGGCCGGGCTGACCGGCAAGGACGCCGATCGCATGCTGTTCAAGGTGCCGACCTTGCGCAACGTGGCGCTGACCTACCCCTACTTCCACGACGGCGCCTACTGGACGCTGGAAGAGGCGGTGGACGTGATGGCCCGGCTGCAACTGGGGCGCAAGCTGGGCACCGAGGAAGTCGGCCAGATCGTGGCCTTCCTTGAGACCCTGACCGGCGATCAACCGGACTTCAAGCTGCCGATCCTGCCGCCGTCCTCGGCGCAGACACCGCGTCCACAACCCTTCAACTGACCTGGGTGGAAAAACCGCAGCGTGCTGCGGTTTTTCCGGAAAGGCCTGGCATGCGGCATTCAGGTCTGCCGGGAAGGGCGCTCTGTTGTCATGAAAAAACGGCTGGATAATAATGAGAGATATTATCATTAGCGACGGTCAATCATGGACGCAGGGGTCAAGGCTTCAATATCGCTGGAGATCGAAGATCTGTATGGCGCCCACCACGGCTGGTTGAAGGGCTGGTTGCGCAGCCGCACCGGCAACTGTGCCGATGCCGCAGACCTGGCCCAGGACACCTTCGTGCGGATGCTGTCGCTGCGCCAGTTGCCGGCACTGCGAGAGCCCCGTCATTACCTGGCGACCATCGCCCGCGGCCTGCTGATCGACAAGGCGCGCCGCAGAGTTCTGGAACAGGCCTATCTGGAGGCTTTGGCGGCACGTCCGGAGCCCCAGGACATTTCACCTGAAACCCATCATCTGATCATCGAGTCATTGCTGGCCATCGATGCCTTGCTCGATGGACTGGGCACGCGCACCCGGCAGATTTTCCTCATGGTGCAGCTGGACGGCCTGAGCTATGTGCAGGTCGGGCGGCAGTTGGGGGTGTCGGTGACCACCGTCAAGAATCATCTGGGCAAGGTACTGCTGCAATGCATACAACTGATGGACGATTGAACGTGCCGTCGCCTCCTCCCCTGGACAAGGCCCACCTGCAGGCAGCGGTGGACTGGTACCTGGTCCTCAACGATCAACAGGTCAGCGCGGCGCAGCAACAGGCCTGGCAGCAGTGGCTTGGCGCCGATGCGCAACATGCGCGAGCCTGGGCCCGGGTGCAAAGGCTGCAACAGCAGTTGCGTGGGGTCCCGCAGGATATTGCCTTGCCGGTCTTGTCGGAAATGGGCATCCAGCGCCGCCAGGGCCTCAAGGTACTGCTGCTGATGGCTGGCGGCTCGGCGTTGCTGGGCGGCTATCGGCTGTCTCCCTACAGCGCCGACTTCGCCACGCGCACCGGCCAGCGCCGGGAAGAGCTGCTGGCCGACGGCACGCGGCTGCACCTCAATACCGATACCCGGGTCGACGTTGCCTACAGCCATGAAGAACGGCTGATCTTCCTGCGTCAGGGCGAGATCCAGGTCACCACGGCCGCAGACCGGGCCCCGGCGCGTCCTTTGCTGGTGGTAACTGCCCATGGCCGCATCCGGGCCCTGGGCACCCGTTTCGATGTGCGCCTGGAGCCGACCTTCAGCCAAGTATCGGTTCAGCAACATGCAGTGGAGGTGCGCCTGAACGATGATCCGCAACATGCCCGGAGGGTCGCCGAAGGCCAGGCGCTGACCTTCGGCTCCGGGCAGATGGGTGCCCTGCGGGTGGCGGACAATGCCGAGAGTGCCTGGGTCCGGGGCCAGTTGGTGGCGCTTGACTGGCGACTGGCGGATTTCATCCGTGAGCTGGGTCGTTACCGCCCTGGCTACCTGGGGTGTGCGGATGAAGTTGCGCAACTGCGCATCAGCGGGGCCTTCCGCCTGGATGATATCGATGGGGTGCTGGCCAACCTGCCATTGTCGTTGCCGGTGAGGGTGCGCCGGTTTTCCAGGTACTGGGTGCGTGTGCAAGCGTGACGGGCGAATGGTCGCTTGAAGAAAAATCGTCAATGCGCCTTGCCGATTCCGCCTGGCGTTCGGCTCATCAGTAGAGCGGTCAATCAGCCGCCTTTACTGCTATGGCATAGGACGCGTACATGAGCCACCGGAGTCGTTTCACCCAGGCCGCCTTGCGGCGCAGTTTCAATCGCAAGGCGTTGAGCATCACCCTTGGCACGCTGCTGGCGGCCACCTGTGTTGCGCCGTTGGCCCTGGCCCAGGAGGCGGTGGGCGAAGCGCAGGAATTCAACATTGCGCCAGGAGCACTGGGTACTGCACTCAGTGAGTTTGCCGCGGCCAGCGGAGTTACCCTGTCCTTTGGCTCCAGCCAGACCCAGGGGCTCGTTACCCAGGGGCTCAAGGGCCATTATTCCTTCAGTCAGGGCGTGGCGCAGCTGCTGGCCGGCAGTGGCTTGCAGCTGCGCCAGGAAGGCCCGGCGCGCTATACCCTGGTCAAGTTGCCGACGGGGGCGGCGCTGCATCTGGGGCCGACCCAGATCACCGGCGTGTCTCTGGGTACCACCTCCGAAGACACCGGTTCCTACACCACCGGTGCCATGCAGACGGCCACCAAGCTGGCCCTGTCGATTCGCGAGACTCCACAGTCGGTGACCGTGGTCACCCGCCAGCGCATGGACGATCAGAACATGCAAAGCCTGGAGGATGTGCTCAAGAGCACCCCGGGCATTTCCATCACCAAGGACGGACCCCAGCGGCCGATTTTCTATTCGCGGGGTTTTGAAGTACAGAACCTCATGGTCGATGGCCTGGCCAACGACATGTCGCATTACCTGAGCCGGGACATGAGCACTGCGGCCGACACTGCGATCTTCGATCGGGTCGAAGTCATGCGTGGCGCCGCAGGCCTGATGCAGGGGACGGGCAGCCCCTCGGCGGCGATCAACATGGTGCGCAAGCGGCCCACTGCCGCACCGCGTCTGAGCATCACTGCCAGTGCCGGCAGTTGGGACAATTACCGCAGCGAAATCGATGCCTCCAGTGCCCTCAATGACAGTGGCACGTTGCGCGGGCGCCTGGTGACTGCCTACCAGAGCAAGAACAGTTTCCAGGACGTGGCCGATGCCGAGCGTTCGGTGTTCTACGGCATTGTCGAGGCCGACTTGAATGACAACACCACGCTGACCGTGGGTGCTACCAATCAGGCGTCGCACACGACCACGACCTGGGGCGGGCTGCCTGCGGCGATTGACGGCCGGCACCTGCCCCTGTCGCGCTCGGCCTACCTGGGCAGTGACTGGGAGTACTGGGATCAGAACAACGTCACGGCCTTTGGTCGCCTGGAGTACCGCTTCGACAACGCCTGGAAATTGTTGCTGTCGGCCAGCAAGTCCTGGTCCGACTTGCAGATGCTCGGTTCGATGACCGAGCGTTTCGGCGCCGATTTCGACGAGTTCGGCCAGTACGTCGGTCAGTACCACTACAAGGATCAGCAAGGCAGCTACGACCTCTTCGCTTCCGGGCCGTTTGCCCTGTTCGGGCGTGAGCATGAGCTGGTGGTGGGGGCCAGTCAGCGTGAGCTGGCCTTTCGCGGCAAGGGCAATTTCCAGGACAACGAGACGCGGACCAACATCTACCGTCCCGATCCCCATAGCGTGCCCAAGCCGCAGATGGACCTGGATTACTGGCGCCAGGAGCGCAACTCCGAGCTGAAAAGCTTCTACCTCACCTCACGTTTCAGCCTCGCCGAGCCCCTGACCCTGATTCTGGGCGGGCGCCTGGACTGGTACGACTACGATGTGGATACGCGCTTTGCCGGGGTGCGCACCGCCTCCAGCACCGACTACAAGGTCACCCGCAACCTCACCCGCTATGCCGGCATGGTCTACGACCTTGACGCCCATCACTCGGTGTATGTCAGCTACACCGATGTCTTTAGCCCACAAGCGGAAGTGGACAGCTCCGGTGGCTTGATCAAGCCCGTAGTCGGCAAGAACTACGAGACGGGCATCAAGGGCGAATACTTCGAGGGGGCCCTGACCGCCAGCGCTGCGGTGTTCAGGATCGACCAGGTCAATCGCGCCAAGCAGGTGGTCAGCGCTCAGTGCTCCAGCCTGCAGTGCTACGAAGCAAGCGGCGAGGTGCGCAGCGAAGGTATCGAGCTTGAGGTCAACGGTAAGCTGGCGCCGGGTTGGGAGTTGGGGGCGGGCTACACCTATGCCCAGGCCAAGTATCGCAAGGACAGCAACGAGGACAATGTTGGCCGCCTGTTCGACACCGATATTCCACGTCACGTGTTCAAGGCCTTTACCACTTACCAACTGCCGGGAGACTTGCATCGTTGGACTGTGGGCGGGGGGCTCTATAGCCAGAACCGGATCTACAACAAGGATGTGAATTTCTACGACTCGGGCACGCCGATGTACGTCGAACAGAAAGGCTATGCCCTGGTGGACCTGATGACTCGCTATCGGGCGTCCGAACACCTTGAGTTTCGGCTTAACCTGAACAACGTCTTCGACAAGAAGTACTACCAGAGCATCAGCACCAATACCTACTACGGCAATGACATCTATGGTGAACCGCGCAATGCCATGGTGACGGTGCGATGGTCGCTGTAGCGGGTCATGGCTCGAAGGGAGCCATGACCACCCCTGTGCGGGGGCTGTGGTGTTGCGTGGTTAGTCTTTCACCTGCCAGGCGTTAGCTCCGGCCGCCGCCTTGAACTTGGCGCGGTTTTCCGGCGTGGCCGGCGGTTCGGAATCACCGAAGATTGCTTTCAACCAATGGCCGTCGGTGGGGTTGGGGAAGAGGATGAACTTGCGCCCGAACTGCTGCTTGTCCTCGGTCATCAGGCTGCTGCGCTGCTTGACGTCGGCCACGTAGTACTTGCGTTTGAAGTCGTTGAGGTTGTCGCCCAGCATCAGCACCACGTTGTGGTCCTTGGCGATTTCCTGCTGCCGTGGCTCCTTGTTGGAGCTGTCGCGGTACACCGTCAGGTGCTGTTCATCGGCGTAGGGCAACTGGTTCTTGCGCAGGTTGGACAGGGCGTGGTCGTAGGTCTTTTCGCCCTGGTCGCGGCTGGTGACGTAGAACACCTCGACGCCTTTGGACTGGGCGTACTTGAGGAATTCCACGGCGCCCGGAGTGGCCACCGGGCCATTGTCCGCGACCCACTTGTCCCAGGCCTCGTCGTCGAAGAACTCTTTCCCCGAATTGATCATGTAGCCCCAGTAGCTGTTGCTGCTGAGCACGGTGTCGTCGACGTCGCTGATGATCGCCAGCGGCCGGTCGCCGGCCTTGTGCTCCTGCAGGGCACGGTCCAGTTGCAGGCGGGCGATGTTGAAGCCCTGGTAGTACAGCGCCTCGAATTCGGCGGCGGTCTGCTTCCAGGCCACGGCGGCGGTCAACAGGTTGGAGGGCGGGGTGGGAACCTGCTCGGCGAAGGTCGGGGTACAGCCGATTGCCAGAAGCGAGAACAGCCAGGGAGCGACCGCGGGTCCGGTAGTTTTTATTTTCATTTTCGAGCCCTTGAAGTGAGGATGGCGCAGCTCTCACAAACACTGCCGCCGTGTTCTATCCCAGGCAGTGGCGGTGCTCAATGCGGGTGTCGCGTTTGTGGATCAATGCGGCGTAATTCCCGGTACTTTTTCGCGGGCATAAAAAAACGGCCTACCTTGCGGTAAGCCGTTTTTAGTACTTGGTGGCTACACAGGGACTTGAACCCCGGACCCCAGCATTATGAATGCTATGCTCTAACCAACTGAGCTATGTAGCCAAGTGGCGCGCATTATTCGCTCGGAACGACAATGCGTCAAGCGTTTTTATAAAAAAATTATCTACGCTATCAACCGTTTATCCCTTCCCCCCCGAAATCAGTGGCGATGGGCAGCGCTGGAACCAGCGGCTGGCCTGTTCGTAGGCGTGGGCCAGTTGCAGGACGGCGAAGTCGGCCTGGTGTTTGCCGATGATCTGCAAGCCCATGGGCAGGCCGTCGGCGTTGAAGCCGGCCTGGACGTTGGCCACCGGGCAGCCGGACAAGGTGCCGGGAATCACCACCTCCATCCAGCGGTGATAGGTGTCCATGGCCACGCCTTCGATGCTGCGCGGCCAGGGGGTGTTCTTGTCGAAGGGGAAGACCTGGGCGCTGGGCAGCAGCAGGTAGTCGAAGCGTTGGAACAGCTTTGAAATGGCGCGGTACCAGTCGCTGCGAATCACCGAGGCGTCGAAGACCTGGCTCGCGGACAGCTTGAGGCCGTTCTCCACTTCCCAGATGGCTTCTGCCTTGAGCTGTGAACGCTTGTGCGGGTCGGCATAGGCGTTGCCCAGGGAGCCGGCGACCATCCAGTGGCGCAAGGTGCGCCAACTGCTCCACAGGCGCTCGGGGGCAAACTCTGGGCGGGCCGGCTCGACGCTGCAGCCCAGGCTGCGGAAATCGCCCAAGGCCTTTTCGCAGAGCGCCATTACTCCTTTCTCCATCGGCAGGTAACCGTTGAAGTCCCCCAGCCAACCCAGGCGCGTGCCCTTGAAGTCGCGCTCCAGTGGCGCGGCGAAGCCCTGGCCGGACTCACTGATGGACAGCGGCGCCCGCGCATCGCCGCCGGCCTGCACCGACAGCAGCAGCGCTGCATCGCGCACGCTGCGGGCCATGGGGCCTTCGTAGCCGAGCTGGTCGATGAACAGGTCGCTGCTGTCGTCGAACGGCACCCGGCCCTGGGACGGGCGGAAGCCGAAGATGTTGTTGAAGGCCGCCGGGTTGCGCAGCGAGCCCATCATGTCGCTGCCGTCGGCCACCGGCACCAGGTGCAGGGCCAGGGCCGCGGCGGCGCCGCCACTGCTGCCACCGGC
>Ga0194135_10000055_pt1 | contig 60391 bp, 52 predicted proteins | sample LitLau_LLRF_2013_FD_134024 | JGI IMG/M metagenome (GOLD analysis project Ga0194135, IMG submission 134024) | Freshwater sediment microbial communities in response to fracking from North America - Little Laurel Run_MetaG_LLRF_2013 (version 2) | ecosystem: Environmental > Aquatic > Freshwater >...
CGCCGGCCCTGGCCACCTTGCTGGTGGCGGTGGGGCTCTTGCTGGTGGCCATGCTGGTGTGCCTGCGGGTCGGGCTCTACCTGCCGAGCGTGACCCATCCCTCCCTGCAGTGGGTGATCAGCGCCATTGCCCTGCTGATGTTCGCCCGGGCCATTGGCGACTCGGAGCTGGTGGGTTTCTTCAAGCAAGTGCGCGACTCGAAGTTCGCCCGTCTCGACACCCTGTTCTACTCCCCGCTGTGCGTGGTACTGGGTGCCGGCCTGCTGGTGCTGGCCTGGGCCTGAGGGCCGCCAACCCACTGCGGGCTGCTTGTGTAGGAACGGGCTTGTGTAGGAGCTGGCTTGCCAGCGAAAGCGTTTTCGAGGTCGCTGCAAGGCTCACAGGCCTCTTCGCCGGCAAGCTGGCTCCTACATGGGGTGGGTGGGCTCAGTTGCCGCTTTCGTTGCGTTTGCTGCTGACCTCTGCCGGCACATCGTCGCCGGCCATGCGCTTGCGGAACAGCGCCGCCCGGGCCAGCAGCAGGGTGGTGACCGGCACGGTGATCGCCAGCAGGATCGGGATCAGCCAGGCGTGCAGCACCGGCCCGGACTTGAGCGCGGAAAAGTACAGGATCGAGGCCAGGGCCACGGTCCAGGAGCCCATGGTCGAGGCCAGGGCCGGCGGGTGCATGCGCTGGAAGTAGCTCTTCATGCGCAGGATGCCCAGGGCGCCGATCAGGGCGAACAGGCTGCTGATCACCAGCAGCACGGCCACCAGGACCTCCACCCAGAGGGGCAGTTGTTCCAGGCTGTTCATTCGATCACCTCGCCGCGCAGGAGGAATTTGGCCAGGGCGAAGGAGCCGACAAAGCCGAACAGGGCGATCAGCAGCGCCGCCTCGAAGTAGGTGTCACTGGCGTAGCGGATGCCCAGCACCAGCATCATCAGCATCGCCAGGATGTACAGGTAGTCCAGGGCCAGGACCCGGTCCTGGGCCGAGGGGCCCTTGAACAGGCGCACCAGGGTCAGGACCATGGCCAGGGAAAACAGGAACAGGCTCAGCAAGATTGCGTTGGTCAACAGCACGCTCATTCGAAAATCTCCATCAGCGGGCGCTCGTAGGTCGCCTTGAAGTGCTGGATGAATTGCCCTTCATCCTGCAGATCGAAGACGTGCAGCAGGAGAATGCTGCGGTCCAGGGACAGCTCGGACCAGACCGTGCCCGGCACCACCGTGGTGATGGTGGACAGCGCCGCCAGGCCGTTGGCGTCGCGCAGGTCCAGGGGGATCTTGACGAAGGCCGAGCGCACCGGGCGGCGTCCGTCGTTGAGCACGCCCCAGGCCACGATCAGGTTCGATAGCACCACGTCGCAGCCCACCCGCAACAGCAGGCGCAGGATGGTGCCGGGGCGGCGGATGCGGATCGGCAACGGCCGCAACGGGCGCATCAGCAAAGGCGCGAGAAAGCCCAGGATGGCCCCCAGCAGCAGATTGCCGGGGCTGATGGACAGGTTCAGCACCAGCCACAGCAGCCACAGCGCCAGGGACAGGAAGGGCGCGGGGAACAGGCGCTTCATGGTTGCACCTCCAGCGCCGCAGCGGCCTTGGACTCGGGGCTGAGCACGGTGCGGGTGCCCAGCACCGCCATCACATAGTGCTCCGGATGATTGAGGCTGTCGGCGGTGGCCTGGGTGAAGCGCAGCAACGGCTCGGCCTTGAAGCTGAGCAGCACGCAGAGCCCCAGCAGCGCCACGATCGGCAGGCATTCCAGGCGCCGCAACACGGGCGAGGGCCGCTCCTCCGGGCTCCAGAAGCGCTGGATCCCCAGGCGCGCGAAGGCGATCAGCGAGGCCAGGCCGGAGAGGATCAGCAGCACCAGGAAAAGCCAGCCCGCCAGCGGGATCGGCGTGTCGCTGCTGGTGCCCAGGCCCGTCGGGTTGAGCAGGGCGGCGATCAGGTTGAGCTTGCCGATAAAGCCCGACAGCGGCGGCATGCCGATGATCAGCAGGGCGCAGGCAATGAAGCTCAGGCCGAGGAAGGCCATGGTCCAGGGAATCACCTGGCCGACCACCACTTGCTGTTCGTCATCGAGGTTGCTGCCCCGGGGCGGCGGCAGGGCTTCCATGGGCCGCGGGAGGATTTCGCCTTCGTCTTCCAGGGGCACTTCCACCGCCGAACGCGAGCGTTCGATCAGCTCCGCCAGCAGGAACAGCGCGCACAGCGCCAGGGTCGAGCTGAACAGGTAGAACAGCGCCGCGCCGGTGAGCGCCGGCTGGGCGAAGCCGATCACCGCGATCAGGATGCCCGCCGACACCAGGATGCTCAGGCTGGCCATGCGCTCCAGGCGCTGGGCCGGGAGAATCGCCAGGGCCGCGCAGAAGATCGTCGCCAGGCCGCCGTAGATCAGCCACTGGTTGCCGAAGTAGGCCGAGGCCCCGGCCTGTCCGGAGAACAGCAGGGTCCACAGGCGCAGCACGGTGTAGATGCCGACCTTGGTCATGATCGCGAACAGCGCCGCCACCGGGGCGCTGGCCGAGGAATAGGCCGGCACCAGCCAGAAGTTCAGCGGCCACATCCCGGCCTTGGCCAGGAAGGCGATGGCTAGGATCGCCGTGCCGGCGTGCAGCAGGCCGCGGTCGGCTTCCGGCACCAGGGGGATCTTCATCGCCAGGTCGGCCATGTTCAGGGTCCCGGTGACCCCGTAGATCATCGCCGTGCCGATCAGGAACAGCGACGAGGCCAACAGGTTGATGGTGATGTAGTGCAGCCCCGAGGACACCCGCGCCCGGCCCGAGCCGTGCAGCATCAGGCCGTAGGAGGCCGCCAGCAGCACCTCGAAGAACACGAACAGGTTGAACAGGTCGGCGGTGAGGAAGGCGCCGTAGAGGCCCATCAGCTGGATCTGGAACAACGCATGAAAGCTGGCCCCGGCGCCGTCCCAGCGGGCCATGGCGAACAGCAGCGCGCTGACCCCGATGATCCCGGTGAGCACCAGCATCAGCGCCGACAGGCGATCGACCACCAGGACGATGCCGAACGGCACCTGCCAGTTGCTCGGCAGGTACACGCCAAACGAACCGGTGGCGCCCTGGACCTGGGTCCAGTACAGCAGGTAGGCCGCCAGGCCCAGGCCCAAGAGGGTCGACAACAGGTTGATGCGGGCCTTCAGCGGGCGGTGCTTTTCTCCCAGCAGCAACATCACCGCGGCGGTCAGCAGCGGCAGGAGGATGGGGGCGACGATCAGGTGCGACAACGAACTCATTCCTTGGGCTCCCGGCCGTCGACGTGGTCAGTGCCGGTCAGGCCCCGGGACGCCAGGAGCACCACCAGGAACAGCGCGGTCATGGCGAAGCTGATGACGATGGCGGTGAGTACCAGGGCCTGGGGCAGGGGGTCGGTGTAGTGCAGCAGGTCCTGGGGCACGCCGTCCTTGACGATCGGCTCCTTGCCGATGAACAGGCTGCCCATGCTGAAGATGAACAGGTTGACCGCGTAGGACAGCAGGCACAGGCCCATCACCACCTGGAAGGTCCGCGGGCGCAGGACCAGCCAGACTCCGGAAGCGGCGAGGACCCCAATGGCGATTGCGATGACTTCTTCCATCAGGCGGCTCCGCTCTTGATCAGGGATTTGGACTGGCTGGCCGGCTTGTGGGCCCGCACCGACTGGTGCGCCAGGGCGGTGAGGATCAGCAGGGTCGCGCCCAGCACCACCGCGTACACGCCGATGTCGAAGAACAAGGCGCTGGCGATGTGGATATCGCCGAACAGCGGCAGGTCCACATGCACGGTGTGGGTGGTGAGGAACGGATAGCCCCAGGCCAGCGCGCCGAGGCCGGTGGCCAGGGCGAACAGCAGGCCGGTGCCCATCCAGCGCAACGGCCGCAGGCTCATCTGCGCCTCGACCCATTGGGTGCCCGCCACCATGTACTGGAGGATGAAGGCCACCGACATCACCAGTCCGGCGACGAAACCGCCGCCCGGCAGGTTGTGCCCGCGCATGAACAGGTAGAAGGACACCACCAGGGCAATCGGCAGCAGCAGGCGCACCAGCACCGCCGGCACCATCATGAAGCCCAGGGCGGTGTCGCTGGCCTGGCGCGGGTTGACCAGGTCGGTGACCACGTCTGGGGCCAGCAGGCGCTGTTGCGCCGGCAGCTGCATGCTCTCCTTGGGCGGGCGGAAGCGCCGCAGCAGGGCGAACACGGTCAGCGCCACCGCCGCCAGCACGGTGATCTCGCCCAGGGTGTCGAAGCTGCGGAAGTCCACCAGGGTCACGTTGACCACGTTGGTGCCGCCGCCTTCAGGCAAGGCACGGCTGAGGTAGAACGAGGAAATGTCGTTGGGGGTCGGACGGGTCAGCATGGCGTAGGACAGCACCGCCATGCCCAGGCCCACGGCCACCGACAGGCTCAGGTCGCGCAAGCGGCGGATGCGCGCCTTCGGCAGGCTGCTGGGCAGCGGCGAGACTTCTTCGATCCGCCGTGGCAGCCAGCGCAGGCCAAGCAGGATCAGCACCGTGGTCACCACTTCCACCACCAGCTGGGTCAGGGCCAAATCCGGCGCCGAGAACCAGACGAAGGTCACGCAGGTCATCAGCCCGCAGACGCTGACCATGGTCAGCGCCGCGAGACGGTGATACTTGGCCTGCCAGGCGGCGCCCAGGGCACAGGCGATGGCCAGCAGCCAGAAGGTCACGAAGACGATGGAGCCGGGGATCTTCGGCCGGTCGCCCCAGGTCAGCTGGCTGTAGAGCATGGGAATCAGGCCGGTGATCACCGCCGCCAGAATCAGCAAAAACAGCTGGGTCTGCAGGCGCTTGGTGCTCAGCCGCCGCTCCAGTCGCCGGGCCAGGCGGGTCATGCCCACCAGGCTGCGTTCGAACAGCAGCTTGCCGTTGAGACGGCCCACCACCGGCGGGTAGGCGAAACGCCCCGCCACCAGCGGCTTGTGCAGCAGCAGGTAGAGCACGATGCCGCAGGACATGGCGATCAGGCTCATGATCATCGGCGCATTGAGGCCATGCCAGATCGCCAGGCTGTACTCGGGCAGGGTGCCGCCCACCACCGGCCGCGCGGCGGCGGCCAGCAGCGGACCGATGATCTGCGCCGGGAACATGCCCACCAGCAGGCAGGTGAACACCAGCAGTTCAACCGGGGCGCGCATCCAGCGTGGCGGCTCGTGGGGCGTGTGCGGCAGGTCGGTGGCCGGCTCGCCGAAGAACACGTCGACGGTAAAGCGCAAGGCATAGGCGACGCTGAAGGTTCCGGCGAGGGTGGCGATCACCGGCAGGGCGATTTCCACCCAGGCGCTGGAATTGATGAACACCGTCTCGGCGAAGAACATCTCCTTGGACAAAAAACCGTTGAGCAGCGGCACCCCGGCCATGGAGGCGCTGGCGACCATGGCCAGGGTCGCGGTGTAGGGCATCAGCTTGATCAGGCCGTTGAGCTTGCGGATGTCGCGGCTGCCACTCTCGTGGTCGATGATCCCGGCGGCCATGAACAAGGACGCCTTGAAGGTGGCGTGGTTGAGGATGTGGAACACCGCCGCCACCGCCGCCAGCGGACTGTTCAGGCCCAGCAGCAGGGTGATCAGCCCCAGGTGGCTGATGGTGGAGTAGGCCAGCAGGCCTTTCAGATCGTTCTGGAACATCGCGCAGTAGGCGCCCAGCACCAGGGTGCAGGCCCCGGCGCCGCTGACGATGTAGAACCATTCTTGGGTGCCGGACAACGACGGCCACAGGCGGGCCAGGAGAAACACCCCGGCCTTGACCATGGTCGCCGAGTGCAGGTAGGCCGAGACCGGCGTTGGCGCGGCCATGGCATGGGGGAGCCAGAAGTGGAAGGGGAACTGGGCGCTCTTGCTCAAGGCGCCCAGCAGGATCAAGGGCAACAGGATCGGATAGAGCGCGTGGGCGCGGATCTTGTCTCCGGCAGCTAGCACCTGATCCAGGTCGTAGCTGCCGACCACATGGCCGAGCAGCATGACCCCCGCCAGCAGGCACAAGCCCCCGGCGCCGGTGACCATCAGCGCCATGTAGGCACCGCGGCGGGCGTCGGAGCGGTGGTGCCAGTAGCCGATCAGCAGGAACGAGAACAGGCTGGTGAGCTCCCAGAAGAACACCATCTGGATCAGGTTGCCGGAGATCACCAGGCCGAGCATGGCCCCCATGAACGCCAGGAAGAAGGCGAAGAAGCGCGGCACCGGATCTTCCGGCGACATGTAGTAGCGCGCGTACAGCGCCACCAGGCTGCCGATGCCCAGCACCAGCAACGAGAACAGCCAGGCGAATCCGTCCAGGCGCAGCACGAAATTCAAACCCAGGCTTGGCAGCCAGGTATATTCCTCGCGGATAATCCCGCCGTCGGCGATCTGCGGGTACAGCAACGCCACCTGGATGGTGCCAATGAGTGCCACCAGGCCAGCCAGCAGAGATTCAGTGTTACGTGCGTTGTGCGGCAGCAGGGCCGCCAGACAGCTGCCAATGAATGGCAGAAGCAGTAGAACTATCAGGGACATAGGCTTCTAATCTGCGGAAAAGTATGACGCATAATACGTGCCAGGCCGCCGATCACCAACCGCCATGGGCGGCCCGGCCCCCCTAAGAAATGTTACATGCGCTTTCAAAGGTAGGAGACAAAGGCCGAATGCGCCCGTTCACCGGGTGCTGTGGGGCAAATGTCCTGCCCAGCTCAAGCCGCCACAAGGATCGACAAGGGTGCACATGATTAAAGGATCGGCCCTGGGCCGGCTGTTTCGACGCGGCTGTTTCGCCTTGCTGTTCACCGCCTTCGGCGCCGGGTTGGGGGTGGGTGTGGAGCATTATCTCGACCGACCCGACATGCTCAAGACCCGCCAGGCGCTGATCATCGAAGGCCCGATGGGGGATGATCGGACCTACCAGCTGCCAGCGGGCACGGTGCTCTATTTCGATCGTGCCTTTGCCGAGGGGCACGTGCTCTACCACGCCTATTTCTATTTCCACGGCGAGCCCGAAAATGACCGGGTACTGCTGGAGCCCAAGCACAAGGGGTCGTTGACCGTCCCGACCTGGCTCTACGCCCCCGGCGACCCCGCGCTCTAGGCGCTGGCTTGCCAGCGAAGGGGCCGGCAAGATCGCCTTCGCCGGCAAGCCGGGTGCTACAGGCCGTCCGCTGCCTGGTCGGTCAATGCCGGTTGATCGGTATCCGCGGCCCGGCCCTTGGGCCTCCATTCGCTGATAATCACCGCCAGCACGATCAGGGCCCCGCCCAGCAGCGCCAGTCCGGGCAGGCGCTCCCCGGCGATCCGCCCGACGATCCCGGCCCACACCGGCTCACCGGCATAGATCAGGGTGGCGCGGGTCGGCGAGACGCTTTTCTGCGCCCAGTTCATCGCCACCTGGATCGCTGCACTGGCCGCCCCCAGCCCCAGGGCGCTGGCCAGCAGCAGCCAGGAAAATGCCGGCAGCGCCTCGCCGGTCGGCAGCACCATGGCAAAGGCCAGCAGCGAGGTGACCGCCAGTTGCACCACCGTCACCCGGCGCACATCCACTCGCCCGGCGAAGCTGCTGATGAGGATGATCTCCGCGGCAATCGCCACGGTGCTGATCAGGGTGGCGATTTCGCCGGGGCTGAAGTCCAGTGACGCGCCATTGGGCCCGGACAGCAGCATCAGGCCGCTAAAGGCCAGCATGATGCCGATGCTCGGCAGCAACCCCGGGCGCTTGCCCATGAACAGCCACTGCAGCAGGGGCACAAAGGGCACATACAGGGCGGTGATGAACGCCGACTGGCTGCTGGGAATGCTTTGCAGGCCGACGGTCTGCAGGCCGTAGCCGAGCATGATGGCGGTGCCGATGAAGCTCCCGGCGCGCAGTTCGAACAGGGTCAGACCGCGCAGATGGCGCAGTGAAAACAGGGCGACGATGCATGCCGCCGCGGCAAAGCGCAGGCCGACAAAGAACATCGGTCCGCTGACGCTCATGGCGTGCTGCACCAGCAGGAAGGTGCCGCCCCAGATCATGGTGATCAGCACCAGCACCGCTTCGGCCCTGCTGAGTGGTAAGCGCGTTGCGCGGGAGGGCGTTGAAGTCATGGCCTTGCGTGCTACCTGAGGGGGGACGCACAATGCGCCGGAAGCTGGGCAGTATACTGCGCAGGCCCGGAGAGCGAGCAATATAGTGCACAAAGATAACGTCCAACGGGCTTCGGTCCTGCAACATGTCAGCCTCAACGTGCGACGCCTGCGCCATGCCGCAGGCCTGAGCCAGAGCGCCCTGGCGGAAAAGTCCGCGGTCAGTCGGCGGATGCTGGTGGCCATCGAGGCCGGGGAGAAGAACGTCAGCCTTGGCACCCTGGACCGGGTGGCCGAGGCCTTGAACGTGGCTTTCAGCGACCTGATCCAGGCCCCGGATTCTCGCGACCCGAGCCGGATCAACGAGCTGGCCTGGGCCGGCGTCATCCCCGGGAGCAAGGCGCTGCTCCTGGCCAAGGCCGAAGCCAGCCGTGAAGTGGAACTCTGGGAGTGGCAGCTCGAGCCCGGCGAGGTCTATCACTCGGAGTGCGACACTGTCGGCTGGAGCGAGCAGATCTATGTGGTCGAGGGTTGCCTGACGCTGTTCTTCGGCGACGCCGAGCGGCGCCTGGAAAGCGGCGATTTCTTCATGTTCGCCAGTCATGTGCCCCACGGCTATCGCAATGACGGGCCCCTGGCCACGCGCTTCGTGCGCAACGTGGTGTACTGATCGCCCAGGCTCGGCGGTCACTGTTGGCCAGCCAACAGCGGTTGAACATTTTGCCTGTTTTCAGTTGATGCCTTTTCTCTGAAAGATTCTTCAAGCTGTTGAATTAAAAGAATTTTATATTTAGGCACGACTCCTGCAATTGTCCTGATAGCGAGCACCCCAGCGGTGTTCATCTTGATCTTCAGGACGTGGAGTCGGCCCATGACAGCCCCAGCCCAACCCTCACCCAGTGCCCACCTCATCCGCAGCGATGCCGAGGCCATCGGCGTCGCCCGGGACCTGGCCCAGCGCTTTGCCGTGGAGGCCGCGGTGCGCGACCGCGAACGGCGCCTGCCACGGGCCGAGCTGGACCAGTTCTCCGCCAGCGGCCTGTGGGGCATCACCATTCCCCGGGCCTACGGTGGCGCCGGGGTGTCCTACGTGACCCTGACCGAGGTGATCAAGCTCATCTCCGCCGCCGATCCGTCCCTGGGCCAGTTGCCGCAGAACCACCTCGGGGTGGTGGACATCCTGCTGCAGACCGCCAGCGAAGAGCAGAAGCAGTACTACTTCGCCAAGGTGTTGCAGGGCTACCGCTTCGGCAACGCGTTTTCCGAGGCTGGCAGCAAACACGTCGGCGCCTTTGAAACCCGGATCCGTTTCGACGGCGACCGGGCGCAGATCGATGGCGAGAAGTTCTACTGCACCGGCGCCTTGTTCGCCCACATCGTGCCGACCGTGGCGGTGGACGAGCACAATCAGGCGCACATCGCCTTTATCGAGCGCGACACCCCCGGCCTCACGGTGATCGACAGCTGGGACGGCTTCGGCCAGCGCACCACCGCCAGCGGCGGGGTCAGCCTCAAGGCGGTGCGGGTGCCGCGCAGCGCGGTGATCCCGGCCCACCGGGCTTTCGACCAACCCACGGCCGACGGCCCGATCTCGCAGATCATCCAGGCCGCGGTGGACACCGGCATCGCCGTCGCCGCCCTGGAAGACGCCAAGCACCATGCCCGGCAATCGCGGCCGTGGATCGACAGCGGCCTGGATCACGGCTGGCAGGACCCGTTCACCATCGCCGCCATCGGCGACCTGGAATGGCGGGTGCACGGCACCGAGGCGATCCTGGTCAAGGCCGCCGAAGCGGTCGACCAGGCCCTGGCCAGCCCCAGCGAAGACAGCGTCGCCCAGGCCTCGCTGGTGGTGGCCCAGGCCAAGGTGCTGTCGGCGGAAAGTGCCTTGCTCGCCGCCAGCAAGCTGTTCGAGCTGGCCGGCACCCGCTCGGTGTCGGCCAGGTACAACCTCGACCGCCACTGGCGCAACGCCCGCACCCACACCCTGCACGATCCGGCGCGCTGGAAATACCACCTGATCGGCAACTACCTGCTCAACGGCGTCAAGCCGCCCCGTCACGCCTGGAACTGAAAGGACATCGCCATGAATGCATTGACCCAACCCGACAGCCCCCAGGTCGCCCTGGCCGCCAACGGCGAGCAACTGCAACGGGCCCGCGACCTGTTGCAGCGGACCCTGGAGTTCGTTCGCCAGCAGGCCCGGCCCTGGTCCGGCAGCGGCCTGAGCAAGGCCAGCGACGATCCGTATGTCATCAGCCGCTTCGGCGATCTGCAGATCCGCATCGAGGTGGCCGCAGCCCTGCACGAGCGGGCCCGGCAGCGCCTGCAACAGGACCAGGACCCGGCCGAAGTCGCCGTCGCCCTGGCCGAGGCGGCGATCGCCGTTGGCGAAGCCCTGCTGGCGACGGGCAACGCCGAGTTCGAACTCACCGGCCAGCGCAGCCCGCAGCCACAGTCTCTGCATGACCCGCTGCGCTGGAAGTATCAATTGGTCGGCAACTACCGCCTCAACGGCGTGCCACCCCAAGGTTTCAGGAGTGCTGTGTGATGTCCCGTGAAATCCGCCTCAATGCCTTCGACATGAACTGCGTCGGCCACCAGTCGCCGGGGCTCTGGGCCCACCCCCGGGACCGCTCCTGGCAGTACAAGGATCTGGAGTACTGGACCGACCTGGCGAAAATTCTTGAAAAGGGCAAGTTCGACGGACTGTTCATCGCCGATGTGCTGGGCATCTACGACGTCTACAACGGCAATGGCGAGGCGGCGATCCGCCAGGCGGCCCAGGTGCCGGTCAACGACCCGCTGCAACTGATTCCGCCCATGGCCCTGGTTACCGAGCACCTGGGCTTTGGCCTTACCGCCTCGCTGTCGTTCGAGCATCCGTACCCCTTTGCCCGGCGCCTATCCACCCTGGATCACCTGACGAAGGGCCGCGCCGGCTGGAACATCGTCACCTCCTACCTGGAGAGCGGAGCGAAGAACCTCGGCCAGCAGGCGCAGACCGAACACGACGCCCGCTACGACTACGCCGAGGAATACCTGGAGGTCTGCTACAAGCTCTGGGAAGGCAGCTGGGAAGACGGCGCGATCCTGCGTGACCGCGAGCGGCGGATCTTCAGCGACCCGAGCAAGATCCACGAGATCCGCCATGTCGGCAAACACTTCCAGGTGCCGGGCATTCACCTGTGCGAGCCGTCGCCACAACGCACCCCGGTGCTGTACCAGGCCGGGGCGTCCAGCCGTGGCAAGCAGTTCGCCGCCGAGCACGCCGAATGCGTGTTCGTGGCCGCGCCGTCCAAGGTGCTGCTGAAAAAGACCGTGGCCGACATCCGCCGCCGCGCCGCCGAAGCCGGGCGCGACCCGTCGAAGATCCTGATCTTCAACCTGCAGACGGTGATCCTCGGCGAAACCGATGCCCTGGCCAAGGCCAAGTTCGAGGAATACAAATCCTGGGTCAGCTACGAGGGCGCCATGGCGCTGATTTCCGGCTGGACCGGCATCGACTTCAGCCGCTTCAAGCCCGACGAGCCCCTCAAGCACGTGCACACCAACGCCATCCAGTCGGCGGTGGAAGCCTTCTCCACGGCGGACCCGAACAAGGTCTGGACGCCCCACGAACTGGCCGACTGGGTCGGCATCGGTGGCTTTGGCCCGTTGTTTGTCGGCAGCCCGGAAACCGTGGCCGACCTGCTCCAGGAGTGGGTCGAGGAGACCGATGTCGACGGCTTCAACCTGGCCTACGCCCTGACCCACGAAACCTTTATCGACGCGGTTGAGCTGTTGGTCCCGGAGCTGCAGAAACGCAGGGTGTACAAGGCCGATTACGCCCCCGGCACCCTGCGGGACAAGCTCTTCGGCACCGGCCCGCGCCTGCCCGAAAGCCACCCGGGCAACGCCTGGCGCAACCTGGGCGAGCAACACCAAGCACCCGTGCAACGCGCCCGCGCCTGACCCTACCCCTGTAGGAGCTGGCTCGCCAGCGAAAGGGCCCGCAACACAGGCGTCGGATTCAGCAACACCTTCGCCGGCAAGCCGGCTCCTACCAGGGAGCCGTCCAATTCCGGTAGGAGCTGGCTTGCCATCCAAGAGGCCCGCACGACCTGCGTCCCGGGGCCAGCCCCGTTTATATCCAGCCAGCGGACCACCGCACGCGTTTGCCAAGAGGTCAATTCATGAGCGTGCATCAACTCAAGCGTCCGCCCACCGCGGATGCGTTAGCCCCCAAGGACCGTTTGCAGTTGAGCGGGGCCCTGGAGCAGTTGCGTCATTGGGCTCAGGTCAGCCCGTTGCACAGCGCTTTGCGCCACAAGCGTCACGGCCATTGGTACGCCTGGCGCTGGATCGATGCGCGGCGCGATGTCGAGCGCCTGGCCGACGGCCTGCGCCAGCAGGGCTTGAACGCCGATTCACGGCTGGCGGTCAGCGGCCAGTTCGAGCCGGACCTGCTTCTGCTGGCCCTGGCCGCCCACAGCATCGGCGCCGAGGTGCTGAGCCTGGACCCCGCGCTGGCGCCGGACGCGTTGCGCCAGAGCCTGTGGCGCCTGCGGCCGAGCCACGCCTTTGTGCATTCCCGCCAGCAGGTGCTGGATTGGCTCGCCGCCAGTGAAAACGCGCTGGCCCCAGAGCGGTTGATTGTCGGCCAAGCCTTGCCGCGCCTGCCCGAAGGCGCACATCAGCCCTTGTTGGCGTTCAGCCAGTTGCTGGGCCGTGGCGAACCACCCCGGCGCCAGGCCTATTGGCGAACGCCGGTCAGCACAGGCCAGTTGTGGAGCGAGGAGGGCACGCAGTGGCAAGGCGGCTTGACGGTGCTGCTGGAGCAATGGCTGGGCAGCGGCCAGTGCCTGGCCTTTGCCGAAAGCCGTGGCTCGGCCAGCCGCGACCGGCGCGAGGTGGCCCCCAGCGGGCTGTTGCTGTCGCCCCAGCGCCTGCAACAGCTGGCGGACGAGATCGAAAGCCGCCTGGCGCCCCCCGGCAGCTGGCGCCGGGGCCTGTGCGAATGGGCCATCGCCCATCCCCACAGGCCGCTGCCGCGGCTGCTCAAGCAGCATGTACGCCGCTTGTTGGGCTTTTCCCGCTTGCAGTTCATCTGGCAGGCCCCGCAGACCACGACCCAACCGGCAACCCCGGCCTGGATCGGCGAATTCACACGGAACATTGCATGAGCCACGCCGAACCCATTCTGCAAGTCAGTGACATCTCCCTGTCGTTCAAGGGGGTCAAGGCCATCAACCGCCTGTCGTTCCAGGTGCGCCGTGGCGAAATCTGCGGGCTGATCGGACCCAATGGCGCCGGCAAGAGTTCGTTGCTCAACCTGCTCAACGGGGTCTATCGCTGCGACAGCGGGGCGATGGTCTTCGACCGCCAGAGCTATTCGCGCATCGACCCGCTGAGCGCCGCCCGCCGTGGCATCGGCCGGACGTTCCAGAACAATGCCCTGTTCAAGAAAATGAGCGTGATCGACAACCTGCTCACCGGCCTGTCGCGGCATTCGCGCACCTACCTGATCGAGCAGGCCCTGGGCTTGCCCCGGGCCCGGCGCGAGGCCGCGAACTTTCGCCAGCTGGCCCAGGGCATCCTGCAGTTTCTCGATTTGCAGGCGCTGCGCGACGTCCCAGTGGGCAACCTGTCCTACGGCCTGCAAAAGCGCGTGGAGCTGGGGCGAGCGCTGATCGCCGGGCCCAGCCTGCTGTTGCTGGACGAACCCCTGGCGGGGATGAACGCCGAGGAAAAGCAGGAAATGGCCGGCTTCATCGCCGACATCAATCGCGACCTGGGCACCAGCGTGGTGCTGATCGAGCACGACATGGGGGTGGTCATGGAGCTGTGCGACCACGTGGTGGTCCTGGACTACGGACGCAAGGTGGGCGACGGTACGCCAGCCGAGGTCCAGGCCAATCCCGAGGTGATCGCCGCCTACCTGGGGGTGGTGCACGAATGAGCTTCTTCCTCGAAACCCTGCTCGGCGGCCTGCTGGCCGGCACCCTGTACTCCCTGGTGGCCATCGGCTTCGTACTGATCTACAAGGCCAGCGGCGTGTTCAACTTCGCCCAGGGCGCGATGCTGCTGTTCGCCGCCCTGACCTTCGTCAGCCTGCAGGAGCAGGGCCTGCCCTTTGCCCTGGCGCTGCTGCTGACGGTGCTGGTGATGATCATCGGCGCCTGGCTGATCGAGCGCCTGGTGCTGCGGCCCCTGGTCAACCGCTCGCAGATCACCCTGTTCATGGCCACCCTGGGCCTGTCGTTCATCATCGAGGGCCTGGCCCAGGGACTGATGGGCTCCCAGGTGCGCGCCCTGGACCTGGGGATCGACGATGTGCCGCTGTTTCTCGGGCCGCTGATGCTCAGCCAGTTCGACCTGATCGCCGCCGCGACCGCCCTGGTGCTGGTGACGGTGCTGGCGCTGCTGTTCAACAAGACCCGCATCGGCATCTCGCTGCGGGCGGTGGCCGACGACACCACGGCGGCGCTGTCCATCGGCATCAACCTCAACCGCATCTGGCAGATCGTCTGGGCCGTGGCCGGGGTGGTGGGGCTGGTGGCCGGGCTGCTCTGGGGCGCGCGCCAGGGGGTGCAGTTTTCCTTGTCGCTGGTGGTGCTCAAGGCGCTGCCGGTGCTGATCATCGGCGGCTTCACCTCCATCGGCGGGGCAATTGCCGGGGGCCTGATCGTCGGCGCCGCGGAGAACCTGGCGGAGGTCTACATCGGCCCGCTGATCGGCGGTGGCATCAGCCCCTGGTTCGCCTATGTCCTGGCCCTGGCCTTCCTCTACATCCGTCCCGCCGGCCTGTTCGGCGAGCGGGCCATCGAGCGAGTGTGAATTGATGTCCATTCCCCTGACACAGGAAACGGCGCCGCTGCTGTTGATCCGCCGCCGTCTGCCCTGGGGCCTGATCGGCCTGTTGCTGCTGGCCTTTGGCGTGGTGCCGTTGGTTGGCAACGACTATTGGCTCAACGCCATTCTGATTCCCTTCCTGGTGCTGTCCCTGGCCGGGCTCGGGCTCAACCTGCTGACCGGCTACACCGGGCAGACCTCGGTGGGCGCCGCCGGCTTCATGGCGGTCGGGGCGTTTGCCACCTACGGTTTTCTGCTGCGCCTGCCGGAGCTGGGGCTGCCCCTGGCGCTGCTGGGTGGCGGCCTGATCAGCGCCCTGGTGGGCTGGGTGTTCGGCTTGCCCAGCTCGCGGATCAAGGGCTTCTACCTGATGGTCAGCACCCTGGCGGCGCAGTTCTTTCTGGAGTGGCTGTTCGTCAAATTTCCCTGGTTCTACAACTACGGCTCCTCGGGAACCATTTCCGCGCCGCGCCTGGAGCTGTTCGGCCATGATCTCAATCACCCCCTGGGCCGCTACCTGCTGACCCTGGTGACGGTGCTGCTGTTGACCCGGGTGGCGCAGAACCTGGTGCACAGCCAGATCGGCCGCAACTGGATGGCGATCCGCGACATGGACACCGCGGCCGCGGTGATCGGCATCCCGGTGGCCCGCTACAAGCGCCAGGCCTTTGCCGTCAGCTCGTTCTACCTGGGCATCGCCGGGGCGCTGTGGGCCTTTGCCTACCTGGGCACCGCCAGCGCCGGCAGCTTCGATATCAACCGTTCGTTCCAGATCCTCTTCATCATCATTATCGGTGGCATGGGCAGCGTCGCCGGCAACTTCGTCGGCGCGGCCTTCATCAGCCTGCTGCCGATCTTCCTCAGCCATGCCGGGCAGTGGCTGCTGGGCGGGGCGGTGGACGCCGGGCAGTTGCAGAACCTGCAGAAAATCATCTTTGGCGTGCTGATCATCCTGTTCCTGATCAAGGAGCCCGAGGGCCTGATCCGCCTGCTGAGCAACCTGCGCGAACGCCTGCGGCACTGGCCGCTGCGCTTCTGAATTCCACCCAAGACCTAGAGAGACAACATGCGTGCATCCTTGAAAGCTTCCCTGGCCGCTGCGGCGTTGCTGCTGTCGACGGCCCTGACACCGCAGGCCCAGGCCGCGCCGGACCAGCAGTTCTTCCCCCTGGCCACCTACCGGGTCGGCGCCTACGCCTCCAGCGGCGTGCAGGTCTGGGCCGGGATGATCGACTACCTGAACTACATCAATCAGGTCGAGGGCGGGATCAACGGGGTCAAGCTGGTGTGGCAGGAATGCGAGACCGAGTGGACCGCGGAGAAGGGCATCGAGTGCTACGAGCGCTTCAAGAAGGGCCTGGACGGCGCGCCGGTGGCGGTCTACCAGCCCAACGGCGCACCGGCGGCCTATGCCTTGAGCGAGCGCGCCGAGGTCGACAAGATCCCGCTCATTACCCTGGGCTACGGTCGCACCGAAGCCACCGATGGCACGGTGTTCCCCTACAACTTCCCGGTGATGCTGACCTTCTACAGCGAGGCCTCGACCCTGGTGAACTACATCGCCCAGCGCGAGGGCGGCTTCGACAAGCTCAAGGGCAAGAAGATCGCCACGCTCTATCACGACTCCGCCTATGGCCGGGAAACCCTCGGGCCGCTCAAGCTGCTGGCGGAAAAATACGGCTTCGAGAACATCCAGATTCCGGTGGCCGACCCGGGCAACGAGCAATCGGCGCAATGGCGGCAGATCCGCCAGCAGAACCCGGACTGGGTGTTCCTGCGTACCTGGGGCGTGTCGACCCCGGTGGCGGTGAAGACCGCGGCGCGCTTCGGCTTCCCGGTGGATCACATCATCGGCGACATCTGGGCCAGCTCCAGCGAGGACGTGCTGCCGGCCGGGGTCGCGGCCAAGGGCTACCTGGCGCTGACCCCGTACCCGGCAGGCAGCGACTTCGAGATCCACAAGCGCCTGAAGCAGTACATCCTCGATACCGGCAAGAGCGACCTCAAGGACCTGAAGAACTTCGGCAGCGTGTACTACAACTCCGGGCTGGTGAACGCCGCGGTGGCGGTGGAGGCGATCCGCACCGCCCAGGGCAAGTTCGGCCAGCGCCCGCTCAACGGTGAAGAGGGGCGCTGGGGCCTGGAGCACCTGAATATCGACGACGCCCGGCTCAAGGCCATGGGCTACCTGGGGCTGATGCAGAACCTCAAGCTGTCGTGCCGCGATCACGAAGGCGGCGGCGCGGCCCGGGTGCAGCAATGGGACGGGGCCAACTGGACCCTGATCAGCGACTGGATCGCCGCCGACCGCGCGCTGTTGCGGCCGCTGATCGACGACAAGGCCGCGGCCTTCGCCAAGGAAAAGCAACTGACGCCGCGTACCTGCAACGGGGATGACTGAAGCATGAGCCACAGCGCCACGGCCAGCGCGGCCGAGCACCTGCTGCAGGTGCAGGACATCGAGGTGATCTACGACGGCGCCATCCTCGGGGTGGCCGGGGTGTCCCTGGACGTGCCCCAGGGGGCGATCGTCGCCTTGCTGGGGGCCAATGGCGCCGGCAAGAGCACCACCCTCAAGGCCATCTCCGGCCTGGGCCGCGCCGAGCGGGCCCAGCTGGGGCGCGGCAGCATCCGCTTCGCCGGGCAGGACCTGGCCGGGGTCGACCCCAGCCGGCGGGTGCGCCAGGGCATGGTGCACGTGCTGGAGGGGCGGCATGTGTTCGGCCAGCTGACCGTGGAGGACAACCTGCGCAGCGGCGGCTTTGTCCGCGGGCTGGGGCGCCGGCAGCTGGCCGAGGACCTGGAGCGCATCTACCACTGGTTTCCGCGGCTGCTGAGCAAGCGCAAGGTGCGTGCCGGACTGACCTCGGGCGGCGAGCAGCAGATGCTGGCCATCGGCCGGGCGTTGATGACCCATCCTACTTTGGTACTGCTGGACGAACCTTCCATGGGCTTGGCGCCTATCATCGTCCAGGAGATTTTTCAGATCGTCGCCCAGCTCAATCGCGAGGCGGGGGTCAGTTTTCTGATCGCCGAACAAAGCATTAATCTGGCGCTCAAGTACGCGTCCCACGCCTGCCTGCTGGACACCGGGCGGGTGGCCCTGTCCGGCACCGCCGAGCAGTTGCTGGCCCGGGGCGATCTGCAGGATTTCTACCTGGGCAAACATTGACCGCGAGCACGCCATGAGCCAGAGCCACACCCCACAGGCCACCCCGGCCCACCCTGATGCGGACATTCTGATTGTCGGCGGCGGCCTCAGCGGCGCCTTGCTGGCCGCGCAATTGCTGCGCCGGCCGGGGCGGCGACGGATCCTGGTGATCGAGCCACGCCGCGAACTGGGGCGGGGCGAGGCCTACAGCGCCGTGGAGCTGGGCCACACCCTGAACGGCAACGCGGCGCGCATGAGCGTCGACCCGGACAACGCCGACGACCTGACCCAATGGCTGACCCGGCACATCGCTGAAGGCGGCTGGCCCGAGTCGGACCGCCAGCATGTGCCGGTCAGCGAACTGTTTCCGCCCCGCGGGCTGTTTGGCGTCTATGTCCAGCAGCGGCTGGCCGAGGCGCAAGCCCAGGGCCGGGAGCAGGGTTCCTCGCTGAGCCATGTGCAGGGCGAAGCGGTGGACCTGGAAACCAGCCCCGACGGCGTGCTCCTGACCCTGGCCGATGGCCGGCAACTGCGCGGCGCGCGGGCGGTGCTGGCCACCGGCATGTTCCCGGCGGCGCGCACGCCGCAGACTCGCTCCAGCGGCCTCAACGCCGCCGCGCTCGACCCTTGGGACGTGGCCGCCATGGCCCGCCTCGATCCCGGGGCGACGGTGCTGATCATCGGCTCCGGGCTGACCATGGTGGACGCCGTGGTGTCCCTGGAGCAGGCCGGGCATCGCGGGCCGATCGAAGTGTTCTCCCGGCACGGGCTGCTGCCGCACGTCCGGCGCCAGCCGCCGGCCTGGGCGGATTTTCTCGCCGCCGACCTGAGCCTGCGCAGCCCTCGGCAACTGCTGCGGGCGCTGCGCCAGCAGTGCCGCATGGCCGAGGCTCAGGGCATCGACTGGCAAGCGCCGCTGGACACGGTGCGGGCCCATATCGGGCGCTTGTGGAGCCAGGCCAGCGAGGTGCAGAAACGCCAGTTCGTGCGTCATGTGCGGCCCTGGTGGGAAAGCCATCACCATCGCTCGCCGCCCTTGAGCGCGGAACTGGTGGCGCGCCTGCAAGAGCAAGGCCGGTTGCGGGTGCATGCCGCTTGCTACCAGGGGCTGGAGCCGGGCGCCGACGGCCGGCTGACGATCCGCCTGCGCTATCGCGGCAGCCGGGACAGCGTGGCCGTGGCGGGCGATGCGCTGATCAACTCCAGCGGCATCGAATACGACTGGCGCCGGGTGGCGCGGCCCTTGCCGCAGCAACTGCTGGCTCGCGGCCTGGTCAGCCCCGGGCCTCTGGCCCTGGGCATCAGCGCCACGGCGGAGGGTGCCGTGCACGATGCCCGGGGCCAGGCCTCCGAGCGCCTGTTCGCCATGGGCCCGCCGTTGCGTGGCCTGTGGTGGGAAAGCACCGCCGTCACCGACGTCGCCCTGCAAGCCAAGGCCCTGGCCGCGCGCCTGGCGACATTGCTGTAGCCGCTGCTGCAGCGTTCTTGAGGCCGCTGCGGGTTTGGCGGGCGATCGTCAAGCAAGGTCCTGCGGACCTTTGCGCAGCTTCGCCGTGGCTCAGCAGCGGCTACATCCAATGCCGGTCGGGGGTTGTGTCGCCGCTGCCGCAGGCTGCGAACGGCCCGCAGGGACGCAGGGTTCTTGAGGCCGCTGCGGGTTTGGCGGGCGATCGCCAGGCAAGGTCCTGCGGACCTTTGCGCAGCTTCGCCGTGGCTCAGCAGCGGCTACATCCAATGCCGATCGGAGGTTTGTGTAGCCGCTGCCGCAGGCTGCGAACGGCCCGCAGGGACGCAGGGTTCTCAAGATTGATAGGGGTTCGGCGGGCGATCGCCAGGCAAGGTCCTGCGGACCTTTGCACAGCTTCGCCGTGGCTCAGCAGCGGCTACATCCAATGCCGGTCGGAGGTTTGTGTAGCCGCTGCCGCAGGCTGCGAACGGCCCGCAGGGACGCAGGGTTCTTGAGGTCGCTGCGGGTTTTGGCGGGCGATCGTCAAGCAAGGTCCTGCGGACCTTTGCGCAGCTTCGCCGTGGCTCAGCAGCGGCTACATCCAGTGCCGGTCGGGGGTTGTGTAGCCGCTGCCGCAGGCTGCGAACGGCCCGCAGGGACGCAGGGTTCTTGAGGTCGCTGCGGGTTTGGCGGGCGATCGCCAGGCAAGGTCCTGCGGACCTTTGCGCAGCTTCGCGGGCTCAGCAGCGGCTACATGAGGGGGACCCAGCGCTGTTCCTCGGCGGCAATGCGGATCGCCGCCGCCAGGCGTTCCACTTCCCAGGCTTCGTGGAAATCCGTGCCATCGCGACCCTGGCCGCACAGGGCCATGATCAATTCGTGAACCTCCAGAGTCTTGAGTTCGTTGTAGCCCAGTTGATGCCCAGGGGCCGGGCTGAAGGCGGCGTAGCCGGGCAGTTCGGGTCCGGCCAGCAGGCGCTGGAAGCCTTTCTGCCCGACCCGGTACAGACGCAGTTCGTTGAGCCGTTCCTGGTCGAAGGCCAGGGTGCCGAGGGTGCCGCTGATCTCGAAGCTCAGGTGGTTCTTGTAGCCGTGCTTGATCCAGCTGCTGCTCAGGCTGCCCCGGGCGCCATTGGCGAAACGCAACAAGGCGTGGGCCTGGTCGTCCACGGCAATGTGGCGCCGTTCCTGGCTGCCGGCGTGGGTCGGTCGTTGCTGATGCACCGTCTGCACGTCGGCGCACACCGCCTGCACCGGCCCCATGAGAAAGCGCGCCATGGCCAGCAGGTGGCTGCCCAGGTCGGCCAGGGCGCCGCCAGCGTGCTGCGGGTCGCAACGCCAGGACCAGGGTGAATCCGGGTCGGCCATGAAGTCTTCGCTGAACTCGCCCTGGAAGCTCACCAGCTGCCCCAGCTGACCCTGGTCGATCAGCTGCCGGGCGAGGACGATCATCGGGTTGTGCTGGTAGTTGTAGCCGACCCGGGTCACCACCCCGGCGGCCTGGGCCGCGTGGTGCATCTGCCGGGCCTCGTCGACGCTGACCGCCAGGGGTTTTTCGCAGTACACCGCCTTGCCCGCCGCCAATGCCGCCATGGCCATGGGGAAGTGCAGATGGTTGGGGGTGGTGATGGCCACCAGATTGACCCGGGGATCGGCGATCAGGTCTTGCCAGTCGCGGTGGGCCCGGGCAAAGCCCCAGGCCCCGGCGCAGTGTTCGGCGCGCTGCGCATCGGCATCGGCCAGGGCCGCCAGGTGCAGGCGCACCGGCAATTCGAACACCGCGCCGACGCTGCGAAACGCAAGGGCGTGCGCCCGGCCCATGAAACCGGTGCCGATCAAGCCAATGCCAAGTTCGTCCATAACCGCTCCTGCAGAATTATTGTTCTAGGGAAGCTCTGTTATGGAATAAATATTCGTTAATTGCAATTGGTGGAACTAAAATTTTGACGGACGCCGTAGGAGCCGGCTTGCCGGCGAAAGGGCGCGCCTGGGTTACGCCGGGCTCCAGGCCCTCTTCGCTGGCAAGCCAGCTCCTACGGGAAATAAAAAGGCAGCCCGGGGGCTGCCTTTTTTGTGCTGCAGGCGGGCCTCAGGAGAGGAAGCCGCCGTCCACGTTCAGCGCAATGCCGGTGGTGTAGCTGGAGGCGTCGCTGGCCAGGTACAGCACCGCGCCGGCCATTTCGCTGGGGTCGGCCACGCGCTTGAGGGGGATCTGCGCCAGGGCGGTCTTGAGAATGGCGTCGTTCTTCACCAGGGCCGAGGCGAACTTGGTGTCGGTCAGGCCCGGCAGCAAGGCGTTGCAGCGGATGCCGAACGGCGCGCACTCCTTGGCGAAGACCTTGGTCATGTTGATCACCGCGGCCTTGGTCACCGAGTAGATGCCCTGGAAGACCCCAGGCGACACGCCGTTGATCGAGGCCACGTTGATGATGCTGCCGCCGCCGTTGTCGCGCATCAGCTTGCCGGCTTCCACCGACATGAAGAAGTAGCCGCGGATGTTGACGTCGACGGTCTTCTGGAAGGCCCCCAGGTCAGTGTCCAGCACGTTGCAGAACTGCGGGTTGGTGGCGGCATTGTTGACCAGGATGTCCAGGCGCCCGAACTGTTCACGGATGGTGGCGAAGACCTGGCTGATCTGCTCCATTTCACCGATGTGGCAGGCCATCGCCGTGGCCTTGCCACCTTCGGCGATGATCGCGTCGGCCACATGCTGGCAGCCGTCGAGCTTGCGGCTCGACACGATCACATGGGCCCCTTGCTGGGCCAGGAGCTTGGCAATGGCCTCGCCGATACCGCGGCTGGCGCCGGAAACGAAAGCGATCTTGCCGTCGAGGTCGAACAACTGAGTCTTGGACATGGTTTTTCCTTGCGGGGCTGTCGGGCGCCGGGGGCGCGGTCAGAGGCTGGATTTTTCGATGACCTGCAGGCTCATATGCTCCAGCAGTTTGTTCATGTGAATGAACTGCGCGAAGCGTTTGTCCTGGGTCTGGCCGTGGTAGAAGCGGTAGTAGATCTGCTGCACGATTCCGGCCAGGCGGAACAGGCCGTAGGTGTAGTAGAAGTCGAAATTGCCGATCTGGATGCCGGCGCGTTCGGCGTAGTAATCGACGAATTCCTGGCGAGTCAGCATGCCCGGCGCGTTGCTCGGCTGGCGCCGCATCAGTTGCACCGGCGCCGGGTCGGCGGCCTCGATCCAGTACGCCAGGCTGTTGCCCAGGTCCATCAGCGGATCGCCCAGGGTGGTCAGTTCCCAGTCCAGCACGCCGATGATCTGCATCGGGTTGTGGGGGTCGAGGATCACGTTGTCGAAGCGGTAGTCGTTGTGCACGATGCTCGAGGTCGGGTGGTCGGCGGGCATCTTCTCGTTGAGCCAGGCCTTCACCGTGTCCCAGTGCGGTGCATCCGGGGTCAGGGCCTTTTCGTAGCGCTCGCTCCAGCCCTTGATCTGGCGCTGCACATAGCCTTCGGGGCGTCCCAGGTCGCCGAGGCCGCAGGCGTTGTAGTCGACCCGGTGCAGTTCCACCAGACGGTCGATGAAGCTCTTGCACAGGGCCTCGGTCTGGCTGGCGTCCAGGCCCAGCTCCGGCGGCAGGTCGGAGCGCAGGATGATGCCCTTGACCCGTTCCATGACGTAGAACTCGGCACCGATCAGCGACTCGTCGGTGCAGTGCACGTAGGCCTTGGGGCAGTAGGGGAAGCCGTCCCTGAGCTGGTTGAGAATGCGGAACTCGCGGCCCATGTCGTGGGCCGACTTGGCCTTGTGACCGAAGGGCGGGCGCCGCAGGACGAATTCCTGGTCAGGGTATTCCAGCAGGTAAGTGAGGTTCGAAGCCCCGCCCGGGAACTGGCTGATCCGCGGCGTGCCGGACAGGCCGGGAATGTGCGCCTTGAGGTACGGATCGATCAGGTTGGCGTCAAGTTCCTCGCCGGAGCGAGTACGGGTGGACTGGTCTGTAAGCGCCATGCTTATCCCTTCTGCTTATTCTGGAGGCCAGAGATTATTGACTAATCTAATGCGCCTAACGGCTCCCCACAATCGCGGCGAGCCTTTATAGGTGCGCGTGTTGCTGGGCAATCATTGCTTTTGATACAAGCGTTTGAATTTAGCCCCGTGTGTCTACAACTCGGTGAGACCAAGCCCCCGTAGGCGCTGGCTCGCCGGCGAAGAGGGCGTCATGACCGGCGCTGGCTTTCGCTGGCCAGCCAGCTCCTGCACAAGCCAGCTCCTATACAAGCCATGCAGGCCGGAGGTTGTCCGCCCCACGAGCATAGGCCTTGGCTCGGGGATGGGTCAGTTCGGTGCCGGCAGCTGAAGTGGGGTCAGCAGGGGCCGGCCCTCGAAGTGGGCCAGCAGGTTCTGGCCGACCATGTCCACGGTGTCGCGGCTGGCCTGGGGCGAAAGACCGGCGACGTGAGGGGTCAGCACCACATTGTCCAGGCCCTTGAAACCGTCCGGTACTTGCGGCTCGTCATCGAACACGTCCAGGGCCGCGCCGGCAATCCGCCGCTGTTTCAGCGCCTGCAGCAGGGCGTTGGTGTCCACCACGCTGGCACGAGCGATGTTCACCAGGAAACCTTCGGCGCCAAGGGCTTGCAATACCGGCTGGTCCACCAGATGCCGGGTCTCGGCGCCGCCGGGGGTGGCGATCACCAGGACGTCCGAGTCCCGGGCCAGCTCCAGCAGGCTCGGGCAAAAGCGGTAGGGCTGGTCCGGCCGGGGCTGGCGGCTGTGATAACTCACGGTCATGTCGAACCCCAGGGCACAGCGGCGGGCGATGGCCTGGCCCACGGCGCCCAGCCCGAGGATGCCCAGGCGCATGCCGGCCACGGAAGGGCGCAGGACCTTTGGCCATTGCCCCTGGCGCACGGCGGCATCGGACTGGGGAATGCCCCGGACCAGAGACAGCAACAGGGCCAGGGCATGATCGGCCACCGACGAGGCGTTGACCCCGGCGCCATTGGTCACGGCAATCCCGCGGTTGCTCGCCGCTTGCAGGTCCACCTGCTCATAGCCGGCACCGATCACGCAGATGATCTGCAGCCGGGGCAGGGCGTCGATTTCCGCCGCAGTCAGCCCCAGTGGGCCTCGGGTCAGCACGGCGTCGATCTGCCCGGCGTGGTCCTGGATGGCCCGGGCCCGTTCGGCGGCGGTGGGCGCCAGGATCAGATGGAAGCCCTGCTGTTCGAGCAGCGGCAGGTAGGCGTTGACGTTTTCAACCAGGACCAGGACGGTGGCACGCATCAAGGGGCTCCTTGGGAATGAACGGCGCTGGGGAGGGTACGGTATGGCCGCGGACGACGGTCCGTTGGCATGCGCAGACCGTGGCGAGGGCTCAAGGGTGGGGGGCGGCGGGGATTTTGGCAATCCTGGCCGGCACTGTTCCCGGGGCGTAACGCGCGATTCGGCGTCCCCGGGGCAGTGGCGGGCCGGCTTGAATCAGAAGGTCACATCAGGGGTCTTGATCAGCCGCACGAAGGGGCCGTTCAAGGTGGCGTTATGGTGGGCGATGATTTTCTTCGCTCCCAGCACGGGCGTGTCCATGCAGGTGTGGGCGTCTTCCACCAGCAGCGCGGCAAAGCCCAGGTCGCCGGCGGCGCGGCAAGTGGCGTCGACGCAGTACTGGGTCTTCATGCCGACGATCACCAGTTCCTTGACCTGGGCTTCCTGCAGGCGCTCGGCCAGCCCGGTGCCGACAAAGCAGCTGGGGCGGGTCTTGTCCAGCACGCAGTCCAGTTCTTCATCCACTTCCAGGGTCGGCAGCAGTTGCCAGAGCGGGCTGCCGGCGGCAATCGGCGAATCGGCGGGGCCGGTATGGCGCACGGCGAAGATCGGCGCCCCGGCCTGGCGGGCGCGGCGGATCAGCTGATTGATGTTTTTCAGGGTCTGTTCGCGCTTGTAGGGCTTGTCCGGTCCGTTGAACAGGCCAACCTGCATGTCGATGACCAGCAGGGCACGCTTGGGGTTGGATAAAGGCATCTTGTCTCTCCTTGTAGTGCCAGCTGGACGGAGAAACAAAAGGCCCCGTCCATTGCTGGCGGGGCCTTGGTTTTACTGTGCTTGCATCATCCCGCACAGCTACCACACGACCCGCCGTAGGCAGTCGTGGTGGTAGAGGCAGGGTTGAGCGCGTAGATATTCATGGGGTCCGATCATGCCGCCTGGCCCTGAATCTTGTCAACGCAGCCCAGCGCGCGTCGGCTTGCCGAGGAACAGGTACGCGGGATGTGCATTGCCCCTGCGGGCGCCTTCGCTGGCAAGCCAGCTCCTACGGAACGTGGATTGCGCGCGAGAGGGCCGGGCCAGACGCTTCGCCGGCCAACAAAAAAATGCCTGCTGCGCATAAACCGTTCCTCAGCTGAGTCTATGCAGCGCCCGCGGAATCCCGGACAATCGCGCCCCCTCTATTTCGGCCGGGGTTCTGTCTGTCGGGTACTCCGACGCGCTCCGGTCGAATGGCAAACGACCGGAATGTGGAGATCCCACCGGATGAATGATCAGGCCAACAGCGTTGATCAACGCTTTGAAACGGCGGCCCCAGCGACCCTGAGCAGCTGGAACCGCCAAGACACCACCTGGATGCTGGGCCTGTTTGGCACCGCCATCGGTGCCGGTACCCTGTTTCTGCCCATCAATGCCGGCCTCGGCGGCTTCTGGCCGCTGTTGATCCTGGCGCTGCTGGCGTTCCCCATGACCTTCTTTGCCCACCGCGGCCTGACCCGCTTCGTGCTGTCCGGGCGCGATGGTGCCGACATCACCGAGGTGGTGGAAGAGCACTTCGGGATCAAGGCCGGTGCCCTGATCACCTTGCTGTACTTCTTTGCCATCTTCCCGATCCTGCTGATCTACAGCGTGGCCCTGACCAATACCGTCGGCAGCTTCATGCAGCACCAGCTGCACATCGCGCCGCCGCCGCGGGCGATCCTGTCCCTGGTGCTGATCCTCGGCCTGCTGGCCGTGGTGCGCTGCGGCGAGCAGGTGATCGTCAAGGCCATGAGCCTGATGGTCTACCCGTTCATCGTCGCCCTGGCGTTCCTCGCGGTGTTCCTGATTCCCCACTGGAACGGCGGCATCCTCGCCACCGCCAGTGACGTGCCGGCGCCTTCGGCCTTCCTGCACACCCTGTGGCTGGCGATCCCGGTCATGGTGTTCTCGTTCAACCATTCGCCGATCATCTCGGCCTTTGCCGTGGACCAGAAGCGCCGCTACGGCCTGCACGCCGAAGAGCGCAGCTCGCAGATCCTGTCCCGTGCCCACCTGCTGATGGTGGCCATGGTGCTGTTCTTCGTCTTCAGTTGCGTGCTGACCCTGTCGCCGGCACAACTGGCCGAAGCCAAGGCGCAGAACCTGTCGATCCTGTCCTACCTGGCCAACCACTTCAGCAACCCGACCATCGCCTTTGCCGCGCCGCTGATTGCCTTCGTGGCCATTGCCAAGTCGTTCCTGGGCCACTACATCGGTGCCAGCGAAGGCCTCAAGGGGCTGATCATCAAGAGCGGCCGGCGTCCCGGGGCCAAGGCCCTCGACCGCGTGACCGCGGCGTTCATGCTGGTGATCTGCTGGGCGGTGGCGACCCTCAACCCGAGCATCCTGGGGATGATCGAAACCCTCGGCGGTCCGGTCATCGCGGCGATCCTGTTCCTGATGCCGATGTACGCCATCCGCAAGGTGCCGGCCATGGCCCGCTATCGCGGCCAGGCCTCCAACGTGTTCGTGACCCTGGTAGGCCTGGTGGCGATTACCGCCCTGGTGTACTCGCTGGCCTCTTGAGTGCTGCAAAGCCCTAGCAGGCGCCTTCGGGCCGTGCCCTCCCGCTGGCAGTCGAGCTGCCGGCGAAGGGCGCACCCGGCCCGCGACGCTTGCAGCCAAGCCTTGGCTCAAGCCCGCTCCAACAGACAACGCCGCCGGTGCTTCACAGCCTCGGCGGCGTTGTCGTTCATGGCATTGACCGGGATCGTCTGCGGCCGCGAATAAAGGTCTAAGCTGATGATTTTGTTCCTGTCTGGAGTCATTGCATGGCCCGTGCTCATCCGCAGTTGATCCACGCCCGCCTGGATACCCTGCACCCGACCCAGCTCACCGTGGGCTTGGCCGAAGTCAACGCCAAGCGCCAGATGTGGCAGCAGCTCAAGCGCAAGGCGCGGACGGCGGCCCTGGAGGACCACTGGTTCCCCTGCGTGCTGGGCCCCAAGCAGCGCTATTACATCGTCGACCACCATCACTTCGGTATGGCCCTGTTGCAGGAGGGGGTGAAAGAGGTGCCGTTGCTGGTGCTCAAGGATTTGTCCTTTGTCGAGCCCGACAGTTTCTGGGAAGTGATGGCGTTCAACCAATGGGCTCATCCTTATGACGCGCAGGGCGTGCGGCGCTCGTTCGAGCGGATTCCCGCGCGCATCCTCGATCTGCAGGACGATCCTTACCGCAGTCTGGCGGGGGTGCTGCGGCGTGCTGGCGGCTTCGCCAAGGACGCGACACCGTTCAGCGAGTTTCTCTGGGCGGACTTTTTCCGCCGGCGCATCGACAGTCAGGCGCTGGGCCGGCTGGGGGCCAAGGTTCAGGCCCGGGCCATGAAGCTGGCGCGCAGCCAGGACGCACGTTACTTGCCAGGATGGGTGGGCCAGATTGTCGACTGATCAAGGGCAGCTCGCTGCCACTTCCGAACCGCGGCGCAGCCGCGACCTGCTGGCCGGCTTGTCCATCGCCGGCCTGTTGCTGCCCGAGGCGGTGGCCTATTCCAGCATCGCCGCCTTGCCGCCCCAGGCCGGGGTGATTGCCCTGTTCGCCGGGTTGCTGTGCTACGGCCTGTTCGGCAGCAGCCGCTTTGCCATCGTCTCGGCCACTTCGTCTTCGGCCGCGGTGCTGGCCGCGGCGACCCTGTCCCTGGCCGCCGGCGATGCGCAGCTGCGCCTGAGCCTGGCATTCGCCCTGGTGCTGCTCACCGGGGCGTTCTTTATTCTGGCGGGGCTGTTTCGCCTGGGCGGCGTCACCGCGTTCATTGCCAAGCCGGTGTTGCGCGGCTTTGCCTTTGGCCTGGCGGTGACCATCATTCTCAAGCAGTTCGCCACCGTGGTCGGGGTGCACTTGAGCACCGGCAACCTGGTGCGTTTCCTGCCGCAGTTGCTTGAGCAATGGCCGCAGTGGAACTGGGCCGGGGCGGCGGTGGCGGCGCTGGCACTGCTGGTGCTGGTGGTCTGCTCGAAGATTCCCTACGTGCCCGGCGGTCTGGTGGCGGTGCTGATCGGCATTGGCGCCGGGCAGTGGCTCGACCTGCCGGCCCACGGGGTGGCGCTGATCGGGGTGATCGAGCTCAAGCTGGAGGTGCCGAGCCTGCCGGACCTGCCGTTTGCCGACTGGCTGCGCCTGGGCGAGCTGGCGTTTGCCCTGGTGATGATCCTGTATGCCGAGTCCTATGGCTCCATCAGCTCCATGGCCCTCAAGCATGGCGACCGGGTCTCATCCAACCGTGACTTGCTGGCGCTGGGTGCCGCCAACCTGGTTTCCGGGCTGTTTCACGGCATGCCGGCCGGTGCCGGCTATTCGGCGACCTCGGCCAATGAGGCGGCAGGCGCGCGGTCACGGCTGGCGGGGTTGACCGCGGCGGCAGTGATGCTGCTGATCGTGCTGACGGTATTGCCCTACATCGCCCTGACCCCGGAGCCAGTGCTGGCGGCGATCGTCATGTATGCCCTGGGCCATGGCCTCAGCCTGCAGCCCCTGGGGCGCTATTTCATCTGGCGCCGGGATCGCTTCCTGGTGATCTGCGCGGTAAGTGCGGTGCTGGTGCTGGGGGTGCTGGACGGTCTGTTGCTGTCGGTGGGGGTGAGCATTCTGTTGATGCTGCGCCAGCTGTCGGCGGCGGATATCCAGGTCCTCGGCCAATTGGGCAGTGGTCATGATTTTGTCGACCTGAGCCGTCATCCCGAGGCCCGGCAGGTGCCGGGGGTGCTGATCCTGCGACCGGGGGAGGCGCTGTTCTTCGCCAACGCCGAGCGCATCCTGGGCGGCGCCTTGCGCTTGATCCGCCATGCGCAGGTGCCGATTCACAGCGTCATTCTCAGCCTGGAAGAGTCGCCGGACCTGGACGGCACCAGCATCGAGGCCCTGGACGAGTTCTTCCGCCAGGTCAACCTGGAGCACAAGCGCCTGGCCCTGGCCCGGCTCAAGCACAACGCCAAGGACGCCCTGGCGGGCTTGCCATCGACTGCCGAGTATCAGGTGTTGCTCAGTGGCACCAGCGTCGACGACACGCTGCAGGAAAGCCTGCAGAACTGGAGCGGTCAGGCTCAGGCTGGGCTCTGGCATTGAGTCTGGGCGCTTGGGCGTATCGCGCCTGGGTGGCTGCGCAGCTCAGGGCGAACTAGCGGCCAGGGCGGCCACCCAAGGCAGCAGGCATAAAAAAACGCCGCGTATCGTGGAATACGCGGCGTTCTTTTTTACAACGCTAGAGCCTTAGGCTTGCACCACCGGGATCTTGGCGTTGGCGGCCGCTTCACGGAACTCGGCGATCTGGTCGAAGCTCAGGTAGCGGTACACGTCCGCGGCCATGCTGTCGATCTTGCCGGCGTATTCCATGTACTCCTCGACGGTCGGCAGGCGACCCAGGATCGAAGCCACCGACGCCAGCTCGGCCGAAGCCAGGTAGACGTTGGCGCCATCGCCCAGACGGTTCGGGAAGTTACGGGTCGAAGTCGACACCACGGTCGAGTTCGGTTCTACACGTGCCTGGTTACCCATGCACAGCGAGCAGCCCGGCATTTCCATGCGCGCGCCAGCCTTGCCGTAGATGCCGTAGTAGCCTTCCTCGGTCAGCTGGTGAGCGTCCATCTTGGTCGGCGGCGACAGCCACAGACGGGTTGGCAGCTGGCCCTTGACCTGATCCAGCAGCTTACCGGCCGCGCGGAAGTGACCGATGTTGGTCATGCAGGAACCGATGAACACTTCGTCGATCTTCTGGCCAGCGACGCTGGACAGCAGGCGAGCGTCGTCCGGGTCGTTCGGCGCGCAGAGCACAGGCTCCTTGACGTCGGCCAGGTCGATCTCGATGACTTCGGCGTACTCGGCGTCCTTGTCGGCTTCCAGCAGCTCAGGGTTGGCTAGCCAGGCTTCCATCGCTTGGGCGCGACGCTCCAGGGTCCGGGCATCGCCGTAGCCTTCGCCGATCATCCAGCGCAGCAGGGTGATGTTGGACTTCAGGTACTCGGCGATCGACTCTTTGGACAGCTTGATGGTGCAACCGGCAGCCGAACGCTCGGCCGAGGCGTCGGACAGTTCGAAGGCTTGCTCGACGGTTAGGGTTTCCAGACCTTCGATCTCCAGGATGCGGCCGGAGAAGGCGTTCTTCTTGCCTTTCTTCTCGACGGTCAGCAGGCCTTTCTGGATCGCGTAGTAAGGGATGGCGTGGACCAGGTCACGCAGGGTGACGCCAGGCTGCAGCTTGCCCTTGAAGCGAACCAGGATCGATTCCGGCATGTCCAGCGGCATCACGCCAGTGGCGGCGGCGAAGGCCACCAGGCCGGAACCGGCCGGGAACGAGATGCCGATCGGGAAGCGGGTGTGGGAGTCGCCACCGGTACCGACGGTGTCCGGCAGCAGCATGCGGTTCAGCCAGCTGTGGATGATGCCGTCGCCCGGACGCAGGGACACGCCGCCACGGGTCATGATGAAGTCAGGCAGGGTGTGGTGCGTGGTGACGTCGATCGGCTTCGGATAAGCCGCGGTGTGGCAGAACGACTGCATCACCAGATCGGTGGAGAAGCCCAGGCAAGCCAGGTCTTTCAGTTCGTCACGGGTCATGGGACCGGTGGTGTCCTGGGAGCCGACGGTGGTCATCTTCGGTTCGCAGTAGGTGCCTGGACGCACGCCAGTCACGCCGCACGCCTTGCCGACCATCTTCTGCGCCAGGGTGAAACCCTTGGTGCTTTCAGCGGGAGCTTCAGGCTTCTTGAACAGGTCGGATGGCGGCAGGCCCAGTTCGGCGCGGGCCTTCTCGGTCAGGCCACGGCCGATGATCAGCGGGATACGGCCGCCGGCACGGACTTCGTCGAGCAGCACCGGGGTCTTCATTTCGAAGGTGGCCAGGACTTCGTCGCTGTTGTGCTTGGTGACTTTGCCAGCGTGCGGGTACAGGTCGATCACGTCGCCCATGTTCATCTTCGACACGTCGAATTCGATCGGCAGGGCGCCGGCGTCTTCCATGGTGTTGTAGAAGATTGGAGCGATCTTGCTGCCGAAGCAGAAACCGCCGGCACGCTTGTTCGGCACGTAAGGAACGTCGTCGCCGAAGAACCACAGCACCGAGTTGGTCGCCGACTTACGCGACGAACCGGTGCCGACCACGTCGCCGACGTAGGCGATCGGGAAGCCGTCGTTGCGCATCTGCTCGATCTGTTTCATCGGGCCGATGGAGCCTTGCACGTCCGGCACGATGCCGTCACGGGCCATTTTCAGCATGGCCAGGGCGTGCAGCGGGATGTCCGGGCGGGACCAGGCGTCAGGGGCAGGGGAGAGGTCGTCGGTGTTGGTTTCGCCGGGAACCTTGAACACCCGCAGGCTGATCTTGTCGGCCAGTACCGGGCGGTTCTTGAACCACTCGCCGTCGGCCCAGGATTGCAGCACGGCTTGGGCGTGAACGTTGCCGTTCTTGGCTTTTTCCGCGACATCGTGGAAAGCGTCGAACATCAACAGGGTGTGCTTGAGTTGAGCGGCGGCCACTGGCGCCAGTTCGGCGTCGTCCAGCAGGTCTACCAGGGTCACGATGTTGTAGCCGCCCTGCATGGTGCCCAGCAGTTCAACGGCGCGTTTCTTGTCGATCAGAGGGGAGGAGGCTTCGCCTTTGGCCAGCGCGGAGAGGAAACCGGCCTTGACGTAGGCGGCTTCGTCGACTCCTGGTGGAACGCGGTTGGTGATCAGGTCAACGAGGAAAGCTTCTTCGCCAGCCGGGGGATTCTTCAGCAGCTCGACCAGGCCTGCAGTTTGTTCGGCGTTAAGCGGCTGGGGAACGATACCCAGTGCTGCACGCTCTTCGATATGTTTGCGGTAGGCTTCAAGCACAGTTATTACCCTCATCAGTGGTCCCAAATGGGTGTCCGGGACGCTCATCCCGAAATTGCCGTACTCATGCGCTGCGTGGCGTTGTGCGCCACTTAGCCAGAATTACCGACAATTCCTTACAGAAGCTGCTTTCAAAGTTTTACGCCTGCAGAACGGGGAGCTGATGAGGGTTGGCGCTGGATTTTTCCCCGCTGGAAAAATCCCTCGCCAACACCGCTCTGAAGGAACGACTGTGCTCGTGACGCTTTGAAAACAGCTTCAAACGGACATTGGCGCCTAAAAAGGCTGGCTGATTCTACGGCAAAAAAAGTCTCAACGTAAGTTGCTGTATTGAAGTTTGAGGGGTGATCAATCTTAGACAAAAGGCTAGGGTCTGCTGCCATTGGGTGACATGTCGCGACGGATGCCCCCTTGGCGCAGGGCAAGGCGCGAGAAGCGCAGTTTGGTTTTCCAAATAAGCTTCGAGCAACGCCGCCCTGCGCCAAGGGGGCGCCGTCCCTTCGGGTTGCGTGCCAAACGGCGCGAGGCTGCGTTGCGGGATTTGCCAAGGGAACAACCATTGGCGGCATCCCGCGCCTTGCCTCGCGCCGTTTGGCCCAGCAACGCGACTTGTCACCCAATGGCAGCAGACCCTACCATTGCCGACTGTTTTGCCTTTGCGTGCGTTGTTTCTCTATGCCCAATCAGACCATCAAGACCCCTTGCGTCGGCCTCTGCTCCACTGTCTACGGCGATCTGGTGTGCCGTGGCTGCAAGCGTTTCCATCACGAAGTGATCAACTGGAACGGTTACAACGAGGAGCAAAAACGCGCGGTCTGGCTGCGTCTTGAGCAACTGCTGGTGCAGGTGATGGCGGCCAAGCTGGAAGTCTTCGATCCGGCGCGCCTGCGCGGGCAACTGGAACAGCGCAAGATCCGTTTCGTGCCGCACCAGTCCGAATACTGCTGGGCCTACCAACTGATTGCCCGGGGCGCGCGGGTGATCAACCAGCTGGACGCCTACGGCATGGTGCTGTTGCCGGAGTTCCGCGACTGGGGCCTGCCGGAGTTGCGCGATGCCATCGATCGGGAATTCTTCCTCCTGTCAGAAGCCCATTACCAGCGCTACATCGCCCCCGGCTTTCTCAAGGATGCCCTGGGCTGAGTGCTTCACCGGCCAGCCGGCCCCAACACCAGGGGTTCCCACGCAAATACCGCTGTAGGAGCTGACTTGTCAGCGAAGGCGGCCGTCAGGGCGGTGCAAGGCTCAAGGGCCTCTTCACCGGCCAGCCGACTCCGAGGGGAGGTTGATCAGGCTCTATAGGCGCTGGCTGGCCAGCGAAAGCGCCGTCATGGACGGCGCAGGTTGTGGGATGGGGTTGCCGAACAGGGGCTCAGGCCTTGGCCGCCAGTTCTTCCAGGTGGTCCATGATGTCCGCCGGCTTGAGCACTAGCACGTCGCTGTCCAGGGAGTCGAGCACCACCTCGGCGGTGTTGCCGATCAAGGCCCCCGACAGCCCGGTGCGGGCTACGGTGCCGATGATGGTCAGCACGGCCCCCAGTTTGTGGGCCATGTGGGGAATCAGCACATCCGCCGGACCTTCCTCGATATGCAGGTGGGCGTCGTCGATCTCGAACTCGGCCTGGAACGCCTTGCACGCTTCGCGATAGCGCTGCTCGATGGTTTCCTTCAATTGGAACACCGGATCGGCGGCCGAGAGCATCGGTGACGGGTGGGCGCTGATCACGTGCAGCTGGGCCTTGGCCAGGCTGGCGATGTCGAAGCCATGGTCGACGATGCTGGCATGCAGGGTGCGGTGCTCGCCGTCCATGTTGCCGACGTCGATGGCCGCCATGACCACGCCGCCGGCCCAGGGCGTGGCGGTCTTGACCAGCAGCACCGGGGTCGGGCAGTAGCGCAGCAGCTTCCAGTCCGCCGGGGTCAGCAGGACCTTCTTCAGCGGGTTTTCATGGGCGTGCTGCTTGATCACCAGGCCGCAGCCTTCGGCCTGCTGCACGTCGATGATGGTTTCATGCAGGCTCTCGTTCCACGCCTGCTCGGTGGTGACGCTGTAGCCTTCGCTGGTCAGGCTGCTCTTGAGCACGCTGAGCAGCGCCGAATGCTCGTGCTTCCTGTCGCAGACCAGCAGGTGCAGATGGGCCTGGGTGACCCCGGCAATCAGCTTGGCGCGCTTGAGGGCGAGACTTTCGCCCGGCGTGGGATCGATGACCACCAGGATACTGCGGATGCTTTGCATGATCGGGATCTCCAGGAAAGGGATGAACGGCTAGCGTGCACAACTATAGTTGCTGGCGCCCGGGGCGGACGTTGATGCATATCAATCGCGGCCGCTGGTGGTCTGCGGCGTGGCCGGTATAATCGCCAGCCTTTCGCTGTGAAGCCTTAATTGTCTCGTGAGCCTCATGTTATCGATCACTGATACTGCCGCCATTGCCGTGGCGGATTGCTCGGAAATGCACCGATGAACTTTCCTGAAATTCCCGACTTCCTCGGCTGCCGGACTCCCGACGCCTGGGTCCAGGCGGCCCTGGCCGACCAGGAAACCCTGCTGATCGACCACAAGAACTGCGAGTTCAAGGCCGCCAGCACCGCCCTGAGCCTGATCGCCAAGTACCACTCCCATGTCGACCTGATCAACATGATGTCGCGCCTGGCCCGGGAAGAGCTGGTGCACCACGAACAGGTCATGCGCCTGATGAAACGACGCAAGGTCGAGCTGCGCCAATTGCACGCCGGGCGCTATGCCTCGGGCCTGCGCAAGGTGGTGCGCAGTCACGAGCCGGTGAAGCTGGTGGACACCCTGGTGGTCGGCGCCTTTATCGAAGCCCGCAGTTGCGAGCGCTTCGAAGCCCTGGTGCCGCACCTGGACGAAGAGCTGGGCAAGTTCTACTTCGGCCTGCTCAAAAGCGAGGCCCGGCACTACCAGGGCTACCTCAAGCTGGCCTATCAATATGGCGACGCCCGGGACATCGCCCAGGTGATCGACAAGGTGCGGGTCGCCGAGCAGGCACTGATCGAGTCCCCGGACCTGGAGTTCCGCTTCCACAGCGGCGTGCCGGCCTGGTGAGGCGCTGCCCTTGTGTAAAAGCAGGGGCAAATTGTTAAAAACTCTTAAAAGAATGAAACTTTGCGCAAAACCGCGACAACATGCCGGTTTTGCCGCGACCTTAGCCTTTTTTTAACCTTGGCCCCTCTATACTGCGCGCACTCAAAACTGTGTGTTCGCGAACGGATAGGTATGGATAACCTGGGTCTTGGCAAGGTCCTGCTGGTGGAAGATGACGAGAAGCTCGCCGGGCTGATTGCCAACTTCCTGTCCCAGCACGGCTTTGAAGTGCTGACGGTGCACCGGGGCGATGTGGCCCTGGCGGCGTTTCTCGAATTCAAACCGAAACTGGTGGTGCTCGACCTGATGTTGCCGGGTCAGAGCGGCCTACACGTGTGCCGGGAAATCCGCGCCGTGGCCGATACCCCGATCGTCATCCTCACCGCCAAGGAAGACGATCTGGACCACATCCTCGGCCTGGAATCCGGCGCCGACGATTACGTGATCAAACCCATCAAGCCGGCGGTGCTGCTGGCGCGCCTGCGGGCCCTGCAACGGCGCCAGGTGCCGGAGTCCAGCGCCTCGCGCGGCGCCCTGGAGTTCGGCGTGCTGAGCATCGACCGCAGCAGTCGCGAGGTGCGTCTGTCCGGCGAGCCGATCGAACTGACCACCATGGAGTTCGAGCTACTCTGGCTGCTGGCCAGCGCGGCGGGCAAGACCCTGTCCCGGGACGACATCCTCAACCGCATGCGCGGCATCGAGTTCGACGGCCTCAACCGCAGCGTCGACGTCTACATCAGCAAATTGCGCGGCAAGCTCAAGGACAACCCGCGCGAGCCGGTGTGCATCAAGACCGTGTGGGGCAAGGGCTACCTGTTCAATCCGTTCGCCTGGGAGATCTGAATGCTGCGGCTGTTTCTGGGGCTCTACCTGTTCCTGGCCCTCGGCTTTGCCGGGGCCATGACCGCGGTGCAACACATCTTCCTCAACTACCTGGCGGTGGACCTGATCGAGGCCTACAACCGCGATGCGGTGCGCGGGCCGGCCTACAGCCTCAGCAAGCAGCTGCGGCCCTTCGACGAGGCCGGGCGCCAGCATCAGCTGGAGTTGCTCAAGCCCCATTACGGGCTGGGGCTCAAGCTGGTGCAGGCTGGCGACCTGGACCTCAACGAGCGCGAGCGGGCGCTGCTGAGCGCCAAGCAACTGGTGGTTCGGGATGATTTCAACCAATTCATTTCCAGCATCGACGGCGGCTCCCAGCTGTTGAGCATCAAGCTGCCGGAAGACCCGCCGCTGACCCTGCTCTACAACATCGCCGCCTATGCCTTGCTCGGTGCGCTGCTGGCCATCGTCCTGTACTTCTGGGTGCGTCCGCACTGGCGCGACCTGGAGCGCCTGCGCCTGGCCGCCGAACGCTTTGGCGGCAATGACCTGAGCACCCGTCTGCACCTGTCGCGGCGTTCGAACATCCGCGACCTGGCCCAGCACTTCAACCGCATGGCGGCGCGCATCGAAGGCCTGATCGCCAATCAGCGCGAGTTGACCAACGCCGTGTCCCACGAGTTGCGCACGCCCATTGCCCGGCTGTCCTTCGAACTGGACCAGTTGCAGCAACAGCCCGACCCGGAGGAAAACCGCGAACTGATCGCCGACATGTACGCCGACCTCGGCGAACTGGAGGAAATGGTTTCCGAGCTGCTGACCTACGCCAGCCTGGAACACGGCGCGGCCAGCATCAGTCGCGAAGACATCCAGGCCCAGAACTGGCTCGACAGCGTGGTCGGCAGCGTGGCCCTGGAAGCCGAGGCGGCCGGGGTGCAGTTGCTGATCCGCTGCTGCCAGGTGGACCACGTGCGCATCGAGCCGCGCTTCATGGCCCGGGCGGTGATCAACCTGCTGCGCAACGCCATCCGCTATGCCGAGCGGCGGGTGGAGGTGTCCCTGGTGCGCCTGGAGCACGGCTACGAAGTGCGGGTCAACGATGACGGTCCCGGGGTGCCGGTGGACGGGCGGGAGAAAATCTTCGAACCGTTTTCCCGCCTCGATGCCAGTCGTGACCGGCGCACCGGCGGTTTCGGCCTGGGCCTGGCGCTGGTGCGGCGCGTGTCGCAATGGCACGGCGGCAAGGTCGAAGTACTGGATTCGGAGTGGGGCGGCGCCTCGTTCCGCATGACCTGGGCGCATGTGGATTGAAGGCAGCGGCAAGCGGCAAGCTACAAGCGGCAAGCCAAACGCCACCGCTTGCAGCTTTAAGCTTGCCGCTTGAAGCTCAAAAGCTGTATTCGATCTGCGTGCCCAGCACCGTCTGCAGGCGCCGGTCGACGATCGGGCTGTTGCCGGCTTCCTTGCTCAGGTACTGCAGCGACAGCTGGGTCGAGAGCTTGGTCTGCTCGTTAAGCGGCAGGTTCCAGGTCAGGTCGCCGCCGCTGCTCACCAGGCCGCCTTTGGCGCGGTAGGCGCTGAAGCGGCTGTTGGCCGCCTGGGTGTTGCTCACGCCATACCAGGTCTGCATGTAGTCGGCGTTGCCGTACAGGCTGTTGAGGCTGGCGTCGAGGCTGCCCAGGCGACCCTCGTACAGGGTGCTGGCGATGCTCAGCTGCAGCAGGCTGTAGGCCGAGCCGGTGTCGCGATCGTTATTTTTCTTCTGCGCGTGGGTCAGGGTGGCCCCCAGTTCGAACGGCCCCAGGTCGTAGCCCAGGTGCGCGCCGAACTGCGCCCGGGACTTGATTTCACCCATGCCCTTGAGGCGCTTGGAGCCCTGGCCCAGGTGGTTCTTGTCGCGTCGCTCGTCGCTGGCGCCGACCCAGGTGCTGAAGGACAGGCCGTCCCATTCGTTGCCCCAGCCCAGACCCTGGTCGGTATTGAGAAAGAAGCCGTAGGGGCTGACGATCTCGCCGCCGAGAATCGGTGCCACGGTGCGTTCGTCACTGCCGCTGTAGCGCGGCACGCTGGCAGCACCGCCGCGCACGCTGAACTTCCAGTCCTCGGCGTGCAAGGCCGGGGACGCCCCGAGCAAGCCCAGGGCGCTGGCCAGGAGGGTGACGGTGGAGGTGCGTTTCAGGGTTTTCATACGGCTTTAGAACCTCAGGTAGTGGCGGGTGTAGGTACGTTTGAATGAGTAGCCCAGGACGCTGATGCCATTGATCTGGCGGCGCACCGTATCGCCCAGGCCCGGCCCCTGGCCGGCGATCACGGCGTGGGCGTTGTCGATCGGGGCCAGGATGTAATCGGTGGGTGCGCGGCCCTGTTGCAGGCTGCGGATCATCAGGAAACCGTCTTCCAGGGTGATGCTGATGTCGCTGACGGCAGCGTTGGCCGAGTCCTCGTTGAGGGCCTGGTAAGTGCCCACCGTGGTCAGCCAGTTGTCGGGCAGGGGCAGCGGATCGACGCGCTCGCCCATGGCCAGCAGCTGGCCGTGGCGCCGGGCGGTGAACACCCGACGCCCCTGGACGTTCATCAGGTCCAACTGCACCCGTCCGAGGTCACCCAGGTCCTGCTGCCACAGGCCGAGGAATTTCTTCTGCGCCCGCAGCCAGCCTTGTTCGTCGCGCAGCAGTTCGAAACGCTTGCCGGCCAGTTCGCCGAACAGGCGCTGGTCCTGATCGCGAATGCGCAATACGCCCCAGGTGGTGGCATAGAAACCCGCCAGGTGCTGGCGGTCGGCGGCTTCCGGAACCCGACGCCGCCCGCCGACCCGTTCCTGGGGCTGGGCGCTGTCGCGCTTTTGCCTCGCGGGGGCACCGTGGGCCTGCAGCAGCATGCGCAGCACCTTGGGCACCAGCGGCTTGGCCACGGCCTCGCCGGAGCCTGAATTGCTCATCACGATCACCGCCAGCTGCTGCTCCGGCAGCACACTGACCCGGGCCTGGAAGTCACTGCCCACTGCGCTGTGCTGCCAGGTACGGATCCCCGGACTGACCCATTCCTCGCCACAGGGCGAGAGGTACCAGCCCAGGCCCACCTGACAATCGAAATCCAGTGGGTTACCGGTGTTTTGCGCCCGGCCCATTTCCCTGATCGAGGCCGGGGACAGCACCTGGCGGTCCTTGTAGTAGCCCTGGGCGAACAGCATCCGCACAAAGCGGCTCAGGTCCCGCGGGCTGCTCCACAGGCCGGTGGCGGACAGGTCGCGCAGCGGTTCGTCGGCGCTGCCGACCCCGTCGGCATAGCCCCGGGCGCGGTAGGGCTGGGCCAGGCGGGTGCCGAGGAAACTCGACTGGCTCATGCCCAGCGGGCGCAGCAGGCTTTTCTGCAACTGGCGCTCGAAGTCCAGGCCGCTGCTGCGCTCGATCGCCGCGCCCAGCAGGGCGTAGCCCAGGTTGGAGTAGGCGGTCTGGGTGCCGGGGCAATGGTTCAGCCAGACCCCGCTGACCTTGCCCGGCAGCTCGCCCAGGGGCTGGCGGGTGTAACGGTCGCGCAGATAGTCGGTGGGCAGGCCGGCCTGGTGGCTGAGCAGACGGCGCAGGGTCACCGCCTGGTCAGCGGCGTTCTGGTCCTGGTGAAAGCGCGAGCGGACGTAGAATTCCCGCAGGCTGTCTTGCAGGGGCGCGTCCAGTTGCAGGCGTCCCTGTTCCACCAGTTGCATGACGGCGGTGGCGGTCAGCAACTGCGACAGGGCCCCGGCCCGAAAGGCGGTGTTCTCGGTCACCTGCAGGCCGCGGGCCTGGTCGGCAAAACCGAAACCCCGGGCCCAGATCAGCTCCTGGCCGTCCACCAGGGCGATGGACAGCCCCGGCACCCGATGCTCGGCCATTTCCCGGGGGATGTACTGCTTGAGGTAACCGATGATGCTGGCGTAGTCGCCGCGGCCGATGGTCGGCGGCGCGGGGGGCTGGCCATGGCAGCCCAGGCTGCCCAGGAGCACGCCAAGCAGAGGCAGGTGAAGAAGTTTGGAAGACATACAGCAACCGACCGGACATTCGATGGGCGGATGCTAGGCAAGGGGGCTTGGGCAGTCTTTGGCAGCTTTGTCGGGAAACTGTCAAAGAGTGTTAAGGGGCGACTGCCGCTGCGAGTCTTTGCTCGATCAAGGGACTCAGGCAGAATCCTCAGCTTTTATTCTGGGATGACGAAGATGACCACCTCATTGCAAAGTGCCGCTGCACAGATCCGTAGTGTGGTTCGCGTCGCTACCCAGGGGTTGGTCGGTCGCGAGCAATTGGCGGAACTGATTGTCCTGGCTGCGGTGGCTCAAGAACACTTGCTGGTGATCGGGCCACCGGGTACCGCAAAAAGTGCGGTGGTGCGTCGCGTGGCCCAGTCCATGGGCGGGCGCTACTTCGAATACCTGCTAGGGCGTTTTACCGAGCCTTCGGAGCTGTTTGGTACGGTCGATCTGAAGAAACTGCGCGAAGGAACGGTGGAAACCGATGTCAGCGGCATGCTTCCAGAAGCCGATATCGTCTTTCTCGATGAGGTCTTTCTAGGCTCCACGGCCATCCTCAATACCTTGCTCGGGGTGCTCAACGAGCGTCGCTTCAGACGTGGCCACACTCAGATCCAATGCCCTTTGCGGGTGTGTGTCGGCGCCGCCAACGCTTTGCCGGAAGACCCGGCCCTGGCTGCATTCGGGGATCGATTCCTGCTGCACCTGTTTGTCGATGCGGTGCCAGACAATCAACTCGAAGCCCTGCTCAGCGGTGGCTGGCAGGTGGAGCGCCAGGCGGTGGCGCAGATGCTCGACTTGAGTCAGCTCGAGGGCCTCAATCGCGCTTTGAAGGATGTCGATCTGGAGGGCGTGCGGCCCGTGTTGGCCCATGCGATCAGGTGCTTGCGCGAGGCGGGAATCACCCTTTCCGATCGACGCATCGTCAAGTCCCAGCGGCTGATCGCTGCTGCCGCCCTGTTGTGCGGCAGGGAGCAGGCCACAGAGGCGGATCTGTGGCCACTGATTTATGCACTGCCCACTCAGGACAGCCAACTGCGGGGGCGCGAGGTATTGCGTGAGCTGCTGGCGAAGTCAGGCAACAGCCATCTGTTCGGCGCGGTCGAGGAGGCCACTCTGCAACCGCTGTCCCGGCTCCACCGCTTGCTGGAAAACGCCCGGGAACTGTTGCAGCGCCCGGAACTCGATGGCCCGTCCGTAGAGAGCATGCTGCGCGAGATCGATGCCAACTTCGACCCACAGAACCTTCCGGATTCGCTGCAAATCGTGCGTGCACAGCTAGTGGGCCTGCTGGCTGTGCTGCCATGAGTGGCGTACCGGCGTTGACCTGGGCCTGGCGCGAACGAGCCGTGGCGCAGCCGCCGCGGGCGGCGGTCGCCTGGGATGCGGTCGCCCGGCGTTTGCATCAGCGCTTGCAGCAGTTGCCTGGCGCGCAGGCCGGGCGTTTGCAGGCCACCGCCAATGCTCGGGTGCTGGTGGTGCTGGGGGCTGAATCCGACTTGCCCTGGGTCGAAGGCGTCCAGTATGCCGCCAGTCATGAACAGGCTCCCGCGTTATGGCTGCCGACCCGTTATGAACCTGAGGTCGCCATCGACCTGCTGGCGCAGGCACTGCTCGACAAAGAGGCGCGTTGCCTCTTGTTGTTGTGGCCAGAGCCCGCCGCAGTGATTCCTCTGGATCGGCAATTGCCGGTCACCGAGGAGCATTTGGCACGTATTGCCGACTACTGGGCGCAGAGCTGATATGCAGTTACCGCAAAGCCTTCAACCCTGGAGCGATTGGCTGCATTGGCTCGATCTCGAGTTGCAAGCCGTGCTGGGCGATTGTCTGCGGCGCCTGCATCCGCTGCTGGGGCCGCTCAGCGGGCGGCTGCAGGGCGGTGATCCGGAGCCCGATGGCCTGGGTGATCTGCACCAACGAGGCTCCTATGAGCGTTTGCTTGCCAGCGAATGGCTGCTGGCCGAGGAACTGCCGGAGGAATTTCTGCGGCGTACTGTCAGCGCGGAGCATCTGTTCGTTGCGCCCCAATACCGGACCCATCAGGCCAGCGGCACGCTGATTGCGCTGTTTGATGCCGGGCCCTTGCAGCTAGGCGCGCCAAGGCTGGTTCACCTGGCGCTGATGATCATTCTGGCGCAGCGTGCGCGTGCGGCAGGCGCGGCGTTTCGCTGGGGCGTCCTGCAGGATGCCGACAACCAGCTGTACGAACTGGAGACGGCGGTGCAGTTGCGGCACCTGCTGGGGCAACGGACCTTCCAGTGCGTGGCGCCGGAGCATGGGCAGCGCTGGAGCGAATGGCTGAGCGCGCAGTCCGAACCTTGGGCTGAATGCTGGGCGATCGGGCAGCGCCTGCCGATCGACGACATGGGCCTGGCCGGTCGCTATCAGGTGCAGGTGCAGCAAAGCCTCGACGGTGGCTCCCTGGAGGTTGAGATTAGCGGCGCCAGGCGGGCCCGGACGTGCTTGCCAATCCCCCCGGTCAATGTCGGCCTGCGCTTGCTCAAGGGCGAGTTCCAGGCGCCTGCGGCTGTAGAAGGGCGCTCTGCGATTGCTGCTCCACGGGTGCTGCTGACGCTGGCGCCGGTCATCTCCGATGCCGGAACCCACATTGCCATGGTGCTGCTGGACCAACCCGGTTCTCTGATCCTCAGGTTGCCGAGTGCGGCGCACAAGCGGCCTCCGACGATTCATCAACAACTCTGGAAATCCTGCGGCCGGCCCTTGGCCATGAGCTTCGTGGGGCGCAAAGCGGGGGCGTTGCTCCGCTATGACGATCGGCTGTCGTTCTGGAACGTAGGCGGCCTGCCAGATGTCTTGTGTCCCGGTCCAGAGGTGCTCAAGCTGCCGTCGGGCACCGCGACGCTGCTGGCCTGTGCCTGGCTGCGCGATGAAAATCATGGGCGCTATTTCGTTCTCGACAGTCAGGGGCGGCTGGCCCGCTGGTCAGTGCTGCGTCATGCCTCCCCCGATGAGCCCCCCGGCACTTGCCTGCTGCTGGCAGACCATGTTCTGGGCCTGTCCAAGGTCGATTCCCAGACCCTGGTGTATGTGCGTGAAGAGGCCGGGCAGTTACTGGCACGCACCGCTTGTGCAGGAGGCGAAATTCTCCAGACCTACCGTCTAGGGGCGGCTGCCGGGGTTACCCAGATACTGGTGGCGGCCGGAGGGCATTGGCAAAAGGACTTCGGTGCCTGCGCTTTGCTGACACCGGGCGCCGCGGGCGAGCGTTGGCAACTGCTGACGCGCAGCGGCAGTCAGGAACTGCGCCTGGCACCGGGTTGGCGTGGCTTCGGCCTGTGGCATGACCCCGTGCGCGAGGGCAACTCACTGGTTCTACTGGGACCCGATAGACGCACCGTTGCGCTTTATCACTCCGGCGAGCAGCGGGTTTTGTTCAGTTGCAGCGATGAAGTCGTCAAGAGCAGCTTCTGCTCCATCAGCGGATTGATTGCAGTGCTCACCGGAACGCGCGAGCTGCTGGTCTATTCCCTGGCGCAGGAACGGATGCGCCTGCAGATCCACTGCAACCTGAAACCCAGCGAGGAGCCATCCGATGCCTGAGTCGACCGCCTGGGTGATCCGTCGTCCGTTGTTGCAGGGCAGGCAGCCGGTGGCGGCTCTGTGGTTTGCCCATGAGCGCTTCAGTGAAGCGCAGCGCCAGCGAATGATCCTTGAGCAATGGCAACCCGGCGCCAGCGCCAGGCGTTTTGCCGATGGTGACCTATTGTCATTCGCCCAGCCTCAGTGGCGGGTGTGTGAGCAACTTGAGGGTTGGCCGTTGATACGTCTCGGGCCGGTCTTGTGCTCGGCAGCGCTGGACCCGCAAGAGCGCCAGGCCTTGCCACAGGCCGATCTCTGGTTGGTCCGTGGTGGTCAGGTGCAGGCCCTGCAATTGGCATCTTCCCGTTTGCTGGCGCCTGGAAGCTGGCTAGAGCTTGGCGACTACCCGTTATTCGATACCTTCGACTGCCAGATGAGCTTACCGTCCCAGCTCCCTGAGCCAGAGCCGCTACAGAGCGACATCCGTCAGATCCTGGGTAACTGTGTGGCCGCGCCGGATCCGGAGCGTGAGGTGGTCATGCGGGCTTTGGCCGAGCGGCAGCCGCGTCAATCGACGACCGGCAAGGGGCGCAAGTTCTCCATGGGGCAGGCAGTCGAAGCCTTGGCGGCGCCGGGCATGCAGCGCTGGCTGCTGCATGGCGGCCTGGCGTTGTTGGGCCTGATGCTGTTTTTCAATCTGGGCCACAGCCTGCTCAAGCCCCGGCAGATCGACGCGCAAGCCGGGCCCGAGGATCTGCTGCTGTGGATTGCATCGATACTGCTCAGTGCCGTGCTGTTTACCCTGTTTCTGGCATGGCTGGGCCGCCAGTTGCGGGTTCAGCCCGGCGTGAGCGACAAGGGCTCCGAGCACTCGGCGTCCAAGCGTACTGCTCAAGGCCTTGTCCAGGATCAGGGGGGGACGCCGGGCAATAGCGCCGAGGGCGGGGCCCGGGCGGCGGAGTCGGCCTGGCAGCAGGCGCCAGCGATCAAGCCCCGGGCCCAGGCACGGCGTTTCAAGCCGTCAGCCTGGCGCAAGTTGCTGCAGCGTCTGGCTCAGGGAGTGGTCTGGCAAGACCTGTATGGTCGGCGCCAGGCGGCCTATCTGCAGCGCATGCTCGACATGTTCGAGCGTGGCCAGTTAGACCAGGCCCTGCGCCACGCGATACCGCTGATGAAGGATGGCATGCCGAGCGATCCTTCTTTTGCCACCCCGCAACCACGCAAGGACCTTGACCTGAACCGCGGGGAATCGGTATCGCGCAACCTGGTGCTCAATGATGAGATTCGCAAGCACCTGCGCCAGGTCTATCGCCAGAGCTTCAACCGGCTGGACCGTGAGGGGCGTATCGAGGAGGCCGTGTTTGTCCTCGCCGAACTGCTCAACGCCCATCAGGAAGCCCTGGACTACCTGGAGCGTCATGGGCGCTTCGAACAGGCGGCCGGCCTGGCCCTGGCCTGGGACTCTCCGGCGTCGGTGATCGTGCGCTTGTTGTGCCTGGCCGGTGATTGGCAGCAAGCCCTGCATGTCGCGCGGCGTGACGACGCGTTCGCCGATGCGGTGGTGCTGCTGCAAGAGCGCTGGCCAGAACAGGCCGAGCAGTTGCGCCTGGAATGGGCACATCACCTGACGCGTCAAGGTTTGTGGCTGCAGGCGGTGGATGTGATCTGGAGCCTGCCTGCCGAGCGTGAGCGGGCGGCTCAATGGCTGCTCGCCGCCGAAGCCGCTGGAGGACGACTGGCGGCGGCAGCCCTGGTCAAGCGTGCCATCCTGCTGCCGGACACCCTGGATGCCTATGCCGACTATCTGACGCAACTGCGTGACGAACCGCAGCGCAGCGCCGAACGTGCTGGGCTGGCCGAGGCGTTGTTGCAGCACAAGTCGCAGAGCAAGCCGCTGGCCTGGCTGGCAAACGCCCTGGTGCACGCGCTGCTGGCCGACGCCGCTCAAGGCGTGGGGCAGATGCAGACTGCCCAGTTGTTGTCGCTGGTCAAACTGAGTCAGAACAAGCTGTTACAGCAGGACCTGCCCGCCAGGCTGTTGCCGCGCCACCGACCTGTGGCCCTGGCCGAGCGCAGTGAGCCGCTTGAGTGGCGTGCGGGCGATGCCGGCGCTCGTCCGATCCTCGATGCCGTGCCCCTGGACGACGGGCGTTATCTGCTGGCGCTCGGGGAGGCCGGCGCGGCGGTGGTCGATGCGCAAGGGCGGGTGCTGTTCAATTTTGCGCAGCCAGCCTGGCAGATAGTCCTGGCACATGGGCGGCAGGTAGCGCTGGTGCTGGCCCGGCGCGACAAGGTCTGGCGCATCAGCAAGCTGGATCTGGTGCAGCGTCAGGCCACCGACCTGGGAACGCTGGTGCTGCAGCAGTTTGCCCGCGAGTTCGATGGCGTTGCCTGGACCATTGGCCTGGAACAAGAGGTGCGGGTGGTGGATGTCGACCATGGCTTCAGGACCCTCTGGCATGTTGGCGATGTACCGGGCCAAGTCCTGCAACTGCAGGCTGACGCGCAGAATGAATGGTGGTGGGTCGGCAGCGAATCAGGCGACAGCGAATGCTGGCATTACCTGTTGCCGGAGCGACGTTTGCGCGCGCGCGACCGCTTGCAGGTGGTTGCACAGAATGTCGACGGCTTGACGCCCAGACGCAGCTTGAGTGTCGACGGAGAGGTTTTCAGTGTCTGGGTAAAGGCCCCTGAGACAGCCGAGCCGGTGCTGATTCTGGAGTTGGCCAACAATCGACAGGGTTGGCGCTTGCCTGGCCTGGGGGACGACCTCTACCAGTCACCGCGAGCGCAGCTCAGTGAACAATGGCTGGTCGCTGGCTACTTCACTGCATCGGGTGAGCAGATGTGGCACTTCATTCACCGTCCTCGGGCACAGTTGGCGGCGAGCCTGATCTGGCCCGAGTCCTGTGTAGTGGGTGTGCGTTGCCTGGGGCCTGACTGGTTGCTGTTCGATCAGCGCGGCAGGCTGGCCCACGTTGATGTCAATACTGGCCAGTTGCGTAATCTGAGCCTGTATTGAACAACAGGCCTGATACCGCGAGGGTGACCGCGATCCACATGGGTTGACGGCGCTGTGCGATGGTCTTTGCATCTTGAGGCGTTGGCTGTTGCGGCCGCGCCTCGGTCCGAGGCGCGGCGCGCGGCAGCTTACAGCTCCAGGCTGTGGATCACCTGGGTGGCATCGTCGGGGTCGATGGCGCTGCGCATGCCCAGCTGTTTCGCTAGCCGGCGCATGCTGTAGTTGCCGGCGGAGTCCACCGAGTACAGCTGCTGGAAACCATTGGTACGGGCTTCGTCGATCAGGTGCTGCATCAGCAGCGCGCCGAGGCCTTTGCCTTGCCATTGATCGGCGATGGTCACGGCGAACTCGCAGCGCCAGGGCTGGTCGTCGACTTGGGCGTAGCGACTGATGCCGACTTCCCGTAGTTCGCCGTTGTCGTGGACCAGGGCCACGTAGGCCACCCGTTGCGGGGTGCCGACGTCCATCAGTTGATCCAGCAGTTGATCGCCGACTTCCTTGACCTCACCGAGAAAACGCTGGTGCCGGGTGACCGGGGAGAGGTTTTCGATAAAGGCCTTTTCCCGATCCCGGTCCTGAGGGCGCAGCGGGCGGATCAGCACATGGCTGCCGTCGTTCAGGGCGTCGATCCAGTATTGGCCTTGCTGCGCCGGGAATGGCGGGTGGGGGAGGATATCGAGAGCAGTGCTGGACATGGTCAAGTCTCCGGAGAGCCAAAGGGCGGGCTGTGCGAACAGCCCTGATTGGCCTCAGGTTGACTGCCCCGGCGCTCGCGGCTCTTGATCGGCATCAATGTCTTTGCTTGCGCCTCTGGCCTTGTCGATCACCGGTCATGCCGGCTGCCGACGGTGGGTGCCGGGCAGGCATCCGGCATCAGGGTGTTGATCAGGGCGCGGAGGGTGCCCGGCAGGGCTTCGAGTTCACGGACGATGATGCTGCGCTCGCGCAGCGCCCAGCTTTCGTCGAGCTTCACCGTCACCAGTCGCATGGTGCGGCTGTGCCGCAGCGCCGCCGACTCGGGAATGATGCCGATGCCGACCCAGGCCTCGACCATGCGGCAGATGGCCTCGAAGCTCGACACCTGGATGCGCAGCGACAGTGGCTTGCCCAGGCGCTCCACGTGCTCACGCAGGAAGCTCAGCAAGGTGCTGCCCTCATGCAGGCCGATGTGCTGGTAGGCCAGGGTCTGTTCCAGGGTCACCGAGGCCTGGCTGGCCAGGGGGTGGTCCACCGGCACCATCAGCACCAGATGGTCGGTACTGAAGTGCAGCACCTGCAGGCCGGCGGCCTCCACCGGGCCGGCGATGATGCCCATGTCGCTGGTGCCGTCCAGCACGCCGCGGACGATGTCCCGGGACAGGCGCTCCTGCAGGTCCACCGTGACCCCCGGGCGCGCCGAGAGAAACCCGGCCAGTACCTCCGGCAGAAACTCGGTGACCGCCGTGGTGTTGGCGAAGATGCGGATGTGCCCGGAGGAATCCCCGCCGTACTGGGTGAATTCGCTCTTCAGGAAATCCACCTGGCGCATGATCAGCCGCGCGTGCTGCAGCAGCCGTTCGCCGGCGGGGGTGACTTCCACGCCGCGGCTGTCGCGGTACAGCAGGCGGGTTTCGAGCTGGCCTTCCAGGGCCTTGATCCGCGCGCTGGCGGCCGCTGGCGAGAGAAAGGCGCGGCGCGCGCCCTGGGTCAGGCTGGGGGATTCGGCGATATGGATGAACAGGCGCAGGTCCGCCAGATCGAAATGCATGTCCGGGCTCCCGAAGGTGGGGAAGAGAGTGCTGAGCGGCGTTCAGCATAAACGAACGCCGGTTTATAGAAATGCAAATTCTCCATACGCGCCACACCCTTGCATGATGGCCGCCATCACCTTCGTGCCACAGGACCTTGCCTCTATGAGTGTCACCGACCCCAGTGCCTGGATCGGCCGCAGCCAGCGGATCGACGACCACCTCAGCGCCAATCTGCTGACCCGCATCGCCGCCACCTTCGGCCTGCCCACCCCAGCCCCGGACGAAGCGCTGCCGCCGCTGTGGCACTGGTGCTTTTTCCAGCAGCCGCAGCCGGCGGCGGCCCTGGGCGGCGACGGCCATCCGGCGCGGGGCGGTTTCCTGCCACCGGCGGCCAACCGCAACCGCATGTGGGCCGGGGGCCGCCTGGCGTTTCACCAGCCGCTGCGCGCCGGCGCCGAGGCCAGTTGCACCAGTACCATCCTCCAGGTCGAGGAAAAAGCCGGGCGCACCGGCCAGTTGCTGTTCGTCACCCTGTGCCACGAATACTTTCAGGACGGCCAACTGGCGTTGCGCGAAGAACAGGACATCGTCTACCGCGAACCGTCCCCGCCGAAAATGAGCAGTGGCGAGCTTCTGCCCGAGGGCGACTGGCGCGAGCCGCTGGAGCCGACGCCGACCCTGCTGTTTCGCTACAGCGCGGTGACCTTCAACGGCCATCGCATCCACTACGACTATCCCTACGTCACCGCCACCGAGGGCTACGCGGGGCTGGTGGTGCACGGCCCGCTGATCGCCACCCTGAGCCTGGGGGCCTTCTGCCGGGCCCATCCCGAGGCGCGCCTGCGCCATTTCGCCTACCGCGGCCTGCGGCCCTTGATTGCCCCGCAGCCTTTCGAGGTCGGCGGGCGCATCAGCGCCCCTGGCCAGGCCGAACTGTGGGCCGGCGACGGCGCCGGGCTGGCCCAGCGCGGCGAAGTGCAGTTCGACTGAATTCCAACAATAAGCCTAGGCGGAGTGCCGATTGATGACCCCCCATGACACTGAACAACTCAATGCCATCCGTGACGGCGTGCGTGCCCTGTGCGCCGAGTTCGACGCCGCCTACTGGCGCGGCATCGATGAGCGCAAGGGCTTCCCGGAAGCCTTCGTCAAGGCTCTGACCGAGGCCGGCTGGCTGGCGGCGATGATCCCTGCCGAATACGGCGGCTCCGGCCTGGGGCTGGCCGAAGCCTCGGTGATCCTCGAAGAGGTGAACCGCTGCGGCGGCAACTCCGGCACCGTGCACGGGCAGATGTACAACATGTTCACCCTGCTGCGCCACGGCAGCCCGGCGCAGAAGCGCTACTACCTGCCCAAGCTCGCCAGCGGCGAACTGCGCCTGCAATCGATGGGCGTCACCGAGCCCACCACCGGCACCGACACCACCAAGATCAAGACCACCGCGATCCGCCGCGGCGACCAGTACGTGATCAACGGGCAGAAGGTGTGGATCTCGCGCATTCAGCATTCCGACCTGATGATCCTGCTGGCCCGCACCACGCCTCTGGCCGAGGTGCGCAAGAAGTCCGAAGGCATGTCGATCTTCCTGGTGGACCTGCGCCAGGCCATCGGCAACGGCCTGACCGTGCAGCCCATTGCCAACATGGTCAACCACGAGACCAACGAGCTGTTCTTCGACAACCTGGAGCTGCCCGCCGACAGCCTGATCGGCGAGGAGGGCAAGGGCTTCAAGTACATCCTCGACGGCCTCAATGCCGAGCGCACGCTGATCGCCGCCGAATGCATCGGCGATGGCCGCTGGTTCATAGAGAAGGCCAGCGCCTATGCCCGCGACCGGGTGGTGTTCGGCCGGCCCATCGGCCAGAACCAGGGCGTGCAGTTCCCGATTGCCGAAGCCCATATCGAGATCGAGGCCGCCGACCTGATGCGCTGGCGCGCCTGCGCGGAATACGACAGCGGGCGCAACGCCGGGGCCAGCGCCAACATGGCCAAGTACCTGGCGGCCAAGGCTTCCTGGGAAGCGGCCAACGCCTGCCTGCAGACCCACGGCGGCTTCGGCTTTGCCTGCGAGTACGATGTCGAGCGCAAATTCCGCGAGACCCGGCTGTACCAGGTGGCGCCGATCTCTACCAACCTGATCCTGTCCTACGTCGCCGAGCATTTGCTGGAGCTGCCCCGCAGTTTCTAAGGAGCCGCGAATGAGCCATACCCACGATCTGGCCGAGTTCCTCGCCGGCCTGCGCTACGCCGACCTGCCGGAAAGCGTCCTGCTGCGCACCCAAGAGCTGTTCCTCGACTGGCTGGGCTCGGCCCTGGCCGCCCAGGGCGCGCACCCGATCCCGTTGTTCGAGGCCTATGCCCGGCACATGGGCCCGGCCAGCGGCCCGGCGCGCATCCTGGTCAACGGGGCCGGCAGCTCGGCGTATTTCGCCGCCCTGGTCAACGCCGCCTCGTCGCACCTGGTGGAGCAGGACGATTTGCACAACAGTTCCGTGCTGCACCCGGCCACCGTAGTGTTCCCGGCGGCGCTGGCGGCGGCCCAGGACCTGGGCAAGTCCGGCCGCGAGCTGCTGCTGGCGGCAGTGGCCGGTTATGAGGCGGGGATCCGCATCGGCGAATTCATGGGCCGTTCCCATTACCGGATCTTCCACACCACGGCCACCGTCGGCACCCTGGCCGCCGCGGTGGCGGTGGGCAAGCTGATGGAGTTCGACAGCGAACAGTTCATCAACCTGCTGGGCAGCGCCGGGACCCAGGCCGCCGGGCTCTGGGAATTCTTGCGCGACGCCGCCGATTCCAAGCAACTGCACACCGCCAAGGCCGCCGCCGATGGCCTGCTGGCCGCCTACCTGACCCGGGACGGCCTGAGCGGCGCGCGCAATATCCTCGAAGGCGAGCAGGGCATGGCCGCTGGCATGTCCCAGGATGCCGAACCCGAGCGCCTGAGCCAGGGCCTGGGCCGCCGCTGGGCGCTGCTGGAAACCTCGTTCAAGTTCCACGCCTCGTGCCGCCACACCCATCCCGCCGCCGATGCCTTGCTTGAGGTGATGCAGCGCGAAGGCCTGGAACACCAGCAGATCGCCCGGGTCGTGACCCGGGTGCACCAGGGCGCCATCGACGTGCTGGGCCGGGTCCAGGTGCCGCAGACCGTGCACCAGGCCAAATTCTCCATGGGCACCGTGCTCGGCCTGATCGCCGTGCACGGCAAGGCCGGCTTGCCGGAGTTCCAGCGCCATGGGCTGAACGACCCGCGGGTCGCGGCGTTTCGCGACAAGGTCTACATGCAGCTGGACCTTGAAGTCGATGCGGCCTATCCCGCGCGCTGGCTGGGCCGGGTCGAGGTGCAGTGCGTGGATGGCCGCACCCTGTACGGCGCCATCGACCAGCCCAAGGGCGACCCGGGCAATGGCCTGTCCCGGGCCGAGCTGGAAGACAAGTTCCAGCGCCTGCTGCTGTTCTCCGGTGCCCGCACCCCGCAGCAGGGTGATGCCTTGATCCGCCGGGTCTGGGCCCTGCGTGAAGCCGACGACCTCCACTCACTGCTCTGAATGCCCGACATCGAACAGGGCGAGGACCGAACATGACTGACAACACAGCACAGCCACGGCCCCTGGACGGCATCACCGTGGTCAGCCTGGAACACGCGATTGCCGCGCCGTTCTGCACCCGCCAGCTGGCGGACCTGGGGGCCCGGGTGATCAAGGTCGAGCGCCCCGGCAGCGGCGATTTCGCCCGAGGCTACGACCAGCGGGTCAGGGGCCTGGCCTCGCACTTCGTGTGGACCAACCGCTCCAAGGAAAGCCTGACCCTGGACCTCAAGCAGCCGGAAGCCGAAGGCCTGCTGGAGAGCTTGCTGGCCGGGGCCGATGTGCTGGTGCAGAACCTCGCACCGGGCGCGGCGGTGCGCATGGGGCTGTCCTTCGAGGCGCTGCATGAGCGCTTTCCACGGCTGATCGTCTGCGATATTTCCGGCTACGGCGAGGGAGGCCCCTATGAGCGGAAAAAGGCCTACGACCTGCTGATCCAGAGCGAAGGCGGCTTTCTCTCGGTGACCGGTGGCGCCGAACCCGAGCAGATGGCCAAGGCCGGTTGTTCGATCGCCGACATCGCCGCCGGCATGTACGCCTACAGCGGCATTCTTTCGGCACTGTTGCTGCGCGGGCGCACCGGGCTGGGCAGCCACCTGGACATCAGCATGCTGGAAAGCCTGGTGGAGTGGATGGGCTACCCGATGTACTACGCCTTCGCCGGTGCCGAGCCGCCGCCGCGAGCCGGGGCGGCGCACTCCACCATCTACCCCTACGGGCCGTTTCCGGTGGGCGATGGCGGCACGGTGATGCTCGGCCTGCAGAACGAGCGGGAGTGGGCGGCGTTCTGCGACCAGGTGCTGGAGCGGCCCGAGCTGGCCACGGACCAGCGCTTTGTCGCCAACTTCAAGCGCTCGGCCAACCGCGAGGCGCTGCGCCAGATCATCGTCGAGCACTTTGCCCGGCTCAGCGTGGCCCAGGTCAGCGAGCGGCTGGAGCAGGCGCAGATCGCCAATGCCCGGGTCAACGACATGCACGGGGTGTGGCAGCACCCGCAACTGGCGGCGCGCGATGCCTGGCGCCAGGTGGACAGTCCGGCGGGCAGCTTGCCGGCACTGCGGCCGCCGGCGCGCAACAACGCCTTTGCCCCGCGCATGGATGCAGTTCCGGCGCTGGGCCAGCACAGCGCGGCGATCCTTGCAGAACTGGGCCTGAGCCCGCACGCCATCCAGCAACTGCAGACCCGCGGCGTCATCTGAACCCTGTAGCCGCTGCCGCAGGCTGCGCCGGGGCGCGCAGCGGCCCCCGCGATCGAGCTGACACCGGGAAATCCACAGCCTGCAACCGCCATCCCCAACAAGGAACACAGCATGTCCGATTCCATTGTCCGCACCGCGCTGTTCGTCCCCGGCAGCCGTCCCGAACGTTTCGCCAAGGCCCTGGTCAGCGGCGCCGATGCGGTGATCGTCGATTTCGAGGACGCCGTCGAAGAGCCCCTCAAGGTCCAGGCCCGCGAACACCTGGGGCGCTTTCTGCTGGCGCAGCCCGCTGCCCGGGTCTGGGTCCGGGTCAATGCGCCGGAGCACCCGCAACACGCGGCCGACCTGGCGTTCTGTCAGGCCCGGGCCGGGGTCGCCGGAGTGCTCCTGCCAAAAGTCGAAAATGCGGCCCAGGTGGCGCGGGTGGCGGCTTGCGGCCGGCCGGTGTGGCCAATCATCGAGAGCGCCCGAGGCCTGCTGGCCCTGGCCGAAATTGCCACGGCGCCCGGGGTCCAGCGCCTGTCCTTCGGCGGCCTGGACCTGGCCCTGGACCTCAACCTCAGCAGCGGCTCGGCGGCGGCGCAGTTCGCCCTGGATCAGGCGCGGCTGGCGCTGATCGTGCATTCCCGGGCGGCAGGGCTGCAGGCGCCGCTGGATGGTGTGTTCCCGGCGATTGCCGACAGCTCGGGCCTGGCGGCCTCGATCCGCCACGCCTACGCCATGGGCTTTACCGGCGCCCTGTGCATCCACCCGGCCCAGGTGCCGGTGATTCATCAGGCGCTGGCGCCCAGTCCCGAGGAACTGGCCTGGGCTCGGCGGGTGGTGGAGGGCGGGCGCGCTGGCGCCGGGGCGTACCAGGTTGACGGGCAGATGGTCGATGCCCCGGTGCTGCAACGGGCCCAGCGGATGCTGGCCCTGGCCTGAACCGGCCGGGTTAGTATGGCCCCCGGCATTGTTGCCAAGACCCGGAGCCACACCCATGAGTACCCTGGAACGCGCCATTGCCATTGCTGCCCGGGCCCATGCCGGGCAGGTCGACAAGGGCGGTGCGCCCTACATCCTGCATCCGCTGCGGGTCATGCTGCGCGTGTCCGAGCCCCGGGAACGGCTGGTGGCGGTGCTCCACGACGTCATCGAAGACAGCCCGGTGACCCTGGAGCAACTGCGCGGCGAAGGTTTCAGTGAGGAAGTGCTGGAAGCCCTGGCGGCGCTGACCAAGGTCGAAGGCGAGGACTATCCGGGGTTTATCCGCCGCGTTGCACAGAATCCTTTGGCGCGTCGGGTCAAGCGCGCGGATCTGGCGGAAAACAGTGACCTGTCACGCATTCCCGCACCGAGCGAGGAAGACCGGCGGCGCCTGGAGAAGTACCGCCAGGCCATCGAGTACCTCGACAGCCTGGACCGGCCCTGAGGCGCTAGCATTGGGCCGCTAGCACCGGGCCGGCGGCGCCCGGGCGCTCAGCTGTTGTAGCTGGAAAGGGCCACTGCGGCGTTGCGCGCCGGCGGCTTGCTGCCCCGGGTGCGCCAATGTTCGATCAGCGCGCGGCCATGGGCCAGGCCGGCCTGCAGCGCGGCTTCGGTGCTGGTGTAGTCGTTGCCGTAGGGCGGGCAGGCAAAGTGCACGGAAAAGCAGGGGTGCTGGCCATGACCGGTGAGGCGCCCGACGTAGCTGAAGCTGGGACCGGACTGGTGGGCATACAGGCTCGGTGAGCTGGGCTCGCGGATGATCATCACGTAAATGTCATGGTCGAATTGGGTGTCTTGATACCAACTGCTTGAAGACTCCATGGTCCACCTCCTTGTCCGTAAAGCGACGCGGTTGTGCTGCGTCAGCGGGTTGTTCAGTGCAATTCGCGCCCGGGGGCGTCCAGCAGCCCGGCGGGGTGCGCGAACACCCCGGCCGGCAGCAGTTTTTCCAGGGCCCTGGCGGCCCGCAGGACCAGCGCATCACGGCCGAAGCGGGCGACGATCTGCAGGCCTATGGGCAGGCCGGCGGCGCTCAGGCCGCAGGGCATGCTCAGCGCCGGCTGGCGGCTGAAATTGAAGGGGAAGGTGGTCGGCTGCCACATGGCGCTGAGGTGTTCCGGCCAGTCCGGCGGCATCTGGCGTTCCACGGCGAACGGTTCGACCACCGCGGTGGGGGTCAGCAGCAGGTCGTATTCCCCGAGAAAATCGTGCAGTTGCCGGGCCACCTGATGCCGTTCCTGCACCGCGCAGGCGTAGTCCAGGGCGTTGAGCTGGCGCGCCCGTACCTGGCACTGCTGGAGAAAGTCGCCCAGCAAGTGCTGGCGCTCGGCAGGAATCTCCTGGGCCACGGCGCTGGCCACTTCCACCGGCCAGGCCCGCAGGTAGTTCGGCGCCGGGTTGCCGATGTCCGGCGAGGCCTGGACCAGGGTCGCGCCGGCCTGTTGCAACAGCTGGGCGGCGTTCAGGCAGGCCGCGGCGATCTGCGGGTCGACATGGACGGCGTAGCCCAGGTCGGCGCTGAAGGCGATGCGCAGGCCGCGGACACCGTCCTCGATGGCGCCGAGAAAATCCGTCGGGCCATGGGGCCAGGCAAAGGGTTCGCCGGGTTCATGCGCGCTCATCAGCTCCATCAGCAAGGCGATGTCGCGCACGTGGCGGGCGATCGGCCCTTCGGCCACCATGCCGCCGGGATCGATGCTCGGGCAGGCCGATACCAGCCCGTGGCTGGGCTTGAAACCTATGACCCCGCAGAAGCTCGACGGGGTACGGATCGATCCGGCGGCGTCGTTGCCGGTGGCCGCCGGGGCATAACCGGCGGCCACCCCCGCGGTGCTGCCGCCACTGCTGCCACCGGCATGCAGGGCCAGGTTCCACGGGTTGCGGGTGACCCCGGTCAGGGGGCTGTCGGTCAGCGGCGTGCTACCCAGTTCGGGTAGGGTGGTCTTGGCGATGAAGATCGCCCCGGCCTCGCGCAGGCGCGCCACCAGGGATGAGTCCTGCTGCAGCGCTCCGCGCTCGGCCAGGGCCCTGGAGCCGTTGCGGGTGCGCCAGCCGCGAATGTCGTGGTTGTCCTTGACCAGAATCGCAATGCCGTCGAGCCGGCCCAGCGGTTGCCCGGCGGCCCAGCGCGCGGTGGACGCCTGGGCGGCCAGCAGCGCGGCCTGGTCCTGGCGTTCACACAGGGCGTTGAGCTGTGGCTCGTGGCGCTCGATCTGGGCCAGGACGGCCTGCAGCAGGTCCACCGGGGTGAACTGCAAGCGGGCAAAACCTTGCAGCAGCGCCTCGATCGACAGCTGATGCAGGGCCGCATGAGGGGACGTGGGCAACGACATATTCGACTCTTGTTTCAGGCACGCCGGGCGCGGGCTGCGCCACGGCATGGGCGGGCTGCGGGAGCGCCGTGGGCGGCGTCCCGGCAAGCCTTCGCGGTGAGTGACTCAGCGGCCACTGGTGATCTTGACCCAGGTCCGGGTGCGGGTGCGCTCGGCCTTGGCCGGCAGCGGTGCCAGGGGGTACAGGCGGGTCATGGTCTCGGCGCTGGGGAACAGGTCCGGGTTGTCCAGCAACGTTTGCTGGATGAACGGCTTAGAGTCGGTCACGCCATTGGGGTAGCCGACATAGTTGCTGATGGAGGCGATGACTTTCGGTTCCATCAGGTAGTTGAGGAAGGCGTGGGCGGTGTCCACGTGCTTGGCGCCGGCGGGAACGGCCACGGTGTCGATCCACACCAGGGTGCCTTCCTTGGGAATGCGCATTTCGATGTGCACGCCGTTCTTGGCTTCGTTGGCGCGGTTGGCCGCCTGCAGGAAGCCGCCGGAATAGCCCACGGCCACGCAGATGTTGCCGTTGGCGATGTCGCCCATCCACTTGGCGCTGTGGAAGTAGCGTACGTAAGGACGCAGCTTGAGCAGCAGGGCCTCGGCCTTGCGGTAGTCCTCGGGGTTCTGGCTGTTGGGGTCCAGGCCCAGGTAGTGCAGGGCCAGGGGCAGCATTTCGGCCGGCGAGTCGAGGAAGGTCACGCCGCACTGGCTGAGCTTCTTCAGGTTCTCTTCCTTGAACACCAGGTCCCAGCTGTTGACGGGTGCGTCGCTGCCCAGCAGTTCCTTAACCTTGTCGCGGTTGTAGCCAATCAGGTTGGTGCCCCACATGTAGGGGATCACGTAGCGGTTGCCCGGATCGCTCTGGGCCAGCAGCTTCATCACCGCCGGGTCGAGGTTCTTCCAATTCGGCAGTTGCGCGCGGTCCAGGGGCTGGAAGGCCCCGGCGGCGATCTGCTTGCTGACGAAACCGCTGGAAGGCACCACCACGTCATAGCCGCTGTTGCCGGTCAGCAGTTTGGCTTCGAGCACTTCGTTGCTTTCGAAGATGTCGTACTTGACCTTGATCCCGCTCTGGGCCTGGAAATCCTTGATGGTGTTGGGAGCGATGTACTCCGACCAGTTGAAGATGTTCACCGTGCGCTCGGGGGCGGCGTGGGCGCTGAAGCTGGCGCTCAGGGCCAGGGCGCTCAGGGAGCAGCCCAGGGCCAGGCGGGTGAGGGCGGTATGCAGCGATTTCATGCGACAACTCCTTGTCTGAAATGAGCGGGGCCTTCCGGGGCAGTCATTCTTGGCCGGATAGGTCCCTGAGAGAATGTTGGCAACGGTCAATAGGGGATATTTAGCGTCAATCTTCCGCGCAGTCCGCGAGCGGGCCGAGCTGGCCGGACAACTGCCGGAAACGCCCGGGCGCAACGCCGCTCCAGCGCTGGAAGGCGTGGCGGAAACTCGCGGTTTCCTTGAAGCCCAGGGCTTCGGCGATGCGGTAGATGGGCAGGCTGTGCTGGCCCAGCAACTGTTGCGCGCGGGCATAGCGCAGCTCGTCCAGCAGTTGCTGGTAGCTGGTGTCCTGGGCCCGCAGGCGCCGGCGCAGGGTGCTCGGCGAGCAGTGCACCTGGCGCGCCAGGCTGTCGAAGTCCGGCACCGCGTGCAGCTGTTCATTGAGGATGCGCCGCACCTGATCGATCCAGGTCGGCCGCGCGCTGAGTTCCTCGTTGAGGCGGATGCAGCGTTGCAGCATGTCGTTCTGGGTCACCAGATCGGCCAGGGGCAGGCGCCGGTCCAGCCATTCCGGATCGAAGCCGATGGCATTGCGCCCGGCATTGAAGTGTACCGGGCAGTTGAAGGCCTGCTCGTAGCTGTCCAGGTAGGGCTGCGGCGGGTGCTTGAGGTGCACCGCGCGCAGCGGCAGCGTGCAGCCCAGCAGGTCCTGGCAGGTGACCCGGTAGGACGACATGCAGAAGTCGGTGTTGAACACCTCAAGCTCGCTTTCGCTGTACTGGTCGGCGGTGAGCCAGGCCAGGCCGTCGCGCAGTTCCAGGTCGAGGTGGAAGAAGGTGCCCAGCAGCAACGGGTAGCGCAGCGCCAGGGACCAGCCTTCGCGCAGGGTGGCGCTGGTCAGCAGGGTCAGGCCGAACATGCCGTAGGCGCTGATGTGCAGGTTGCGCCCGAGCACCAGCCCCAGGTCCTGGCGAAACTGCACGGCATTGCTGAACACGCGCATTTCCTGGCTGATGTTGATCAGGCTGTTGGGCAGCTCCAGGTCCGCCAGCTGGATGCCGCTGCCCTCCAGCAGCACTTCGGCGGGTACATCGCTGTCACGAAAGGCATCCAGCACCGCTTGAGTGGTATGCAGGGTAGTCAGGCGAAGAGCGGCCATCGGCGATCTCAAGGTGATATCGGGAGGCGTGACTTTAGGGGTTACGCGCCCGCGGTTCAATTGCCCCCTGCAAGGGCACATGGCGTTCGCCAGAGGCGAACGCGGGTATCAAAAATTCGAAATTCTCTATACGCCGCGCCTTGGGCACTCTTCCTGGCATCACAACAATAAAAGGGTGACGTCCATGTTCAAGCTCTCTCGAGCGCTGTTCTGCGCTGCTGCATTGTTCACTGCCGGGCTGGCCCAGGCCGCCGACGCCACGAATAACCCGATTGTCATCAAGTTCGCCCATGTGGTGGCCGAGAACACCCCCAAGGGCCAGGGCGCGCTGCTGTTCAAGAAACTCGCCGAGGAGCGCCTGCCGGGGCGGGTCAAGGTCGAGGTCTACCCCAACTCGTCGCTGTTCGGCGATGGCAAGGAAATGGAGGCGCTGCTGCTGGGGGACGTGCAGATGCTGGCGCCGTCCCTGGCCAAGTTCGAGCAGTACACCAAGCAGATCCAGATCTATGACCTGCCGTTCCTGTTCGACGACCTGGCCGCGGTGGACCGCTTCCAGGCCGCCGAGGGCAAGCAGCTGCTGACCGCCATGCAGGGCAAGGGCATCCTCGGCCTGGCCTACTGGCACAACGGCCTGAAGCAGTTGTCGGCCAACAAGCCCCTGCACGAACCCAAGGATGCCCGTGGCCTGAAGTTCCGCGTGCAGGCCTCCAGCGTGCTCGAAGAGCAGTTCAAGGCGCTGCGCGCCAACCCGCGCAAGATGAGTTTCGCCGAGGTCTACCAGGGCCTGCAGACCGGCACCGTCAACGGCACCGAGAACACCTGGTCGAACTATGAAAGCCAGAAGGTCAACGAGGTGCAGAAGTACTTCACCGAGTCCAACCACGGCCTGATCGACTACATGGTGATCACCAACGCGAGCTTCTGGAACGGCCTGCCGGCGGACGTGCGCGGCGAGCTGGAAACCATCATGGGCGAGGTTTCGCTGGAGGTGAACAAACAGGCCGAGGCCCTGAACCAGAGCGCCAGGCAGAAGATCGTCGAGGCCAAGACCAGCGAAATCATCGAACTGACCCCCGCGCAGCGCCAGGCCTGGCGCGACAGCATGCGCCCGGTGTGGAGCCGGTTCGAGGCGCAGGTCGGCGCCGAGCTGATCCAGGCCGCCGACGCCGCCAACCAGCGTCACTGATGGCCCTCTGGCCGTCC
>Ga0194135_10000056_pt1 | contig 60006 bp, 40 predicted proteins | sample LitLau_LLRF_2013_FD_134024 | JGI IMG/M metagenome (GOLD analysis project Ga0194135, IMG submission 134024) | Freshwater sediment microbial communities in response to fracking from North America - Little Laurel Run_MetaG_LLRF_2013 (version 2) | ecosystem: Environmental > Aquatic > Freshwater >...
AGACCCAACTCTTCAAAAGAATGACAAATGCTCCTCATGCTTGAAAACCGATATTTCGCATGAGTAGTAGCTTCAATAGTTAGTTCATAACGGAATGTTTTCTGTGTAGAAAATCAATACTATTGCACATTTTCATCTTTGCCGTTTAGTTGGTATAGTTGAACATGAGATTGCTGGACGCACACATAAAAGAAGCTGTTCCATTCGACTCGAATTTCTTAAACGAAGATAGCTTGTGACTGTTATTAGTGGATTTTAACGCACGAAATTAACGATAGGTATACTATGGTTTGTTTGTAGGTATGTTTGTTTGAACTGAATTCATATTTTAATATGACATTGCTCTACTCTACATAAACAGCCATATTTAGCTTAGTACTTAAATTAAAATGAATTATTGAATTAATATACACAATTCAGAAACAATCTATATTAACTGCAATCTTTAGTGTAATTGTATGTCTATAAGTGATTTGCATGCAATTTAACCCGATGTGTATCTATATATTCATACAAATTTTTTTAAACTCGTGTCACAGTTGACTGGCGTCACTTGAGAAGTAAACGTTAAATCCAACCGGAGAAATGTTTGATAATCACGGTACACGTTAATCAGTAACAATCAGTATTCAGTATACGATTAGTTGCCAGACTGAATCATCACTCAATTGATTATTAGCAGGATCGAGATGTAAAAGCTCAACACTACTCCTGGCAGTAAGTTTTGTATTTGGAGGATTGGCCTTAAGAATTCCACTTTGGCAACTATTGTGGACAGTGAGTCTGAAATGTCCATTAGAACTTATGAACTGGACTTCCCATTGCAATTCACAAAACTGTGTGTCTCTTTCTGAAAAGGGTCTTGCTAGAAGCAGAACATCTTCATTTCGATGTTCTCGAGAATGGTTTTTGAGGCAGCAATGACTCATTACCAACCTATTCATTTGAGGCTGATACATCAAGAAATTTAAAAATGTAGCTTCACAAGATACACTTTCATCTTGTGACTGTAAACGAAAAGCAGCTTGGTTCCGGTTTGTCAGATTTAGGTTCCACAAGAATACCTAGAAATACATTTTCATCCAAATTTTACACACTATATACATACTAGCATACTGACTTTAAAAATAATTTGTTTACTAACTTGAAATGGGGAATTCGCTCTTTCTCGACCTACATATAGATAGCTATTGTACTTTACATTTTGAATTAGTACATTTCTTTGCGTTACCAACAGCCAATACTGTAGGGGAATCATTTGACTCAGACTTGTATTCTCAGTCAAATTTGAAGTTTTGGAAAAATTTACATATTCAAGCTTTTGATCTGCAGCAGATTTGGTGACAGTATAAACTCCTTCGTGATATCGAGGAGAATCGATTGTGTTGTTGGATTTAAAAATAAATTTAAGCATTTGAAGTACACTTGCATGCAGTTTTGCCTTATAAAAAAGAGGAAAAGAAACTTGAGAAGTGGAATATCGGATGAGCTTCAATAAAGTCACGGGGATTCGATTACGGCATGTGATTTCAGCTTCTTGAACAAAAGTGCTTTCTATCCGTGATATGATACAGCTCAGACTTTTGAACGTGTGACTGTGATTGAGTGAAACGTCTTTGGTGACTTCATCCCATGTATGCTGGGCTGTGTAGAGGTCATTTGACACTATGGATTGAGCAATCGAACCCAACTGCAAAGTCTATAAGAAACAATCATAAAAGTTTATAGTAACATCGCAAAATAAAAATTACTATGATTATAAATAAGATCTAAACCTATAGAGTTTTGCACTTACTGGGAACGTTAAATCAAATTCCTCTGAAGCAGAGAGTTCAGGTTCAAGATCACTACCACCCGATAGAAACAGATAAGCCCCCATGGATGCAAGAAAATTGACACTATAAAAGCCGAGCATAGTCCATTCCATTGTGAAAAGAAATAATCACAAACTTTGCTCTCGCTAAATACTGTAAATGAGCGTACTATTGGAGTCTGTTATAGCTTTAGAGCTCCTGTTTATTTGAATCGTTTAGGTATGATGATATTTATCATTCCAAGTCTTTGTAAAAAAAAATCTGTGAATTAATGAGACGAATTATGTAACAAAGAAACCCGATTCAGATGGAAGTCTGAATCTCAATAAAATGCTACGAAATTAATGTACACTTCAACTTCATGTATAATATTCGGTTTGACTTTATTCATCAAGTATGATTTGAGAATCATGACTAACTTCACAATCTTTCCTAACGTCACAATCTTCTTCGAATTGGGAATCCATATCCAGATCAACTAAAGCCTCTACATCAACTATACGACGTCTGAATGTTTTAAACTTTTTTTTGTCACACAACTCTCCTAACCCTTTTTTAAATGTTGCTTTAATTTTAGGATCATTTTCTGTAGCGCAAATGTAGCCATTGTGGGTTTCATCTTTGGTTAGGTGTTGTTGACAAAATTGAGTGTAATATTGTGAAATATTTCGAAACAGATTGTATCGTACCCACGAAGTAGCATTGCATGTGTACATTTTCTTTTGCTCTGGAGGAAGCGCATTAAGTAAATCTGGAATCATTGATGTTGCAAAGTAATCGACTTTAATTGTACTGAGTAGTTGATTTAAAGTGAAATGATAACTATTCAGGTAAAACCCAGTGGGACATTTGACAATGTAGCTGTTTTGATTCGGATGAATAAATTTGTCATTTAAACCTGTCCAATTTCTACCCCAAAATTGCCTGCCAGTTAACATCAATTTGTAAATCAGCGGATTTTTGGTAGGATTAAACAACATTGGTTTTCCAACCTTAATAGATTCCTTAAGCCTTTCGCATTCGTGTTCAAAGAGATTCCGCATGAGACCTTCGCAAGTTCTCAAATCTTCTGTGCACTCGCCTTCGTTCTGTGAGGAAAAGAGAGTAAGCTATATAAGAAAGTCTCAAAAGAAAATTCATTGACGAGTATCAAACATACACCAAAAGGGTATTTGATAGGTGATTCATAATTATTCATGATTGTTGTCCACTTGGTCTGCAATTCGGTGACAGAAGGAAGTCCATCCACCTTGATATTTGCCTCTCCCATTTTTGTCAAGTAAAATTGGAGTGCCCAATAACACGAAGCACTATGCCCACATTGTCTCACATCAATAATGTAAGCTGGAAGGAAGTAGTCACATTCACATTTGAAGACATCGTACAAGTAAGCGATGGCCTTTGATGAGGACTGGAGGAAGATCAAGAACAAGAGGAGATTGAAAATAACTCGCACTGCTTCCATGGCTGGTAATTAGAGATTTAATTATTAGAAGTTATTTTAATGACTGCAAAACCGATGAGTTCAAAAACGATGAGGTGAAGTGACAATGTATGAGTAGTAACTTCGTGAAGAAGGTGTTTTAATGCGTTGGTGGCTAAATGCACTATCGTAATTAAAATCATGAGAGGCTGGTCCAGGAAATGTGAGTCTTCTTAAGTTTCTCATTTGGGTCCAGGCCAAGCCAAAAAAAACTTCAGTGGTAAATGAATCGAAATTAATATTGTTTTGATAAGAAGCAGACAAGAAAGGGGCTTATTGATTGATTGCTTTTAGGAGAGGATCCATTTTTATTTCCATTTATGACACCAAGTGACACCAACACATTTTTATACGTCAACTTCTTACATGAATAACATTGATTTCACTCATTATACACATTATATTGTAAAATAAATGATGATGACTTGTGTGGAACATTAAAAACAAACTTCGATGTTACTTTTCAACATAAAATCGTGTTTGTGACCTCTGTGTAAGTCTCGTGTCATCAGTGTATATGATCTCTTAACTGTATGACTGTTGAGTAAAATATGTTTGTGTGTGTATATCATGATTATCGATGTTATAGGTTTCCTTAAAGTGAACATCAAAGAATTCTTAAGCACAACACTTTGTTTTATAGAAGGGTTCACTTATTAGCTCCATATGAACATTCAGTTAACGCCTAAATTTAAATCCGTTACTCTTTTCCGTAAACCTGTGCTCTTTTCCTGTTCACCTTTCTTCTTGGCCTTTCCTTTCTAAGTAGCTAGCCTTCCTGTTTAAACATTTAGATGAACTCTTAAAGATATGTACTACAAGATAATATACAATAATATACTTTCACTTTGGTAAAAATCTGGTGAATGTGTGCAAGTTTACATAGTAAACTTAATAATATGTGATATACAAAACTGTTAACATTGATCTGCTACTAAATACAATTAACATATCTAATAATATTTGACATTACAACATTCATAAAATTAAAATATTATTATTACATTTAGTGCTTACAAAGTGCTTTGTTTCATAGTTTGTGTAGTAATCTGCCCTGCTTGCGTACACATTTACTAGATATAAATGACTATATGTGTGTGAAATCGCGACTGTGTGTATATATAGTTTATGTTGTAGATAATTTGTGATGATGAACTAACTGCATATATATATAGTCATCGTGTATCATCTTCATTACTTTTAATTTTAAGTCTCCCAGGTTGAGATTTAAACGGGGAAAAGATTTCTCCTGACAATAATTCAAATTCAAATGAAGAGGTAATCCAAGTTTCTAAACACTTGAGTGTGAGTTGCACTTCTGCTAATGAATCAATTAAGTTCCTAAGATATGGTAGAGACATTTAGGCGATGTTCAGGTATTTGAGTACTACATATATTGAATATTGGTCACGATGAAAAGGTACGAGATGAGATTTACGCTTATACAAGGTTTGATTACGATGAAGTACGAACGAATGACAAAAGCTTGGAAAAAGCAGCATGAAAGTGATGAAACCTTGTTTACAGATTTGAGATGAGATGAGAAAGCGAGTATAGCACCAACAACGTTACAATTGATTTATCTTTAGACGAAGGTTTCTGGGTCAGTTGACTTGTTGTGAGAGTCTTGTCGACTGGCAATGATTTCAGAGCGTTTCCACCGGGAAGGAGAGCTGGGGAGTTGCGTAGTAGAAGATCCTTGTTGAGCTCCAACAGTTGACACCGCTTGGCTCGGAGTGGTCGTGGTTGTAGTTCCTCCGATGTTTGATGACCGAACCGTGACACTAATCGGTTGAGATTGGATTTTGCTAGATGCCGAGGGGGAGGAAAGGGGAGGTAGAATAGCACTGGACGAAGCTGATCCCATAATGTGACGTCTTCTTTGGAGTGACCTTTGACCTGAAGAAGTTGAAGGTCGTTCTCCATCTTCTTTGGTTTTGGAATCAGAACGCTTCACTCCAGCTCCAGAGCTTCCTCCTTTACTTCCCTCTCCTTGTTGTTGCTGGCGTAGTAGGAACTGCTGCTTCAAAACAATGTTTTCTTGTGACCTAAGTCTCATCTTCGGAGCGATGGAAGAGGAGGAGGAGGAGGACGTCGTGGTGGAGATTGCCGAGGGTCCTTGAGTAGCTCCTCCAGTCGAAGTGGACGAAATCTTGGCAAGCTTTTCAAAGTCAGCAGTTTTGGATTTGATGAGACCACCGATGTTGGCTCCTTTCGTTTCTTTCCCGAGACCTTTTGGCTCTTGAGGGGCAAAGAAGGGCGGAGGAGATTCCGTTTGAGTGTGGAGAACCTTCGAAGGATCCGAGGAAGTGGAAACCGACGTTGTGATGGTCGAGAGTGAAGAAGAGACTGGAAGCGAAGGAGCTCCTATCAGAATTCGCGCAGTCATCTCTTCATATGGGAATGTTGTTGGAGAGCCTGGAGGACTTGACATCTCTGAGGATGTCTGTTTGTGAGCTCCACCTGACAAAAAGTGACAAAATAGTAAGTAAGTCAGTCACAGGGGATCTAACGTCACCTTTAGATTCACCTCGCTTACTTATCGGGCTTCTTGCTACAGCTGAGGAGTCCGTAGAGGCTGACCTGCCCCGTGACCTCTGGACGAGTCTCCCGTGAGGGTGGAGTTCGTCATCCTCGATGAATGGAATGTCAGTGTCGTCAATGTTGAGTGGGACAGGAATCTTGAGGGACGCTGTGATTATCCCACTTCTCTCTAGAACCGGGGAGCTCTGCCTTCGACTCATGGGCTCCACGGGGACTCGTAGACTTTCGCAAATCCTTTCTCCTCCCTCCGTGGCCCCTCCTCCTTCTTTTGGGTTCACTGAGTCCAGCGAGCTGGCTCGATGTCTCTCAGCCAAACTGCTGTCACGCCCTTTCGTCCTCTCGCTCCCTGTGGAACATACCAACGAACTTTGACTTTTTCTTATCACCCAGTCAATATATATACCGTCCTTCAGACCTGAATCGCTGGAAGTCCTCGTTTTGCTCTCTCCTCCGCGAGTCCTGCGGAACCACCTGGAACTGGACTTTGTACTCGAGCTATCTGACTCAGCTCCACTCTGGACATCTCTGTCTTTGCTTCTCTCCCGTTTCCCACCTCGAACTCGTTCCCTTGTTCTTTCTAAACGCGATGATGATGATGATGATGAAGGACCTCCCCCGACACTTTCGCTCCCAACAAGACTTCCTCTCACAGCTCCCTCGTGAGTCACCTCCTCCCTTCGTCTAAACACTCGTGGGGTTGTTGTTGTTGTTGTTGTAGTAGTCGGTACAATTGTTGCTTGCTGTTCATCCAGCTCAGCCAGTTCTCCACATTCGCTTCCTTCAAAAACGCTGCTTGTTTCGACTTCATCGCCTGGCCTATTATGTGGGACAACGGAATTTGTGTGAGTCTGAGTGTATTTCTAATGAAAACAACGACTACACGACAACTTACTCATCGGGAGCCTTCAATTTAAGAAGCGCTTCGACAGACTCAGGCTGCGTGTCCATCAAGTGGAGATAAACATCATGGAGAAGTTCCGGAGAGACTTCAAAGAGAAGTTTGTAATTGGAGATCAAATAATTGACGACATCAATAGACTCCCGTCGTTCCTTCGTGAGTGTTGAGTCTGGAGTGACTAGAGACCCTTCGGAGGGCATGCAAGGGAGAATGTTCGGAGCTATGAGAGTCGCCAGAGAGTATCCTTCCATTTTGTTTCCTGACAGGACTTCTCCAGACATCGTTCTTGTGTCCCCCGCGTTGGCGACTACCTTCGCAAAGAAACTGAGGAGAGACGCAAGAGTGTCCCTGTTGGGAACAGGGAGGAGCTGAATGAGATGCTGAACTGCTTCGAGTTGCTGTTTCCTGTTCCGAATTCCTAGTATAGAAGAAGAAGAAGAAGAAGATGGTTTTTATCAGTCAGAAGAATGATTGGAATGGCTGAACAGAACTTTTTGTGTGTGTGTGTGACTCACTTTGGGTCTTGAGGAACGCTTGGTACAACTCCCGACTTAGAAGGGGCTCAGGTAAGTCCCGGAGGAATTCTTTGAGTAAAGCAGCAACGTCGTGAGGACTGTGCTCCTCGCTGAACTTGATTTCTTTCCCTCCGTCAATTTCCTCTCGGAGCTGGAACGAAGAAGTATAGAATTATTGATAGTTGATATATTTCTACAGGTGCATCGTACACCTCCACAGTCTATTTACCTGTCTGATTCGCTTGAGAGACGTGCTAACGCGGAATATTCCAGTGGTATGAAGTCCATAGTTCTCAAGGTGGTTTACACACGCTGTCACAATAGCAGGTACTGACTTCGGAGGTGGTTGAAGACTCTCCTGTGTGTGGTACAATAAAGCTTTGTTTTGGCAAAAGAAATAGACAAGTACTACTATGCAGAGTTAGCGATGAGTGCAGTTACCCCAAGAACGTCTCCAGCTGGTGAAAGAGAATCAACGGGAACGAGACTGGGGCGTTTTCCCCAGAAGAGACTTTCAGAAGATCCCTGTAATAATGACACAAAAAGCGAGCATAGTCAAATGGAAATTAAGATAGCAATGAAATGGATGCATTTCAATGAGCTGAGAGTAAAGAAAAAGCTGATGTATACGAGCAGGACCTTTGGCTCTTCTTTGGTAGGTTCGGTAACGGAGGAGAGACTTGACCTACTTCCGTTTTGAGATCTTTTTCGGGTCAGGTCGGCGGAGGCATCAGCTCCAGAGGACTTGATTCCTTTCAGTCTGTCGTTGGCAACGCATTGGGAAAGGGAGATGCCAAACACCGCTCCACTTCCCGGATTAATTGACTCTATATAGAGATAATATAACATAAATGTGATATACCAACTATACCAAGCATTGCAAAAATCTTAGAGTTAGTTCTATGTGTAATTTACTTTTACACAATTCGTAGTCGTCTTTTTGCACAATAACTATACCTAATTTATCGAACAGAAAGAATATCTGCGATTTAGACCAACAAGTCTTTTATTATTAACACAATAAGTGCCTATATACATTCTAATTGAATCAATTCTTCACATTTGGGCTCAGAGCGAACTGAAGGAACATTCGCTTTCTCTTGTTTCCTGCTTTATTACGATAATTGAGCAATTGAAACACGAGTTGCCCTGAATTGGTGATCAATCTCAGCCATACTTTTGGGATTGTTAAAACCATATAATAAGAGGCTAGAGAAGGAATCAAAAGTGATTAAGTAAATAACGAGTAGGAGTAAATAAGAATCACTTATGTGATTTAGGTAATATATACATGAAACTAGAGTGCAGAACCTACATAGTCTTATGTGACTAATTGAATGGGTGATTTAGGCTTTTACAATGAGCTACACTAATTCCGTATAATGGATCTGCTATTAGCAAATTTATACACAATAAGTAGCTGACGGCCTGAGTTGGCCTGAATAAAATTAAACGAAAAAATCATGTAATTTTGTGGAAAACTTGAAAACCTATTGATTTGGCATAAACAACTCAATAGGAAAGAGGAAATAAGCAGAATTGTTAGACAATTAGATGATAATGATGATTAGAGATGAAGAGTAGAAAGCCAATTCTAAAAAGAGCCGCTTATTGGGAAAAGTGGATCTGGGAAAGTAAAGAGCGAAGAGAAACTTTCTATAAGAGAATATTTTTCAGGTATATTTGATTGTAAGAAAAAAGTATTTATTATTCTTTAGTAAGTAGGAATGAGTAGGGAACAAAGGATTAGAATCGATGGAGTGATTGAAAGATGCAGAAGCCACCACGAGAGAGGTATGTTGACTTTGTTTTGTAGCAGGAAAAAGTTGAAGGAGACAAAAAATGTGTTTAAAAATAGGAAAGAAGGAGAGGTGGTGGTGGCTGCTTCAAAATGGCAAAAAATAAGAAGGAAACAAGTGTAAAATGAGTTTTCGCATTCTTTAGCTTGAAATTTTTGCCTCGTGAGGATGTGGAAAGAAGGTGAACGTATTTTCAGGTGAACTATGAATAAGTACAAACAACTCAGTATCTCTTTCGTGGTTTTGGACTGCCACCAGTGTCTACATTTTTTAAACGTACACTTATTTAGGTAATTTACAGACTTATTCTGGCTCAATTTCTGTCGGGCTTAATAAATCTTTTAAAGTTCGGGACTTAAATATATAACAAGTCTAATAAATACGTGGTCCCGGACAATTGGGAGCAAAACAATGAACGATGGGATGGATGGATATTTGGTTGAATGATTAAATGAGTACTTTTTTATGAGTTTGAATGATTGTATTGTATATTATGACTTTAAAAAAGAAGAGATGTCAATTAAACAACACCACGGGAGGAGTTCAGTGAGTCGTTCCAAAATAATTATCCGCACTTGTCTCTTTTTTTCAAATATGTCAATCAGGTCGAGATAAATGAGCTGGGGACGCCAAGTGGTAGTTCATCTGTATTGTTCTGTCTTTTTTCTGTGGTCAGGGTTAATAATCTTACAGAGTTTAAGTAGAGGTTTAAGGGGCATATTAATATATTTTGTCCATTTTGATACGCAGTAAATATTGTTGATTCCAGCCAGTACTTGATTTGCTAAATTTGGTTTTGAAATTTTAACATGTAATGAAGTTAGCGAAGCGTGCAAAATCAAAGATGAAGAAAGTTCAGAAAAAGCAAAAATTGGGCCCGACGAGCTGGTAACTACAAAAGCCTCGTAAAGGTAAATTATATATAATAAGGTTTGCATTAGAAGTAGGTTACACAGTATACATTGAGATGTCTGCGTATTTACTTCATCAAATCACGAGTCTGAAAATAACGGCCTTGAAAAAGTTTTTATATTTTTAACACTTTAACACGTTTAGCTATCTAAGCAACAACTTGATGTGGTTTCGTTTCAAGCTTTAACTCTTTTTCCCCTATATGATTGTACGTAAATGATGTAGGTATACTTTTGGAACGCCTTTTCCCGGAGCAATAAAATATTAACTCCCAAGCTTTCAAATGACATACTTTAAAACTTGTGATTCCTCCTAACAAGCACACTACACATACAAGCAGTCTGTAAAGTTTCCTGGAAATGTATTTTAAGACTAACAATGTTTCAAGGACTTGACGACATGATAATGATAAGTAAGTAGGTAAATAAATGAGAAAAAAGTGAGTGAAACTCTGCTATTAGACTACTAAGGAAGAAGAAAGTTAGAATTTGATGCAAAGAAACTTGTTGTGTAGAGCATTGAAACTTTTTTTAGTTCACATTATCAATAATACATAAAGAGAGAAAGAGGAGAATGGAAGTGTTTGTTACTAAGTACCTTTCGAAGGATCATCACGTTTAGCTCCAGACTCGAAAAATCCAGTGGAAAGAGCTTTTTTCTTGAGGAGGTACGGCCTCCTTTTGGGCTTCTGCACAACGCCTCCGCCTTTATTTTCTGTAAGGCCGGATACACCAAAAGCAGGGTTTTTCTCAAGCTTCGTTTCCACCTTATTAACAATAGAAATCAAAGATGCACGCTAACCTTTAGGAATCTTGACGTCAACTCCCAAGCTGAGAGCTTTGATTTTATCCAATGCGAGTTCCTGGAGAGAAGTTCTCTCCACCTCTGAGAGAGCGAGGATGGAAGTAGCTTCGAGAGTTAGTGTGCGTCCTGTAGGACTCTTCCACTTGCACTTGCCCTAAAATGGAATTAAGGATCATCATGAGAAAACGGTAGCTAATGAGGCTATGATACAGATAATAATGCTACATAGAATGTGAAAGATTTTACCTGAGGAGCCCATAAGCAAGTACTAGATCCAGTGGAGGAAGTGTTAGCTCTAGTGGAACTTTTGGAGCGTGACTTAAAAATGCGCGAGGACTTGGACATAAGTCTGCTTGCGGATGAAGCAGGTCCTCCTCCTCCTCCTCCTCCTCCTCCTCCTCCTCCTCCTGAGGAGGTGGTGGGGGAAGGAGCAACGGCTGCACTGTGAGGTAGGGCAGACGAAGAAGAAGTAGCAGGATTGTTGGAATGAGTTGAAGAAGACGAAGGAGGTCGGTGGTCGCGGTCGCCATGAAGCTGCGGAAGAACACTCGAGGATGACTTAGACTTGTGCATGACTGTGGACGAGAGATTATTATTATCATTATTGGAGACTGGGAGACTCATAAGTCCCTTCTGAGGAACGAGACTCCCTTTGAAACTAACAGACGTCCTGCTACCACCACTACCACCACCACCAACACCACCACTAGAACTTATATTAGCTATACTCGGACTACTTGTCACTTCACCCCGTGACGACCTAAACAGCCTAGATGATGACGAAGAGCCTAAAAACTGACTAGTGCTACTCCCTGACGATGTATTTGTATTGCTCACGAGACTAAGGAGGTTAGGAGAAGAGGAAGTAGTGGGGGGCAGAGGTGACGAAGGACCCAGGGAGAGACGTGGCGATGATGGAGAGAGAAGCAAGGACGTTGTCGATGAGGAAACAGGAGGAGGAGGTTTCTTAAAGAATGAAGTTGAGAAAAAGGACCTCACAAGTGACGAAGAGGGAGGTACATGATGGGTATGGTGGTGGTGGGGGGTGTGGTGATGATGATGAGAGGAAGTAGACAAGTGGTGAGGTGGAGGAGAGAATAAGTTCGAAGCAGCAGGATTGTTTGTAGAAGAGTGTCTGGATGATGACGAACTGAGGGGAATTTGAGAAAGGATTTGTTGGGAAAAGGAGAAAGTAGTTGTTCCAGGTAGAGTCGATGATTCAACAGTCGATGAAGATAAGGACCGAAGGGCCCTCCATGATGATGATGATGATGATGACGCTGTTGCCACTGGTGTTGGTGTCCCTTCACTCACATCGTTATTTGCTGAAGATGATGATTGTCTGTAGTGTTGCTGTTGTTGTTGTTGTTGGTCTCTTCCTGAGCGAGAAGTTCGAAAATGTACGAAAGGCTCTCCTTCTATATCTTGCTGTTGCTGTTCCGTTGTTCCTCCATCTTCTGTCGAAAATGTATCGAAACTAGAGCGTCCTCCCCTGGGGGAGGATGTGAAGTGACTTGAGTGTTGTCCCTGATCTGATGAACTGAGGAGGTAGAACGGGGTGGAGGAAGAGAAGAGAGGGTAGTCAAGTGGATCACTCGTCGACGAGAAGACAGTTGTGGCAATGGAGTAACGCGGACTTGTCGTGTCTCCTAAGGGAGATTCAGAAGAGTACGAAGTGGTGGAGGAAACTTCGGAGAATTTTCGAGGAGCTAGTGACTTAAGAAGACGCACGAGACTTTCTCCAGCTTGAATTCCCACTTCCTTGGGTGGTGGTGGTGGGGGTGGGGGAGAGTTTAGTGCAACTGCTGCAACGGCTCCACCCCCACCGCACATGACCACTACCATTGGAGGGGGTGAGGATGGAGGAGAAGCGTCGGAAAAGTCTGGAGTAAGTTGACTTGTTGTAGTTGCTGTTGTTGGAATGGTTGATGATGACGATGGGGTGGGTTTAGAAGCTTTCTTCTTTCCATCGCTTTTTTTCCCTTTGCCTTTCTTTGATGGTAGTTCGTCTACTGGGGCCTTTGTGGGGTCAACTGGAGGGGATGAAGTGCTTTGTGGGGAAGTCGGGGGTGATGATGATGATGAAGATGCTTGGAGTCTGGAAGAAGATGAAGGAGGTGGAGGAGATCTTCTGATGATGTCAACTGGTGCCCCAGTGTTATCTTCTCCTGTTAAAGGTATGTTATTTTTTGTGTGTACTTTCACTTGACTCACTATTCGTGTAGTTGTTTCTTCAGTTCTTGAAGTGAGTGTTGTGGTGGTGGTCTCAGAAGTCACGGTTGAGGGGGAAAGAAGAAGTCCTTCGAGACTTGTATTATTGGTTGGTGTCTTTTGGCTTTGACCTTTGCCTTGTTGTTGTGAAGATGGAGGAAGGTCGGGTGGGAGTGGTGATGTGGATGATGATGAGGGGCCACCTAATCCAAGTGCTTTGTTCTTTTCATGCTCTAATGCTTCTTCTACTGTCACGTTCTTAGACTTAATGTAGCGTAATGATCTGTCGTAGTTGACAGTCTTGAACTTGTCAATGGTCTCTTTGTTGTCTGCTTTTGAGTTCTTGCGAACCATGCGAAGGTAACGCATCACAGTGTCGGAAATTGAAGAAGAGTAGCCGCTGCTCTCTTCGCCTTTCTTTTCTTCTGTCGTTGTGTTTCCTCCTGTTGTTGTCGTTGTTGTTATGCCCGATGACGATGATGATGCTGTTGTTGTTGTTGCTGGGCCGGTGACGTTACTACTGAGGGAAGTGTCGTGAAGGGATGAAAGTCGACTGGAGGTGTTGAATGCGTCAATGTCACTGATTAAGGCAGAGTATTCGTGTTGTTGCTGCTCGTCTTCTTTGTTGTCCAGGACTTTTTCTTCTGACTCTCTACCACTATCACTCTTTGGAGATGAGGTGGAGGTCACGGAAGAAGTGGAAATGGGAATGAGGACTTCTTTTCTCCTGTCGTGAGTTGATTCTTGACCATCTTCTGAAGGAGGGTGGAAGAATGGCAGTCCCTGAGGGGGAGTTTGATAAGGATATGAAGAATAATAAACTCGTTGTCTCTCTTCGTGGAGTCTAAGTTGGAGGAGAAGTTCTTCTGGAAAAGGATCAGTTTGGATGCCTGTGTTCCTGAGAATCTTGTGGAGACCAGAACTAAGGGTTATCATTGCGTAACTTGTATCTGAGTTTCCTGAACAATTCGAAACTGTTGACAAAGGCCGGAAAAAGCTGGATCCTCCTCCACCAGCACCTCCTAATATAGACATGGTAGAAGAAGCCGTAGAACTCTTGCGTCTTTCGCAAACTGTCACTTGTTCTTCGTCATTGTCATACTCGTCATAGTCGTCTTCTTCAACGTCAAATTCTTCCTCAGGGGAGTAGTACTCTGGAGACAAATCTTTAGAAACGTCCACAGAAGCGTTTCTTTGAAACAGTTGGTGATTGTGAAAAAAACCTTTGGAAGAGGAGGAAGACCCGTCTTTAAATAAAGATTTTATGGAGGATTGTCGTCCTACTCCTCCATCCCCACCCACAGAAGGGGCAGTGCCACTATTACTTTGTTCTTTAGTCTTCATCTTGTGCTCCCTTAAAGCAGGACCTGATAATCCTTTCGGTTTTGTGCGGTTCCAGAGAAGAAACCGTTTTTCTTTAGTACAAACATCGTTAAAGTGTTTCTCTATTGCTGGGTAGTCTTCAGGGTCGATTGGATGCGCAGGGTGTCGTGGATTTTTACTGGGAGTGTTGAAAGACATAGATTGTCCTTGAGCTAATCCTCCAGGTCCAGGACCTGTGGGAGTAACTCCTGGTCTGTGAGAAGGGAAAGATCCCCATGGAAAAACACTACACGTTGATGGTCCAGTAGGACTGGTTAGTGAACCACTTGCACCTACTCCAGGTTTACTGGGGTTGGAAGGGTTTCTCTGAAGAGAGTAAACTTGGGTAGCAGTGCTTGGTGAACTGGAAGTAGGAGATCTTAAGGGAGGACTTGAAATGCCTCCTCCAACGCTGGGAGAGACTTTGGAATGGAATTCTTGAAGAGGATTTGGAGGTGGAGAAGAAGTTGTGGGAAAATTAGAGCCCCTTCTGGAGCCTCCACGAACCTCTGGAAGAAGATTTCCAACAGCGTCTGTCATGTACCTCCATGTTTTTCTGGTGAGAAGCCACCGTTCCTTCTTGGCTCCTCCAGGACCAGCTTTCTTTTTTGTTTTGGAAAGTGAGGATGAGGGCTTCTTGTCCTTGAGGGAAGGGCGTCTGGAGAGGGAGGGAGACCTGGAGGAAGACCCACTTTTCCTCTCCATCCGAGAGGACTTTGGGGGAGTTTGAAAGCGTTTTGGAAGGAGGAAGGAAGAAAAAACCCTTGAGGGATTCTCGAAAAGACAGAATATTCAGAGGTTGAGGAAGAAGAAAATCGGACGGACAGAGAGACGGGAGAGTTGACGGGGCTTTTGGGAGTGAGAGAGCGAGTAGACTAATTTTAACTCTTTCAAAGTGTTTCATCTCTCCTCCACCTTTGTGAATCACCAGATGCATCTCCAACTTAAGTTCTTAACTTGTTAAATTCTCGGTGAGCTTCGGTTTCAAACCGAAACTCTCTCTCTCTCTCTTTAAACTAAATCTAAACTATTCGGAGTGGTCATGTGTGTATGTTGAGTGTGTGTGTTTAAGAGTTTAAGAGTCCAAAAGTATCGAAAAGTGAGGAGACATCCAGACATTTTTACACGTTCGGTATACGAAAATAATTATTTCTCCTTTTTATTTTTCTGGAGTATAGTTAAGGTGTATGAATCGTAAGGAATTTGGAATAGGAGTTCAGGATGACTGATATGCTAACATATTATATTTAGCATAATATTTTATTGTAATTAATGCAATGTTAGTCAAGTTAATCTGAAGAGCGCTTTTTTGCTATTAATAAAGGCTGTAAGCTTTGAAAAAAAATAAACGGAGAAAATAATGAAATATCTGCAACTCGGCTATGTGTATCTAATCTAAAGGGAGGTGTGGAATCCACTGGAATGGTAAAGAGAGGGTTTTAGTGTGGAAGCGGTAGAAAAAGGTGAGTTACGCAAGAAGTGACGCAAGCAACGCATGGACGTCTGTGTGGTATGATGACATGACCCTAATACTCCTTGTGATGAGATCAAGACACACACTATAAACCTATTTTCAATTTTGACACAACGTAAACTATGCCTTGTCAATAGTTTCCCATTAATCTTCTGGGAGTTTAAGTGCGAAGTTCTGAGCTATACACTGTCCTGAATTTCTAAAAAGAATGTTTGGTTGAACATCATGATAGCCAGTGTAAATCAAATCGAGAGAAAGTTTAAATGATTAAAGTGTTCACAATAATGCTGATCTTAATTTTAAATTTGAAAAACGGATTCTCTTAATGGTATTGAAAACAACTTGAGTCGGAAAAAGCCGATCCATACGAATTTCCTTAGTACATACACACCGTTTGATATAAATATTTGGGACTTGGTACCCACATTTTGAGATTTGGAGTCACATTCGCGTGCAGAAACAATCGTTGGAAATTTATACACAGATGCTTACGAAAAGAAATGAGAGTATTGATATTTAGTTTCTTCGTTTCGGAATAAGTCAATGCATCGGACTGTGAGGAAAGATGTTAAAATTATAAAGACTAGGAATGCAGGTTTGAGGGTTAATTGAGAATATATATTTACATATGACATGACAAATTGTCATTTCTCTTCGTTATATTTTCGTCACCTTCTCGTCATCTCTGTACTGGATTCTTTTGGATGTTCTTCCTTCTAACATGCAGTTAAGTTTAGGACTCTCATAGTCTCATCACAAGTACGAGAATATCGAGTAAAACGAAAAGGATTTTGTAAAGGACGAAAAATAAGCTTGTCTCATCTCAAGTGAAGAGCAAGTAAAACAAGCTCATTAAATTTATTATATTTCTGGCTGGTTTCGACGTATTTGTTTTCATGCAGGCTTAATTATTTCCATAAGTGAACTTGCTAGGAATTGGGAATCAAAAGTAAACCATTGGAGTTGTTTCAATACCGTGTAGTGGCTGACTCTGTTGAGAGATCGGAAATGTTAGGAAGTAGATTTTTAAAGAAAGTACAGAGAATTTGGGCAGAAATTTTAGATACCCTGATTATGTGAAGATAAAGAAGGTATCTATGATGTGATGGAAGTATATCGAGTTTGTGTATTAATTCAGCTGTTTCTGTCTGTTATCTTATTAACTGTTTGAATTTGGAAAAGTATCTGTATGACATGTTATATAATTATGTATTCAAAAAATATTTGCATAATCAGGTAGTCGACCTGGGACTTTTATTGGGCTTAAATTTATACTCGTTTTGCAATTCATGTTTGCTGTATACTAACGATAAGTAACATTTTTAGGTCAAAGTCAAATAAATTCTTTGCATGATAGGTCAAACTGGTCTACTGATAATTGAACATCGTCAGTAAGAAATGTCCGGTGAAATCAGTAGTCATTAACATTGAATTTATATATTATTACTAATGCACACAGTATGCTTAAAGCTTAAATGTGTTGCGTTTCCTGTGTATTTATGTATGTCTCGTCGTCGTCATCATGAAGTGAGTGCATTTCTGATCTCGTGATCTTTAACTCGCTAACTTGTCCGATCTGAATCGGATTTTGGCAGACTTCTTTGATTAACACAACACAAATACATTTGATTAACACAGCATGCATACTAACATAGGTTTATTATCATCGGTCTTGTTTGAGTGACACTCGTGAAACAAGGTGTGTCAAAGTAAGTTATCTGTGCAAAAAATAGCACTTGTTTCAGTGCTCTTCAGATTATTTTTGTGTTAGGGGTCATAGTTCAAAGGTACATTAAACCAGTCCTTTTATGATGTATGGTAAGAAATTATCACATAAAATGACTAATTGCGATTTGCAGGCTAAAAAACAGATTAAAAAATACACTGATCTGTAAAGAACGTAATAAATAAAAGAAATTTAATCGTGTAAAAAGTTTGGGAGAATTGATCTTAAAAATTGTAAGATTGAATGGATTCTTTTATGATAGAAGGATTTTAATGCATCGCACTTACATGTGATGTGTGATTAAGCCAAGTTTAATGAATTCAAACAATGTCATCCCCACCCGATTGGATCAGATTCTTTGCCAAATATGCAAACAAGTAGGAGAGTCGAGGAGTGAAAGACATAAGACAGAATAAGTCGCGCAACCACATAGTGCACAAGTTGTAAAGGAGATTTTTTCATGTCTATGACAATATTATATTCATTATATATAGTTGCAGACACAGAATAAACGTATATAAATTCTGGTAATATGGTGCAACTTGCTCATATGCATCACATCCGTACAGTGCAAAAGATACACAAGTACACACTACATACACAACACGAAATAATGATTCGCTGAGTTAGAAAGAGCGATGTACAACGTGTTAGATTTAGAGGAGAATGAATTCGATTAGAAAAGACAGGAAAAAACAAAAGTGGATTTAAATAATGCTTCAACCCCAACCTTGAACCTCTAACTTTGACTGCATAGTCAATCCGAATTAGGAATCCTATATTGAGAGCAATAATTAATCACAAGAGTGGTATTTAAGTTGGAAAGAGGGTATAAGTATACAAAGGAAGAAAGTAAGCTTTCACTACAATAGAAACAATTGTGAGATAGTGGACACGCTAAAACAAATTGAGAAAATGAGGAAGTTCATACTTAAATATTTAGAAGCGTGCAATATTTGATGATGATGAGATTTTAGCAATATTGTTGCTATTTCTTATGGTGAAGAATATATATATGCACTTAATAGCATGCAGCTTAAGGCTTTATGGTTCAAAGGGAGGAGATATGCAATTGACACCTACGTGAATTGCTTGATAGTTTTAAGCAGGAAGGTCATTCGTAGATACTTTTGGCGTTTTTAAATAATAGTGAAGTTTTGCATAGCTGAAAGTGAGTGAGACTATATACCCAATTCCATTCATAAAAATTGACTGGAAGATTTGAAGGAAGGCTTAAGATGTGTACTTGGTTGTTGTGTACGAAATAAAACGGGAAGGACGGGTTTTTTTGGCTCGGACGGGAGATTCACATGCCATTTCCTGATGGATAGACAGATGGTTATATTTAGCCCATAGTGTAATCCCACACTGCCCAATTTAGAACGGAGGCTCTTACCTATTTCAAAATAGAAAATGCCAATGCATTCAACTAATTGCCCTCATGACCTCGCACACGGCCTTCGACATGCTCAATAATCGTTGCTCCCCTCCCATGGCCCCTCTTAAACTTTCTACAATCGCTTCTTAACGATGATACACTTTTTCCATTCGATCAAACTATCTGTACTTGTATTTGTTTCATAAAATCTCTGCATAGAGTCGTTAAGTGATATGGAACGCAAATCTCTGTCTTGCATACTATAAAAACTCCAGTGTGGGATTATGGATTGTCCAACTATTTACTTGCTGATTCTACTGCTCTCGCTTATTCGCTCTCCTCTCCATTAGAAACCTCATCATATATGGTAATCGTATGAATTGAATTGAAATCAGGATTTATCGACAGTTGTTTGTGTTTATAAGCCCTGAATTGAAATAGTATTTATGTTGTGAACTTATCGAGAGTAGGATATAAGCTAAAGATAAAGGTGGTTACAGTAGTTAGAAGACCTTTGTAACTTGTATTTGTTAAGACTGATTGTTGTTTTATTGATCGATATTCAAGGTATTTTACTTTCATATATCAATAAATTAAAAATATCCACTTATTTGGCGGAAGGTGGGGTAGTTTTAAGTATACGCTCGGAAAACACTACAGAATATAAGCGAAATACTTGCAGTGCATCATACTCTCAAGAATAGTAACGGGTAACGAGAAACTCAGCAGATTCTTTCCTCTCAGCCTGAGGTAAACTTTAGATTGGATACAGTTCATACTTGCATAGTATGACGACTTTCTTAGGCGAGTATTAACTAAAAACCTCTTGTTGGATTTGAGGAGAGCAAGTGTGAGTCTACGCAGTTGTTTAGTTTCGAAACATGAACTCATTGAGTGAGAATCCATCTACCAAAAAGATTTTGAACCGATTCAGAGTCTTTCACTGTTAAAAAGATAGTTACCGTTGCCTCCCATTGTGAAATCATGTTAGAAGTTAAGCGATAGGGAATGAGTGCTATGGAATGCATGACTAGCTAGCTAGTTTAATGAAAGTGCATGATTAATACTGTTTGTAACTGAAATCGGAAAAGGAATCAAAAGATTTGTTGAACTTCTTTTCAGATTCACCCAAGAGTAATAGTGAGCCATTTAATGACGATATCAGGATTTTAGTAAGTTTGAGACGAGGAGAATTGCAGGTTCCCCTAATGATAACTGGTCCATCTTCATCTTCTCGCAATGCCCCTTTTTCCATTACTATTATGTATACTTGTATTCTGTACACTTCAATTACAACAGTTGTAAATTATCATATCTAGTCATATCTACATGACTTGTATAGTTTATAGTGCACCAGTCAGACATAGTTCCAAAATAGAAGAAACAAAAAGGTGTACAATGAAACTGTAGTTAGTGAGTATTTCAAGAAGTCATTTGAAGAAACAATGAAGTCTTTGTTTTAAAGAACAAAAAAGTATAGTAAGTTGGGTTTAGAGACAGCATAAAACTTCGGAAATGCGAATATAAGGGTGAGAGTGTGGGTTGGATGTCGGAGAGAATTATGTCGGGAGGAATGCGTGAAGATTGAATATGTATACGATTGCTTTACGGTCGGAGAAAACTCTTTCTTCCGCATGTTCCCTTAACTAATGCAAGTGTGAGTAAGACTGCTCAAATAGTTCTCCCGGATATCTAGAGTTGAATTAAATAAGGATGACGTGATTAGTCTTTATAGTCTGTAAGAAGGTTTCAAGAAATATAATAATAATGAAAGATTGCCTGGTAGTGATAATCGTGTCATATGTTTTAACGATAATAAGATTAATTCTAAAGAGCAAACAAGTGGAAAGAAACGAGTGAATAAATAAATGGCCTTCGAGAAAGTCGTAACTAAAAATACGAAAGAGCAACTTGTATTTTTTACCTTCCAACTCCCAATTTAGACATTGTTAGCCTTCAACTTTTCATAAATTTTACAACCGACTTCTCTCTTGATTCGTGCTGGGCTTGAGACTTTTTAACCGTGCAAGTATGCAATAATCTGTAGTGTGTGTCAGTTATATATATTCTTGTACAAAATCCGTGTGTGAGCTTATTAATTTATAGTAATAAGCCAAATAAGGCCTCGATTGGTTGAATGTTACAAGTTGTGTGGGAACGTTATTTCATGAGATATTTGAATTCCCTACTGTCAACTCTTTAAAATTCTTGAATAGAGAAAAAAGAAAAGATTTCATTCAGGAAGATATGAGTCATGTTGTATCAAGAAGTACAAGCTAATAACATTGAACAACCATGATGGCATCAAATGCCACCCTGTTTTGATATCAACAATGTCCCTCGATAGTTAGACCCGATCTCTTGACTCTTTATGTCGATTACAATTATTGAATCACAAACAAAAATTGTGTCTCTATAAATTGTTCCTTGCCAACTTCATGTAACTTTATCTAAAATCTACTTATCTTTAATAAACTACCATTTTCCTTCGATTCCATGAATTTTTATTCAATATAGATATTTGAGTTCATGCAAAAGGCACGCAAGTTATCGAATGTGGAAGGAATTATTTAGGAAACCCGTTTTGACTTCTAGAGGTTAGTATAGATGTTTGCTGGGTAATTTGCTACAGTCAGTAAACAATAAAATACACCGTCACCTTTATATATCCCAGAATATGTGTTATATTTGAAATATTACATTTTACGCCGTATACAGCATTTAAAATATTAAAATTTAATTCTTTCTGAACCCAGGTTCTATTGGAATGAAAATTACAAATCAGCGTAGACATATCAAAGAAGTCATTATTGTGCATCTGGAGTTTGGAAAATTGGATTGAAAGTTGATTTTTTCATGTAACAACCTAATTTATGCTATAAGCACATTCTGCTGTGTTCCGAATCAATCTTTTAAATGTTTTAAGGTATTTTGCTGGTCACTTGCGCTCGTATGATAGAGTGCAAGAATGTATAGGAATCTGGATAAAATTATATGGATGAAAGAAAAACCACGGGATATTTGTGCAAGGAAACAGTTAGTGCGAAAAAAGCGGTTTTTGCTGTAGACTTAACAAATCCTTGTGCAGTGCATTGCAAGAAAAAGTTGTATGATGACGCAATTTCTATATTTATCAACAAAACGTACATTTCCCATGAAATGTGCGCTTACTTGTTGCTACTTTCGATAGAAGTTTGTAGGAAAGCTGTGTATTCTATATAATAGTAGATTCTAGGTTTTACAACAAGGTTGATCAGCATCAGTTGTACTTTATCTTGTGGAAAGAGATCCCGATTCTAAGGATTCACGCTGGATGATGATGATCCATACAACATACTTAGTTTAGATTTTGAATTTACGCGAGTTTATGTGCGCCTGTTCACCGAATTCCCTATATATTCTGGGAGGAAGTATATACATCCTGTATACGAAATCAATCACGGTAAATGTGTGATAATGAACTGGATGTACTAGATAATATAAATTATCACACATTTATTCATGAGTGACTATAGTTGAATCCAGTCTATGGAGTAAGAAAGTGTGGATATCAATGAAATAATTTTAATGAGAAAATGTACTCAGGACTATCGAGCCTATTTAATTTGTCAGAAATTGGCTGTGTGCAACAAATAGTTAATAGTCATTAATACATACCACATTAACTTTGGATGCATAAATAAAACAGAGGGCTATCAATTGGATGGAATTTTCCAGGCTCGTTCCAGGCTTTGAGAAATATGTCAAGTAGGTTTTTACAAAGCTGTGTCCTATGTTTCTTTTTATTCTAATAAGTTATTTGTTGTTTTCATGCATAAAACAAGTTCAATAAGATCGTGAATATGGAAAAGGCTGTTGGTCAAGTATAAAATTAATGTGGGAGTACTGAGAAAGAGCTAATAGAAGAGCCTGCAAGAGAAATAATAAAGGAAGTGAAGAGAAATTGCAAATAAGCACCCACGCTAGGAGCAGTGCAAATTGAAGACTTCAATACACTCTTTTTGAGGAGACAGAGAGCTAGTTGTTGACTACTGAGCGAGAGATGAAATGAAGTATGACAGGAATGTGGGTTTCTAAATGGCTCTAATAGTGTTTGTTGCATTGCGTATTATACATTTGTATTTTTGTATGTTCAAGAGTGCCAAAATGTCACTTCTTTTAGCATGCAATTAGATGTTTCCGTGATTCTGAAAGAGAGGTGTCTAATGAAACTCCTAGATTAAGTACTGTTAATAATATTACTACACAAGATGCTATTAGTGCTTTCGTGTATAAGGTTTCCAGCAATTGGAAAGAAAAAACGGACAACGGATAAATGTAAAAAATGACCATATAAATAATAATGGCAGACAGACAAAAGCATTCTCCTGCGCCTCTTGGCAGAAAAATAATGGGGTGTACCTACTCATTGTTAGCATTTATTCAGTGCTATGCATTGATGAGAGAATATATTGTTACTTCTTTAGACATTTCTGACATTTCTTTCCCCATTAATTAGAAAAAGTAAACTTACAGCCTCTTCTGCGAAATTTGTGTTGTGCAAATACTTTTGAAATCGAGAACTTCCTAACTTTCAATTTTATGAGCTTTGGCTTGACTGATCTGTCTGCGATTTACAAAAAGAAGCTTGAATATGTTCAACAGTATTTTCGTTTGCTTCATTGGAAGAAAAACTTCGCATTAGATTTACAGAAATTGTTCTTCCATGGCTTTTCAAAGATATCTATTCCTACTTTTTGGAAAGTTATAGCAAGTTAGACAGATTTCAAATAATAATAATGTTACAAAAACTAATGAGAGGGAACATCAATCACTCATGCAAATGTGACTCCATATAGTGAAAATAAGGTATTAGTACTACAGTCGGCAGTTTTGAAATTGCTTTTGTTGCTTATAAAAATAGCAAATTGATACAATATAATGCCCACAACCAGTATTGTCTTGTTACGTAGGGATGAACATGATCCGGTTTCTAAAGGATTCTTAGCAATATGACAAGATGATGACATGAATAGATTCTGCAAATGTGCGGAGAAGGGGAGAAATAAACAGGCCTGGTCCCTGCAGAATTATAATGTAGCTGTATAAAAGGCACTAAGTTTTTCTTTTATATTTCTGAAGATTCGGTTACTTTAGAGGAATCCTTGTCTCCGTATGATAATGTTGGATTAAATTTTGTAGTTTTCCTTGTGGGAATGTAGGAATGATTTCAAATGATATATTCTGTATGAAAAGGCTAATCAATCATTCAATATAATTGAGTGGCAGCAAGTAGAGGCTTCAAAATTTAATTAGTATTTGCAAGCATAGGGTATGATAGCAACCCTCTACAAAAAGATTTTTGTTACTGTTTACTACTTTTATCCACCGCGACACATAAATTGACGCAAGTACCAGATTAATTTCATATATGTACTAATGGCTGTATAATAATGACACAGTGAAAAATGATGGCATTGTCTTTATCAAAGCAGCAGAATCACAGGTAGATTCTATGCATTATGTTTGCCATTTTTCATGATTTTGCCGTATAAGTATCATATGTTTATCATTACTCTGTGCCTATCATCTATATATCTTTATACAAAAATGCTTAAATTCATATGCTCAAGATTTGTCAGGAATGTGCTTGTGTATCAAAAGCTGCATGATTTAAAATCCAATTAAAGGGCATGAAGTTATGCATGAGTGTAAGCGGAATAATATCCATTTGACATATTATTGTGAGAGTAAAGGTAAAAATTTGGACACGAAATAAACTGTCGTTTCTGTGTAATAATTTTATTGAAAATGAAAGCTTTTCAGTTTTGTAATTCTTGTTTTTCTTTTATATTGATATTGCATGAGACTGAGATTGAATAGAATTATTATTGCAGTGAAGAAATAAGAAGAAACGCGTTTATGTTTTCTACACAGTATATGAGATTTGGCTCCTTAGTGCATGCAGCGTTTTTCCACTTATTATTAAGATCTCAGATGAATGCGATTCCACACGAGCATGCATGATAAGCCAAATGTAGTTTATCATAACGATGCATGATCGGATATAATTATTTGCGAATGCCTATAGCTGCTTACAGCTCTGTTCAGATACCGTACTCAGATATTAGAGACAGGTGACAGAGCGGATTTAAAGAGTAAGAATTGTATATATTTGCTTATTGTTGATTGAGTTTTTATAAAAGTCGAGCTAAGGAATCACTCGTGAATAGAGTAAACTTAACAAGAAAAAACCCGGAAAAGAGCTAAAATATATCAGTGTTATTGGAAAGTGGAGAGATGAATTTTTGAAACTTGGAAAAGGCAAGGAAACTCGAGGTATGAAAGTAAATAGAGTTGAGTATATTTCCTTATTCGATATAATCATATGGCTGTTCTCGTTTCAAGAATAACTTAATTAATGGCGAAATGAGTGGATTTAGTTGAGTGTGTTCGTAAACGAAAGTTTGAGTTTGTAAGTACTCAGCTGAAGTGCTAGTGGTTAGAAATGGCTCTAAATACATGTGTCTATGAAGGCAGATCACATTGGACATTGAACTTCCTGCTGTGACACTTAGCAGACAAGTAGACTTGCCAGAGATTTGATTAAGTCATTAGGATAACAAGGCATGAAATGAATGAATGGAATGATACTTTTTGTAGTGAGACACTTAATGAATGAAGGAACGAGTGAAGAAAGAATGAGTTCACCTGTTGATTCATCGTGATTTGCCCGAAAGTCAGTTTGTCTGATGAGACTTCCCGTTCGTTAAGGAGGCTTTCTCGGGCTTGGCTTTTCCCCTCATTTTAAAAGTAATATTGGCCGAGTACTCATGAAAATTTCCCAGGAATCTTGTATCTCTCGTTCTCTGGTAACAGGAAAATGAGGAACAGGAATGATGAGTACTAGACGCGATTACCCAACCATTAAACCAACATGTTATTCTTTACGGAAAAAACATTTGGATTCTGACGTAAACTGGCTAGAGGACAAAAAATATGGGTGCCAAAACCAATACGTGCATGCACTCTTGTAAATAATATCCAACTACATCTCTCAAATATCATTTACACTTTACTATATTCATTCTGGCTGGATGTGTGCTGTTCACATGTGAATACTTTTGGGCCGGAAAGGTTGGAAGAATTCAAGAAAAAGATCGACAGGGCGAGTGAAGGAAACCCAAACTTTGTAAGATGACGAAGCTCCCGAGAAATCAGGCCAATGCTTCTTTACATACATTATATTTTAATATAGTGATGGTAACTAATGACTATTGAGTTACATGTAGGAGAAAAACATATTCATCGCTTCCAAGTTATTGGACGTGATGACCATCACCTCCAGTTTATAAGATAAAACTTAGATTTTTATATACGACAAAGATACTATAGGCAAAGTTGAATGTCTATGTACTCAAATTTTTCATACAATATCTATATTTGATCTGTTTTTTCATATCTCCACACTGACTTTTTTAAAGCAACGTCGGTTATGTTTTAGAAGCATATGAAAATAAGAGGCACTTTTTTAAAAGGCGAGTTATTATCAGCAAGTGGATGCGAATTAAAAAGTAGAAGTGCTGGTTAATTGTATTAGAAATATAGCTTGAGAAAATCGTGGTAAGAGCTTGCCTTGGGAAGGGTTGATGGGTTGTTGCCGATGGGGAAATTGAAACTAGGACTTTTGAACAGACTTAATATTCGTATCTGATTTAAATACTAATGTCGACTGTTCCTATTAGGTCAATAATATTAAAAAGAAGGAGATATAAATGACTTACAGTTTCGTGTCATGCTGACCTCCGACCCAGCTCCTAATACTCCCATGGGGACATTTGGGAAAAACAGAGTGATTGTACGTATCACTTGTTTGGTGAAGAGTAGCTGGAAAGGGAATAAGGAAGATAGAGAGTTAGCACAGGCATTTTGAGGGTAGACTGGAGAAAGTGATGATGACAACTGGAATCGTAAACCCACTTTCCATGCACGTTGTTGTTGGCAGTGGTAGTTTCTTCGCTGGTTATTATTGATGTGCAACTTCACTTGTCATGTATATACACTCTACACAAGCCGGCCCCTAACCTGCAGTATTAGCACTTTCACCAAATCTGTGACGAATCTTCTACATTCACCTGCTACAATGCTTGTATCCATATTCGAACAAATCTGCTTTTAAGTATTCTGATACACTGAAAAGCAACTACTAATAAAGGTATCCGTTGTTTGTAGTTAACGACAGCTTTAAGCTTGAGACGAAAGCTCTGCAAGATCAGCCGAATATTATAATTGAAGTTGTCCAGGAACGCTAGGCATGTATGATGACTTTTTAGTAACTAAATTCCAATCACTTCCGCAGATTCCAGTTGTTCTACCTCCCACTATTGCTTCGTATAGTTAATTGAATTCACACGCTTCATCAGTAACTGGTAGTATAAGGTTTAGAGCTAGGAGAATTTGCATTCACGTTACTTCGTGGAGGAATGGGGCGGATGGTAGTACGCTTTTGAGGTTGACTGAATGTAACCACCATGTAATGTTTGCTAGAAGTTTGGCGTTATAAATGTCCTGTAAATCCATGTAAGTTAACAAGCTAGTTCCAACTTTATCCTTAATATTGTATCCTTAAATAGTGTGTTTATGTCATTAGCGCAATGTAAAACTATGACCACAATAAAATTAATGCGGTTGATGGTTGCTGGTTACGTGAATCGATAAACGGTTTTTGATGTTGACATCTTAATAGTGTTCCTCACAGATTATAGTTTATTTTGTCTGTCACTGAAAATTGGAATTGGCTTTCATAGATATATGATACTGATAATAACAATGCGCTATAAACTTTCAATTAGTTAAATTTTGCTCGTTTATTTTTTAACTTGTGGTTGCGTTTTTATGTGCAGTCTTTGTTGGATATTTGATAAGACCTCTCAGATTATACTTTTGGTTGATCTAGATTTTTTTCAATTAAACTTTGTGCTTTGCAACCGATGTGCCCAACCAATTTTTAGTACAGATCAGATTATTGCGATTGAAAGAAAAACTTTGTGATGTGACTGTAAGTTATATTCAGCACTGTGCTTGTTACCACACTCAACTTACACTTCTCTTAACTTGTTTGTTTGTTGATTGAAGAATTTCCGGTTGGTTAAAGTAGATTGTCTCACTTTGGACGCTTGAAATTTGAACATGTTTCACTGGCAAGATTGTGTAGTAATAATGTCTAACGAAAACGTGTGAGTGGAGGAAGTAGGATAAAAATTTATGGGTCGTAAGATTTCCATGCACAACTGATTAACTGATCGAGTGACTATATAAGACCTATTAGGAGAACTTTGAAAAGACAGTGTGGAACTGAGATTATCGTTAACGCATAAGAGTGGTGAGTGTGAGGCAGTGAGACTTTTTGTGTCTTAGGATGCCTGTAGTTTGTAAGAGAGTTAGAAATGAAACTTTCTCGGTGTGTGTAAAGGCGAGTTCGTCTTTTTCGAAGGGGAGACAGATTTTAAAGAAGGATGCAACGGGAGAATACGAATGTGAGTATGCAAATAATCACTGTTGTACACTGTACGTGGAGATTTAGACTTAATAAGTATAGGAGCAACTTGAATGCGAGTAAGTTAAAAGGTGATAGTGGTAAATGGTAATGGTACAGTAGGAGTTGTTGGTGACTAGTTTGGTTTTTTTGATCTCATAGTGTTTGGTAATCAAGGAGATGCTTGAATACATGGGAAAGAAGGAAGATACCGGAAAGATGAAGGGGAATGGTGAGTGAAAGATACCCGGGTTATCATGACTGAGTGGAGAGTAACTAGGAACATCTGAAGAGTGTGATGAAGTTAGCAGAAACGTCGTCGTCGTCGTTTTATGCATATATGTAGGCTTATAGTACACACTGTAAGTTCTCGGTAGAAGCAGACACAGAAGGAAGGTTATCAAAACTGTAGAAGGAACCGACGGGAAATCTGTTGCCTTGCAGTCAGAACTAGTTAGTATAATCCCCAGTACATATCTTGCATTTATCCAAGGATATATATCTCTAATCATTTTAGTTTAAAGTGCATTCGAAATTCAGCAACCGTTGTATGCACAGGCGACCGCATTAATCCTGCTTTGTTAATTTCTTTGTACTAAGATTGATTAGTTATTTATTAGCATTTGACGCGTTAAAATGTAGAAGTAGATGTCATACCATTATCATATTCCCTGTTAAGGATTGACTTCGGTGATATCGGTGTATAGTAATCGGACACATTGACGGAAGTGAGGAAGACAATTTATGAATCTGGTCTGAGTATTTTTCGTCTCTCGCTTTTCCTTTATGCCGAATTGACTGATTTTTTTCTAGTGAATTGAATAGAAACTTACTGAAAGGGAATAATAAAGGTGGGATAAAGCAACGTTGTAATAAAGAGTTCTAGCGATAAATGTGGTCTGTCAATATCAATACACACAAATTTTCCTTCAATATTATCAATTCGTATTAAGAAAATAATCAGTAAATTTCTTTCTAGGGGGATTGTACACTTTTGAAGATGGAGAGAAATGGGAACAAAAACACAGGCTGACTATTGACATAATTCCTGTTAGTTTCCAATGTCTGGATGAAAGGATGTTTTGGTTGCGAAGTCTGTTAAAGGTTTCCCATTCATTTCTTCAAGGAACCAAGACAGACTGACGGTCAGAAGAGTGAAAGCACAAAAAACGATGTGAGGAACCACTGGCCACACTGGAAAACCAAGAAGGTAAACGACGCAAGACTTTAGAACACAAGTGGTTATTTGTGACACGGATTCTATCTAATGTATAGATTTATTTAGCTTACTAGTTCCTACAAAGGCGATCTGTGGAGCCAGAACTCCTCCAGTGTTGGCCATGAGGCAGCAGATTCCGACTGCAGTTGACCTCACAACTGTTGGAAACGATTCTGCTGCAAAACAAATGCTGAAAGCCCATATAGAATTTCAATTCAAACTCTACTTGTGGTAAACGATTCGATTATTGGATCAGTAGCAATGTTTCCTTACTAAACTCCCCAGGCGGCAGCAACGCCAAATCGACTTAAAAAGCATAGAACAGTTATAAGGCTCCCATGTTCCTGTAAAATGGTTGTGAATGTTTCCAGAATTATCAGAGTACTTAGAAATGTCAAAGCTATTAGCATAAAGGTTGATGTGACTTTTTTACGACCAAACCTAGCACAAACCATTAAAAAATTTAAAGATAAAGATAAAAGATATTCAGAATATCAGCTGTTTGAATGAATACCTGTTGCTAAACACAGCTCCGATGGGGAAAGCAATCATATCAACAAGTCCCATGTAGAACATATTTAAGTGTGGATTACCATCAAGGTTTTTTGCGTTAAAACTGATTCCGTAGTATGTAAATGCTATGCTAAAGAAACACAGAATGAATATTGACAGCTGGATGCGGAGCTTTGAATTAGTCCAGAGAATAAAGAGGCTGCTTTGAACGGCATTTTCGGTTCTGGAACTGTTGCTTCCCTCCTGGGACAGAACGGACTTTTGAACAATATCAAGCACCGTTCTTGAAATTGGAGTTTTTCGATTCCACCGTGCTATTGTATGAAAAGTTTTTTCTGCTTGGTCAGTTTTGTTATGGCATAGCAGCCAACGAGGAGTTTCTGGAAGAAAGCTGGAAGGAAGTCAAACTATTACGTTACTTTATGAACATGTCGTGCCTAATTCAACTACGCTCTGATATTACTCCCATATTTCTGCGCACTGATTTTCTTACGGATATGTTAATAGCAGGAAGGCTGCAGGGAGTGCTGTAACAAATGAAAGAACTCTCCAAGATGAAATGAAGTAAGAGGCAAGTGCAAGAGACATTTCACCAAGGAACCATAGTCCAAGACTTCCGCAAATTACACGATAAACGGGTATGAGAAACTCCATTAAATAGATTGAGTAAATGCAATAATAACCTGATTGTTAATATTGAAGAATTAGTAAATAAGAAAGTAAGAAGAAACCGTAACGGAATAAATTACATATACCTCCAACCCCTATTCCAGCTATGAATCTAACGATTCCGTACATAATGGGATTGGGTACGAATGCAGAGGTACAACCAAATGTTGCTATCATTGCAACAAGGATAAAATGTATGTGTCTTCTTCCGTACCTGTACAGAAATAGAGCCAATGGTTGTCCAGTTATCTATAACTGTCTATAACAATTAGTAAGAACCGTTTTGTAGCAAACCTATCTGCCATTTGGGAAGCTGAGAAAGCACCCAGCATCATTCCAATCATGAAGACGCTTGTGAACATTTCTGTTATCCAGGCTCGGTTACCTCTCAAGTTCCACTGTACACAATTTTAAGTGCTATTGGCAATTAATTAATGTCACTGGTACTGCAGCTGCAGAGGTATCTAATTATAATATAATTTTTTTCACCTCATCAACAACTGAAGTGTGCGTTAAAGATTGACTGAAGATTGAAGGTTGATGTGTTCCTGAGAGATTTAAATATTCTGTCAGGTGGCCTGCAGTAACATTTTTTAACGAGTGGTAGTCCGCTCCTACAAATACTGGTAACATAGCCACCATGGCTGCTGGGATTTCTGGGACAAGAATCGCAAAATTTACCCATGCTTGGAAAGTCGAGTACCCTCCTGTGAAGTTAATCAGAAACTAAATCGCAACTCAAGGCCGTTAATATGTTTCAAATTAGCTTATACAGTTTGTTTTCTTACCAAGAGTCAACAGAACTGTCTCAACATTTAAATTGTCTTCGGTGGTACTAATGGACAAACGGGGAATCATTTTAATCTCGTCAAAAAGTTTTTAAGCAAAAACACGTTGTGCTGACAAGTTATTACAAGACTGTGTCTTAATTGTTTCTGTATCTTTGTAAATATGTATTCAATGATTTATTATTAAACGCTCGGACCATTTAATCTTGTTCTCCTGTGTCTTACTCGTTAATTCAACAGCACAGATCTGTTTGCATTGTTTTGCAAAAATCAGATTCATTTATTCAGATTTATTAGATAACTTGTGTGTATCACCTTAGAGTGAGCTCTCTTGAGATAAATCTATATTGTTACTATTTGACAAGAACTGTCATCCCAACCAATCGTTTTTGAATTTCTGACGCAACAGTTGACAGTAAAAGCTGAATGAATAGAAGCCTCCAGCAGAGTTCATGAAAAAGTACCTCAATTAACCACAGCAAAATCACGAGGTTGGCTGGTGTTTAATGTCAAACGTAAAATAATAAAATGTTAATGTTGCCTGGCTCAAATATGCTGATTGATTCGTAGATATTGGATAATACAATATTTTTAAATATTTTTTATCACACAATCAGTTGATACTAATTGAATAGAACGGAGAAAAATGAATCAATCATCATACACTCGATCGACTGTTAGCTAATAACTGAGCATGACAGAGTCAAAGAAATAGGACTTTTCAAAGATAAGAATAAAAATTAACTGCTCTATCCATTAAATTACTTAATATTCAGTCCATGCTAAAATAAATGTGCTGATATAGGTAATGCATGAGGACTGCATACAAATACGACTCAAATGAAAACCTATAGTTGATCGTTTACAAGTTTTCGAATACTGGTGGCAAAATTTAATGGATTTTGCCGTGAACTTTATTAATCAAACCAATTTCTTGATTCCAGACTCATTTATGTACATTTTATTAAATTTAAAATATATTTATTTATCTTATCGTACTACTAATTTTTCTCGTGCAACGGTATAGTATATGAATGCTTCTTAATTCATTGCCATTCACAATCATCATTTGCGACATTAAAATAACATTAATACAGACATACCATAATCAAACTTGCTCAGCTATTCACCATCATTACTTGTTACATTGAGGAAATTGACAAATTTAGTTCGGAGTGTAAATGTAGGAAATCACTTCAACTCAACTTACAATTTGAAACGTGTACACCTCCACGCTTGTTTAATGAAGTACATCATAGGAAATAAAAATATAGACAGTTTGTGCAAATAAAATGGTTTGCGACATCTTTCAAAGTATTAATTATAAATTTGATAATAATAATAAGTATACATGTATTCAATATATTGTTCCCATTGAAGAGTCACAGATAGGTTTTACAGATTGTTCTCGACAGTACAAAAATCACAATCAGGTTTTGAGTAGATTTTTTAAGTATAGTTTGGTTTTTGTACGAACGTATATGAATTAGCTTAAATGATGTCATTGTGGAAAGATAATAAATGACAGTTTGAATACTTACAGATTTTACTTTAAGGACAACAAATGAGTATACGAGCTATCATATGAATAATAAGAAGTAAGAAAGCTATTAATACTCGAGCTTATTGTTAGAATATAGTTCTTTTACGAATCTGTATATGAAAAGATCAAAGACAATCAAAGTTGTGAATTTAGACAATTAGGACCGATGATTTCCAAAGATTTTTTAAGTAGTTTATTACATATTGAATTTATTGAGCATATTTGGAGTTGTCATGAATTACGCGGAGGGTATTTGGAAGTGGAGGCGACGTATGACTGGAATTCTTATTGAGGAATGGACACTGTAGAAGATCAGTGTCGTTTCATGTGAAGTGACAAATGATCTGAGCGTGAGAATGAGCGTTGACACAAGTGACATTTGAATGGTTTCTGTCCCGTGTGTTTTCGGAAGTGTCGTGTCAGTTCATCACTGCGTGCAAATTTCCAAGTGCAGCCTTCCCAAGTGCACTGATACGGCTTCTCGCCTGCAAGAACACATCGAAAAGTTAGTTGAAGCATTCAAGATGACTGAATATGGATTGAATGGGTAATCACAACTTGATGGGAACAATGATGAATGTGTCAACAAAGATAATTTGTCTTGAAACAGATTGTCCAAAGAGACAAACAGACAGACTAGGAGAGCTGGGGTGGTTAAAGGAATATAAGGAAGAGGTGTACTTGAAGTGTTAGAAAATCACCGGAGGGGGGAAGGTCAGAGAGCATTTTTGACTTTAAACAACAATGCACTCCTTATTGACTTCCCGCAGCGATGGCAGTCCTTTGGACGCAACCACACCACTTCAAAACTCATCGATGTAGTCATCAATAATAAATGACTGATCGGAGTTAATATATTTTGGAGTTGGGAGGCTAATACTGTACAAGTGTATACATGCGAATGGAACTATATGGCCTTTTCAAATGTATAAGATTAGAGCAACTTTTAATCGTGCTATAAGGTTCCTCTCAGATTTTAGTGTATTTTGTACCGAGGCAAGTTTAGACTGTTAATGCATGAACGATTTGAATAAAAGTCCTTGCAAAACACTCTGCAACAATGCTAATCATAATCATACTACAAATCAAAGGAAGATTTAAGCATTTAGGTGCGGCTGCTTTGCTTAGAGGATTGACAAAGTTAATTTATGCAAGTGCTAAGTACACACGAAAAAAAGGACTGTGAGTATTTGAACGGCAAACGAGAGGATTGTCCACAATTTCTGCGTGGTTCTCTCTAAATTAAGTTACACGTCATTTCTTTAAAATTCCTATCCAATGACTTGGTATTCAAATGTTAATGTGCTAAATCCCTCGTAATTAAGAGTTATATGCTGGGTAAAAGGAATAATAATATGAGTCGGATAGATGACAAATAAAGTGATAATACTGTGAGTTAGTACGCTCATAATATTTCTTTTGTGACGACGAGGAAAATTATTGGAAATGCAGAGTGTGGACCTTCTGAGAACGTACGTACGTAAGGTCGATTTATGACTTGATACGGAGTTCCTTACAATATAAATTCATTGTTGTTGACACATCCAAAAGAAGTAGAAAAATGTAAATTACGCTGAGAATGAAAGTAGAAAGAGAGGTGAGGCAACAGCACGAACCTGTATGAGTGCGTTTGTGAGCTTTGAGATGAGAGCTTTTTGTGTAAACCTTTTCACACCCTTGGAAATCACATCTATGGACTTTCCTCCGTCTGAGAGAATCCCCGGCCGTTGTCAAGTCAGAGAGAGACGGTGGGCTTTCTCCTGCCAGAAGAACAGGACTTCTGGAACTGCTGGAAGAAAGTTGTGAGTTTGGAATGGGAGATCGACTGCCTTCTTTCTTTATGCATCCGCTGGTACTAGAACTTCCGTTGCTCTTCGCACCTGAGTTTTTATTATTAAATCCATTAGGAACATTGTTAGACGAGAGTCTACTGCCACTTAGTCGTCTTGTTGAGGTCACGTGAGGTGGATCTCGAGGTGGTTGTGGAAGAAGTGGCAGGATGGGACTTTCCAGCGGAGATGTCTTTCCGTGGAAAACTCTGAAGGAGACAATATATTAAAGCTTTGCATGAGTTATAAGTTCAAAGAGAAATGAAAACAAATAAATAAATAATAAAAATGACTTACAGAGACGCTTCAGTCAGCTTTTGAAAGGCGAGAAGACTGGAAGTACTCAAGTTATTGTTGTTATGAATGATATTGTTGTTGATGCTAGTACTATTGTTGTTATTATTAGTATGGTGGTTATTATGGAGGTGGTTGTTACTACTGCTACTACTGCTATGTCTGTGGTTGCGACTATGATTGTGATGATGACTTCCTTGACGATTATTATGAGGCTGACTGAGGTTACTGTGACTCCGGGAGGAAGAAGTGGAGCTTGTTGAGCGAGGAATCGATGATATTCCTCTGGAAGAGCTCCCACTCTCTCCAGATCTTCCTGCGAAGAAGCTATTTGGAGCTGGACTATGAGAATTCGTGTGAATGGTGTGGTTCTTTTGATGTCTCTGGTGACTGGACAACGAGGATGGGGACGACGTGGAAGACTTATTGTTGTGTAAGTGGAAGAGTTGACTTAAATTTGGGTCCACGAGGCTGAACTTAAAATTAAAGTTTTCATCTGAAGTTGGACTACTCAAGTCATCTCGGTCTTTGGATTCTGGAAATAAAAAATTGTCTTCTATTAGAAATGCAATAAAGTACGGCTATTGAACACATCTGTTACAAATGCTACAAATGCTTGAAATTTGCTACATCTGTATATGCATCTGAGATGGAAAGCATTGACAAAGGATTGGCAGATTGCATTCATGAAGGGTTCTTGTTGTTTGTTTGATACGTGAGACGATACCGTAAAGAAGCGTGTCTAACCTTAATTGTGCAATAGAATTGATGGAGAACGAACACTGAGAAAGGATTTATAATAAGATTTATAGTTAGAGGAAGATACAGCCTATTGCGTATTGTGTTGTTGGTTTGATTGTTATCGAATGAATGTCGAAGTTTCGAATTCAGATGAGACGCTTTGGAACAAGAAAAGAAAGGCGAAAGAGAGACGCATCGACGAAGTAAGACCAGTCCAAGAGACATGAAGAGAAGAAAGCCTGTATGCATTGTTAGCTTGAAAAAGAAGTTGAACAAAGCGATTCTTATGCAACTTATACACGCTTGGTGTGTCAGTGTGTGTGTTCATTTGAAAAAATAGAGAGAATACAAATTGACCCGTTCTGCGTTCCCATGCTACGAGTATATTCACGTTATTGACACTCCTAGGCATTGTCAATATGGAATATAAAATATCGGGGATGCGAAAATTCGAATGCTCAGGCTAATGGTCTGACGTCGTCGTCGTCATATTTAATTAGAAGTTGAAATTATATTTGGCAGTAAAGGGATTGTAATGGACCGTAAAATACAAATGAGTTGCACGCATGTTATCTGGTGGTCTAAAGAAACAATATTTACAGAAAGGCTGGGGCAGAGCAACGAAGGCAAAGGTCAAGTGTGTGAGTTTGAAGTAAAAACTTTGTTCCCAAAGGATTAGAGACACGCACTGTAGAGCCTGTTACACACAACTAGGATGATATGATAGTACAAAGGTATGAAGCCTACTGCTTTAAAGTCCACAGCTTCTTTTCTCATGAGAGGAGTTGATGGGAGATGTGGAGAGTCCCTTTGTGAAAATTCGAATTGGTATCTTCGAAAGTAATCTGACATTTAGTGTGGGTCAAATGTCAGTATTCAGCAATAAAATGATGTTCATTTTATTAGTCTCCAGCGTGGTATGAGAAAAGAATGCAAAGTGGTGATCTATCGTGCAGAGAGCGCGTAAGAAATAGTTGGATTGTAGTAGTGGTAGATTGGTTGTTGGTTAGTTGTTATATACTGTGGGACTCACTTGACAGGATATCATTGTCAAAGGCATTGATTGAAAGTCATTATCCCATAAACCTGTAATCTTCCTCTGCATGAGAGTAATAAGAAAAAGAAACGGATGGACAATAAAAAGAGATAAAATATTGCGGATTTAATGATCTCATGTGAGTGCGTGATGATGAAATATCCACAGTAATCTCACGTCAGGGAAAAAATTGACTCCGTCTAATAATCCTAATAAGTTACAACGAGGTACAAAAGTCTGCGGGAATGTACAGGACGGACACGACTTTTTATGTATAAGAGACAATCCAATCAATAGATGAAGAAGTTGGTGATCTCATCTCATATACAATGGATGCATTTTTAAGATATCAAAATTATCAGCTGGGATGAATTAATTGGTCCGTAATGAGACGGAGACAAAGTAGAAACGATTTTTGAGCTACAATATGTAGTGTGTAAGCAAACTCTACGTTTTTGCGATATTCCGTTGACCTGTACTAACTGTACTAACTATACTTCTGTCAAACGTAATACCTCATATTGTGAGTAGTCTGACAATAAATAAAATTCGAAAATGAGTTTGTTTTCACGAATGTCAAAGTTTTCATTTTGCTATAGTATGCAGGTGACAGTTCTCAGTTCTACTTGATCAGTTGTAGCTTTGTGAAGATCTTGATTTCTTCACCGCTGCACACGTTACCGCTTTAAGTGAATTATTTGTTAGTGGCTAATCCTGATAGGAAACATAATTTAGGACAGCTTTTCAATAAAAACTAACTTTTCTTCTTCTACCTGTTCTTGTAAAGATAAATTATTTTTTGAAGACGGATAGTATTAGACAATATCCCTTCTACTTCTGGAAGAACTTGAGTACTAACCGCGCATAGTGAGCAACAGAAATAAGGATAAGGAATCATAAGCAAGATGGAATATACATAATGAATGCAAATATGTGTGAGAGTAATGCAAAGAGTGTTCGGCAACTTGAGGGTTTAAAAGTTAAAAGGCTTAAAATCCATTTTTTGTACAAATAGTTGGACATAACAGTTTGAGAGTAAAACAAAGATGAAATTCCAGTTTATGTTGAAAGTAACTATATCCGCAAGATCATAAGAGGTACTGCACTAAAGATAAGAACTTAAGCAGAGAAAAGTCAGGCTTAGTTTTGCATATTTTGAGAAATACAAATTTTGCTGCACACAAAGGAAGCCTCAGAGAGTTCAAAGGAGTTCTAGTAACCGGCGAGAGACTTAAAGCATTAATTTTTGTTTCAGACATCACAAGAGAGAAGTTGCTTTCATTTTTGAATTTGCGGTAATAATAATGTTTCGTGAATTTCTCGTGTAGTGGAAAAACACGATCGCTACAAGTTTTGTTCGCTTGCTTTGAGGATTTAGAGTTAAGACCATATAGTTTCATTCCTCGACCCTGTGTGAACCTGTTTTATTTCTGAGAGTAATAAATAGCGAATAAATTGCGGTGTTCGTGTCTTTTTTCACCACCTATAGCGTTAGATTGAATTTTGTGGGTATATTATACAAGCGGATTTTTCATATTTTGATAGTTGCTCAGCCTCTTCTTGTGTGTGTGTGTGAATATCATTGAATGAGTAATTAACGATGTTGCTGAAGTGTGCAAAAACAAGGAGCATAATGATGACTAACATTTAACATATCCAGCTTCAGAGACTGTGTGAGTCCAAAAAGTGAACACATTTTGGCTTGTATTGCTTTGAAAATACAAGTATGAGCAATCTCTCAACTTAAGCTGTCTTTAATGTTTGTAGTTACCGAAACCGAAATAGAGTTATTTATTGTATTGTTCATGGAACTTGGAATTGGCAGAAGAGTAATAGGCAGAGCTGTGCTAAGATTTTGAAGAGTCGTGTAATCGTACAATAAGTAGTTATTGCTAGTGTATAAAGTTGGAAGTGGGTGAAACATAGGTAAAAAGTTGTTCTTGAACCTTTACAGCAGAAAGTGGATTGAATGGATATAAGGGATGAACACATAGACAGACTCGAGAGTTTAGTTCCGGCTCCGGTTGAAATTAAAGATCAAGTTTATACTTTCAGAGTTGAGAATCATTCATCCAAGAACTTGTTACCCGTAACTTCTGACATAATTGCATGCAATGCTGTGCTAATAACTTGCGTTGGTAAATAATTTAGTCGAATACTTTTGGCAGGTAGAGAGCTATGTGGGTATAAATAATTGGCTTTGTAATGAACTCTGAAAGATGTAAAAGGATGAGCCTTCGAAGAAATGATTAGTTTCTATCTTTAGACGAAGTAATGATCAATAACTTTGTGTTGAACAGATAGAGTTTGATGTAAAGATGTAATTGTTGTGTAGAGTCTTCTTAAGGATTTCTTGGGGTCCCGTGTGTGTATGTGTGTATCTCCATTTGTAAGTGTTACATCATCTTCATTCTTCTGATCGAGGACCAACTGTCAAGAGCCTCACAAGTTAATATAGTTTTATATATGAGACTCGTCTTCGCAGGACGCGTTGCCGTTTGTGGATGTCCACAGAAAAAAATGTAATTTGTACTTTACTTTTCCTAATGGCGAGGTAGGTTGTGTGTTGTGTATATTATTTGAGGTGAAGCTCATTGAGAATAATTTTCCAAATAAGGCCATCCACGAAGCAATCAGTCAAAGAGGAATAGTGCTGCCTCATGCAGAATGAATGTCTGAAATTACGGCTTAAGGAGTCGTTGGAAAGAGAAGGTGCCGCTTATATGGTTCTGTTTGACACTAGCACACCAATTTCTATGAAGGCAGGGCACCAGGACATTTTCGAAAATGGACACCTACCACCTCCGACAGATCTGCACACGCAGTGAGAAGAGTAGTGGCCAGGCAGGAGAGATAAAAAGACACACACACACTCACCATCAAGGAATCAAGATAAACCTCTACGAGATGTTAATCACTGGGAGATTTAGTTACGTAAACCTTTCCTCCTATTCTTCATGCATATCACGAATTCTTAGAAACAAACAGGAGTGAAATGGAAATAGTTGTCCTGTATAAAAAGCTCACTGGAAGTCCTTGTAATTATTCGAATTTCAAACCGTGTTATCTCCACTGAGGGCTTTCTGATGATCGGATGAGTTCAACTGAAGATTATAATGAAGGAAAATTCTCCGACTATTGTGTCAAGTTAATCTATTATTAGGTACTTAAGTTAAAAGTGCAAAGCGTGAGCTTCCTAACTATAAGAAGAGTAGCAACTTGTTTGACTTGTAGTCGCACAGATGCAATGGTTCATGTCATCCATCTGTCATTGAGGCTTTAAAAAATAGAAAATTAGCAAATTGCAAATTGATTCGAATGGGATTTCATAGATGTGCAAGAAGGTATGAGCATATTGTAAACACCTATTTATGATTACCATTTGCATTCGCAAATAACACACACTTTAGGGCTTTCGTCATTTCGTGACTGCCCGAGTGCTCGTTCACGTCAGTGTGCGGTCGAGACTAGACGTATATAACCGTTTGGCTTTGAAATAAAAAGCGTAACTGAATTGGCAGTTGTTAATTTTTCTAGGAGCCAACAGGTCATTGTAAGTTCAGTTTCTAAGAAAGTGACTAAAGACTGTCGCACGCGATTGAAGTTAGAAAAAATTCCTATTTGATGCCTGGCGTTGATGAATTAAGTAAAATGAAAGAACCAAACCCACCTACATTAAATTTGGCTTTTGAGTGAAAGAAAAGCTCTCTTGCCTGTCCACCCACAGGATTAAATACGAAGAATTAAATGTTTTATTCTCTTTCTTAAATGGTTATAAACGAAATATATGTTAATGTTAATCCTTTCTCTCTGATACACTAACTGAAACTCCACTTTAAACTGCAACTTGCACAGTAGACGTTACTCGTTAAGCTGCTGGTTAATAAACGTACTTCTTCAACCTAAAAGCTTAGCTTTTAAATGGCAGTGAAAAAACCCGGCAGTTACTTTTCATACTCGATCTACCACTAATTTAGAAAGGATAACGATTGATGGTGCTAGGGATTATTGGAAGTTTTAAAATTACAGAAAACATAAATAACAACAATAATTAAATTGCATGCTAATCGATATTTTCCTAAAAATCGAGAACCTGCTATTCAATTTCCCAAATTAAAACTCTGCATTTAAGACTCCAATAAGTGTCTTAACTTAAAACAGGATAGCTTTAATTCAATGGACAAATGGGGCGATGTGCTATTAACGAAATTAACGAGTCGATAAATCACTGTACGACAAGACATAAGTTGTTATGATAGGATTTTTGCATGTTTTTAATAGCGACGTTTTAAAGAGAAATGAAGAGCATTTAATGATGACAGAGATATTCCTGCTCATCTCATAAAACTGACAAGAACATTGTTGGTAGTCGTAATAATGATATGTAATGGATTGAAGGGCAAAGGGAGCTACAATGCGTTATTGTTTTTTAGTTTAGTCCTTATTTTAATAGTTAAAATTCATTATTAGGTGTACTTTTGACCAGCTCGAGTATTTCACCTTGAGATGAAATAATAAATAAAAGGGAATTGGCAAACTCATCGTCATCTCCTATTGAATTCGACTTTGAACTTATGACTCTCCATTCATTGATAGAATTCATATATATTGTGGCTTTTAGTCGGTACATTAAAATGTTGTATGTTATTATTACTTGAGCTGCCACAACTATCATTCATGCTTTGTACTTAAGCTTGCCTCTTTTCGTAAATGTCTAATACGCCACAACAACCAGCCAAATTATGATGATTATTACTGCCCCTGGTGCATTGTTGTACTTGTCTTTGTACGCGGCCATATAGAAGCTGGTAGTTTAGTGTATATATGCTTTTATAACTGCAGAACAGTATAAGGGCCTTTACTAATGATGACTCCATTAGTCATCTCGTCTACATTCATTCTCTCTCAAGTGAAAAATGCATAAGACATACTAAACATTGAGAAGGACTGAAGAATTTACTATTTACTTGTGTATACTACATATATACAACATTCAAAGAGATCGTATGAATCCTTACAGCTCCGTGGTCACTCGTCTACACTGTACAAGATGATGAGAGTGTATTATTAATATTACAGCGAATAGTGCACACCTACAGTGAAGTTGTTAGAATTCGAGAATAGGGCGCATGGATTATTCTTATTGCTCATCTGAAAAGAAATAAATCTTTGAGAAATTCCGTCACTAAAAAAAGGAAAATGAAGATGAGTCCTCCGTCTTGTCGTCCTTCAGCTGGACATTGAGTGAGTGACTTTGTACAAATACGACGAGATGTAACAATGACAAAAAATACCATTCATTTCTCTGATTTTTAAGCCCATTGTCCTACAAATTCTTTTTAGAGAGAGAGACCCAAGGTGTTCCTATAATAATGTGTATTCTCAATATTCTCATCATTGCAATATCCTTTTCGACTCTCTCATCTCAACTCATCTTTCACAGTTGTTTCCATGTAGTTAAAGTTGTTGTCTGATTCTGCTGGCTTAGTGTGAAAAATGTTGAATTTTAGAATTCAAGACATAAGAACCACCTCGTAATACAAATGAGAATTTGACTGTCGGATTGTGCAATATTATGGTTATTACGTTTATATACAAAGAGGTTTTTACTTTTTGCAGCCATTATTATTATTTCTTGTACTCCTACGTGAAGAAAACTTCATGTACACGAGGTTAATCCTAGCAAATCATAATAAGTGAATCCATATTCCATATAAAATCAGCTTTTTCTCGTGAAAGTACAAAAAACTCGGCCACATCTTGGGCAATACTTTGTTAAGCTAAAGTAGATCTGTAGGTTGATTTGAGTTGCGAGATGACGCAAAGATTTGTGGATTTGTCAATTAAGAAAACCCCAGCCCATTTCTGCTTGAAACAGCTTTTAATCCTGGTTGTCTGGTACCCCCTGAAGTTACAAAGTATCGAGGATGTTCGTATAGTTTATCTGCGTTAAAGCGAAAATTCATTAATTAACTTGACACGAAAAATACCTGAAGCATTGAATTACCGATGAAGGGAGATTAATTATTTAAAGAATTTAAACTTTTTAAGATGCGAACATTTATAATAAGTTACATATTGTTATTTTACAAGAATTCAAAGGAAATTGACGAGAAGACATTTTGAAACTGCTATTCGTATATTTAAGCAGTGTGTTTGTTTGCACTCGCTCGTTGTAGAGGAAGAAACAAATGAGTGTTGTATGTGCCGTACTTAAGAACAATGAGAAGGGATGAGAGGTCAAGTGAACGACAGTCACGACCTGGATTTAATCCACTTGCACGCTCACTCACAAACATTTCACGATGACCTAAGAACATAACTCATGTCACAACAAATCCAAACTAGCAGACTAGCTCCAGTGCAGTTCATGATTTTGAAGATGGTTTTAACTGAATAATGTCGCGTTTGCGAAGAATTTACACGTGAGAGACGAATTGGCTTTTTACAGCGTCCAGGATACAAATAGGTAAATCTTCGTTGATTGGGACATATTTGAAAGAGAATTGGAAGAATAGTGTGAAGAGACAGAATGACTCGGAAAGGGTATTTCACCTACAAAACATACAAGTGAACATCAGATAGAAGAGGATGAGGAATTTTTTGACTTTTTTGTCACAAGATTTGTTTGAAAGATGAGGTAGACTTTTAGGAAGATAGCTTTTGTGAGTTGGTCAGAAGAATTTCCACGACAGAGGAATAATTCATTCATGAAGTATCTCTCCTCTTGTTTCGAGAATTTGTTATGACTTTATTTATCTCTTGGCAATTTGTGAAAGTTTGGAGAGACGGTTGACGGTGCTCATGTGCTAAGGGTTATGTATGTCCAATTAATCTGGTGTACCCGAAGAATGAGAAATTGGTCACGGTTTTGACTCTGGACAGGATTATTAGTATACCTAATGGGATTTGGATAAGAGAGCCCCTGCTGCTTTACAACATCACCATGAAGAGAACAAAACGGCCATATTATTAAACGTGTATATATAATCTCGTGTATATTAAAACCGTTTCAAGACATCAGAGGGAAGAGTGCAAACGACTTATCTATTTTGCATTTAAAATATTTTGGTACATTAAACTCTCGTGAGTTAATATTTTATTGAGTTGGTCTCTGCTGTTCAAGTAGTTCGCTTTACAGGGTTAATTGCTCCTGTGTTAGGATCTCGTATTAGTCTCTCTAATAAAGGCTGCTTCTTGGTAGGAAATTAATCCAGAGGTTAAATATCGTTGTAGGTTCAGTAGGAGCAAAGCAAACAGGTAATTAATGTGGACAAAGATTTGGACGGATAATAATAAGTGTCCAATAAACATATATGGAGAGTAAAAATCCTTCTCACAGCAGTGGACTGCATATAAAAATTGGTCACCTCTCTTGGTGATCATTGAAAGAATTTGAGTAGTTTTTTAAACTTGTACGTACATGTGAAGTGCAAAGAGAGTTTGGTTCTAGTGGTGGTGATACAACTTCGACAGTAAAATGATAATGTTCATTGGGTTGCTGTAAAACTAGAAACATAAATAAGGTTGGATGTGACTAGACATTAAAACAAAAGTTAGAAATCTCAATTGCTCAGACAACTTTTCATTTTGTCTAATCCTAAATCATTCGCTGAGGCTAAGAACATTATTTATGGCTCACACTTAACCTCCGTTCTTCACCAGGCATATCGTCGTTGTATGAGTATATACTCACGAATATATGTATGTATATGTGCATAGTATACGCGAGAATACGCAAACACACAATATGATGATACAGCTTTGTATAAGTATGAATGAGAAAAAGGTTCTTCACGTAGGAATGTTTGCAAATAATGCAAACAGACTGGTAAAGTTAGATTGTTGGATATATATGACCAGCACATGAATTAACGTGGGGCAAAAACTACGGCTACAAGCGTCGGAGAGACTTTCAAACCTTCGAGTTGATCTCTCTCTCTTTCCTTAAGTCATCATAAATGTCGGGAGTGGTTTGTTTAACTTTGATTAAGTACCTTAAAAATGTGACTTTGAGATAGATTAAAGATGCTAATCGCCCCGCACTTAAGCTAACAATACGTATAAAGTTGGGATGGGATGCAGAAATAGGAGCAAATCGCCTTTTTACTGTTCCCATGAATAATGCAATCCATTTCAGTCATTATAAAACGAATGACTGTAAAGAAAATAAAATAACCATGTAAAGGATAATTTTGCAATAAATGCAGAATTATCGTGCGACACAAGCTGTAATGAGCCTGTGCGAGATTAATAGAAGTTGTTTCATATTCAGACATTTTATGAGGTGTAAACGAAAGTAACATGTATGAACGGTGCGGATAATTATATATTCTCTAATAATCTGTGATATACTAGTTTGTTTTAATCGGTACATGCAATACGCAGTACACGAGTAGTATGATTGTTTGCAAAACAAATTTCAAATGAAGTTTGTACTCAAACTTTGTACTTTAACTGTAATTCGTATTTCAATTATATTATGGAAAACATTAGTTTTTAAATACAACAGACTGGCTATGTGTAACTACACAGCATAGAAATGTATTAAATACATTGCATTATTGGGATAAAAAGTGATTTTTAGTTTTATTTCCGCTAGATGAAGGTATTCAAATCAATAGAAGAACTACATTATTATTATTATTATTATTATTATTAGGCTTTTATTGTCAAAGGATACAGCACAAAACTACATGAGAATGTTAAAGATGCAACTCAGTATGAATAAATACTGCGGTTTGTTGAAACGGATCAGAATTAGTACAGTTTAAAGACGAGGTTTTGTGACGTGGGTTATTGTGTACGGATTACTAGAGTAGATCTGTGAACAATATCGATCATAAAGGTTTATGGGTCTCATTACTCGCTGATGGAAGAAGAAGAAGAAGAGTCGTGAGTGAATGAATAACGTGTCAAAGACAAGCGAAATAATAATAATAATGGGAGAGTGTAAAGGAGGGAGAGAGAGAGTGACCACACGACCACGAGAGAGAAAGGCGATCTTGGTTGCATAATTCACGTTGAAATATGGCAAAGAATCAGATGATCTCTTTTGAAAGAACATCAACAATCAACACGAAGGTGATTTGATCGGACAGAGAATAATAAGAAGAGATGGACAACGAGGAAAAATCTAAGAGAAGGATGTGCACCTCCAGGAGAGTACCTCTTTTATACTCGAGTTGTTCCCACGGTACATCTCTCTGAATGATATTCCTTTATCATCATCACACAGCTTTATTCACTTTTTCTTTGGGTACACACGTTGTGTTGCAGTTCAGACGCAAGAAACTCTTTTGTTCTGCATGATTTGACCTAATTAATGTTCGATTCTTGTCTTAAAATAACACTTTATGGATTCTGAGATGTGTTCAATATTCTCCTCCACATTGACCATATAACAATACCTATACTTACTGATGTTTCAGGAATCCATCAGTTTTAACTTTTAATATTATAAATTGCCTTTCACAAACGTGTGGTCTGAAATGTAAGTCCCTAAGTCGAAAGTGTGTATGTATAAGCGCAAATAGATATGAATCAACTAGCAATGGCGGATTTTTTTAGATAGTTGGTACGTGGGGATGAAAGACAAAAATTTTAAAGTATTTGCCGTCTGTTCAGATTCAGACTTAAAGAGTTGATGATGCATCTGACACGCCTTCCTAAATTCCCGTGAGATGAGCCACGCGAGAGTTGCCAAGGAAGATTTCATACGAAACTATGAAACTCATTTTTCATCGTTTTTCCTGCCTTCAATTGACTTGAGAAGTTGGAGAGTCTTTTTTATGAAGAGCACCTTTCGGCATTTCTCTCATTATGCATTACGATTTCTAGTTTACTTGAGTACTTTCGTGTAAGATGAGTCTAGCGATATTCACCACAAACACATTATGGTTTTGGGAGTGTAGAGAGAGAGTTATACTGTGTTGTAGTTCTTGCATGTGCAGTTCAGGAAATAGTCGGAAGAAACTCTCAGGGAGCATAAGCTACTGGAGTTTACGAGAAAACTATTAGAAGATTTTAGATTACGTAGATGATTGCTGATTTTATTGCTGGGACTTTTTAGTTCTTTGTAAGATAATAAACCTCCCACAAACTATTCACTTATTGTTCCCGTTTACTAATAAGACTAACTTTATTGCCATTTGTGCATCGAAAGTTAGCTGGTAGCTTTTTCGAGGCAGTAGCAAAAATGTCTTGTAATATTGTATGCGCAATCATTTTAAGTAGTCAAGTGAGAAGATGAGTGACAAGTGTTTTACTGTTGAATGAAACACGCACACACCTCTGCCATAATATAATTTCGTTATTTGCTGTCTGTAATAATAATGAGGTTTCTTAGTAAATTATAAGCGATTGAAATTATTGAAAAGGTCAAATCGACTGATTGTACACATAGTCTGCTGTTGATTATTTGTATACATGCACAGGAGTCTCTTGATCCTCAGTGCAAGATGCCTCACGACTTTTGCGAAAGTCAAAAGTACGAAAAGAGAACCAGAGTATGCAAATAGCCACAAGACCAGTTACTTAAGCTCACGAAGAAAAAAGTGTGTTTGAGATTTGAAATGTCGTGATGATGAGATGACGGGGGTTGGATATAGTTTGTGTTTAACTTTTGGGTGAATGCGATCAAGTGTATAATATACTACCTTTAGCAGATAAATGGTTAAGGGAAGTGTCACGTGCAGCAGGTTAAGTAATTCATGGCGAATTACATTTTTCTTGAATATTTACTCAAAAAAGAAGAAAAATATCTACATAGTATATGCCCATTCACTTTTAACTATCTCTTTGGTCAGTTTTTGTATTATTTGCTCCTATTTCTTGAAATAATTTATATTTCATGTCAAAAGTAAAAAAACTACGCATACATCTTATTTCTTCGTAACAATTAAGACAGAGAGTAACAGTAAATAATATTACAAGCCCACGTACATCAGCAAAGCACAAAAGTAATGTACTCATTAACGGAGTTCCATCTTGGATGATAACGAAATCCATAATTCTTGTATTTGTACAAAACAAGTGATAAAAATCGCAAATTTTACTTCCATTGAATTTATTAATTAACAAAAGGATCAGAGAACTAAAGAAGTTGCGTGTATTGTTTGCAAGAATATATACATTTTTGTGTCCATTGAAAGTGGACTTTTGACTTGTTAGAGATGTTCTTGTACATTCTCTTTTAAAATAGAAAGTACGTATGAAAAGCAAACAGATAGAACAAATGAGATTAATGACACAGAAGATAGAGAGATGAGTTGGTTTTATTCTTTAGATTTACGCGAAGAGTTCCGAATAACCCCCACTGACAGTCTATAAGAAGTATTCGTCTGTGTAATGAATGAGGATGTTGATTTGGACTTTTTCTGATTAGAATGAATGTCTCACGCCGCATCCCCATAAATGACAGGGGAGGGCGTGACCCGACCGATTCAATTCTATAAATCAACCTTGCTCCAATAATAATAATAATGCTTCTTAGAGTAGAAGAGAGATGCAAAAAATCGCTTTTGCAATAAGCTCAGTCCTCCATATTTATTTCTCGATAGGCTTTTGATGATGATCAGAAAGACGACAGAGAGAGATGAGAGACTATTTTATTATTATCAGAGGATATATACATTGTTGTGAAATTTACATTGTTGCTCTACATCTAATTCTTATAGTCCATCTCTTACTGTGAGCTGCTTGCATATTGGATTTAAAATTGAAAAGAAGGTGGGGCAGGTTGCTAAACGGAGGCTGTCAAGAAGTGACCCACTTGTTGAGACAACAAATAAAAGTTGATACACTTTCCTTCAGCTATCAGATGATAGGATGAGCATATAGGCTGCTACTATTGACTATGAAATATGCGCTGTTGAAGCGTCTAACACAAATGGGAGAGCTAGAAAAGTTAATCTTCTTGGGTGGACGGACAGAAGAAGGAGCTAGAAAACTAATGGGATGACAAATTGGTTTCCAAACACCAATAATAATAAATGGGCAACTGCATGAGATGAGTAATAGTCTTTCGTTCATGACTTAATTTATAACTACTGACTGCGAGTTGCCGATTTTTATTCTCCACCTGGTATACATGCAGATGATATACATTACAACAAGAAAAATTAAACGCGTTATAGAAAGGATCAGTGGGAGATTTGTAAGAAATAAATATAACGATTGCCTATATTGTGTAGTCTATAAAGCAATTATTGTATTTTTACTATGGGAAAAAATCTGTAAAATTTCATTGTGCTCTCAATTAAGCGATTTATATTTGAGTGACGAGGAGGTTACTTATTATATAGCCAGAAAAACATGCAAAATATTTATTTTCTGTGAGTCAAATTATCAGGAGCAGTTCAGTTTCTGGCTACTATACATATATATCTGACGTTTAGCGGTGGTGGTAGTGGTACGGAAGAATGTGAAGGCGAATGTGTAAATTAAAAACAGGTCTTGAAATAAATAGGACTACTGAAGAATGATCCATCGTATGGCCATGCAGATGATATTACACTTGCATGTTATAAATTGTAGTGCAGCAGTTGCACTTGGTAATATAGTATTGGACAATTATTATTATTGTCGAGACTTGGAGAGGTTCATAAATAACGATGAATAAAAATTGGACTTGAACTGCTTTAATATGCTCGAGCATTTTGTGTGTAAGATGTTGTACGAGAAGGAGTGTGCTTGCTTCTGGACATTTGGCAAAGAAGTTCTCAAGAAGAAACTATGAACATCCGGGTCGGTCGTCGGTGATAAAAGTATTTAAACCGGATTATTTATTTCACCCATCATTACACATGCTCACATGGTTGTTGTGGCTTTTCTTATTCGCCGTGTTGTTTTTTGCATTGGTAGTAAGAAATGTGTTTAATGCTTAATACTATTATTGTATATATAGTAGACGGGTTTATAGGGAAATCTAGAGACAGCGACTATAGTATAAATAATAAGGAATGATTGGAAAAGGAATTCCGAATGAGCGAAGTGGATGAACAGGTGGACTCTGGCTGTCTTTTATTTATTTGATTGCTTGTTTGGTGAAGTGGGGGTGAATAGTATTCAAAATATGCCAATAAAAACCTCACCGATTTACATCTTTTCAAAATTCTTACGAGTTGATTGCACCTACATGTCTGCTGCACTGCTAGCTTGTATAAATTGAATAATATAATTTGATCCGTTCCTTTGCTACTTACTACTAATGATCGCACCGTATGCTGTTAGCGTTAGCTGTACATCACAGCTTTATGATCAGTAATAAATAAATGATAACTGAGAGGTTTTTTATAGATTCCTTGATTATATAAAATTGGGTTTAGTTAGTTAGAAAAAAGATTTCTTTACCAGTTGCAAAAATATAAATCTAAGTAACAACTTCTTCTGGTTTTATCCGGTAGAATAACTTTAGTGCTCGATGAAGCATTAATTAGTTTTGCTTAGCTTTTTCAGTTTACTTGAGATGAGTGTGAACATTTTTGGTGAAAAGCAGAAGATGAGTTTATAACAATCAGCCATCACTCACTTTGCACTTTACACATATAGTGTGCGTCTTTTGGGTGTGAGTGTATTCAGGTGCGTGTGATAATTGTTTGAGATTTTTGAATGAACCTTCCGAAGGGCTTTTCTTCAGGCAGATGAAATAATAAATTAATAATACTGAATCTCTCTTTCGTTGTCATCATTCTTAATCAGCTCCTCTCCTTTATCATCATCATCCTCTTTTGCAAGTCATTCTTTTTAGCCATCTCATTAGTGAGCGACTATTAGAGTCATATATGACACACGTACATACACATACATTATATATAATAATACTATGTAAGTACAAACACACATTCCATGCAAAATGACCACTTGATTTGATAAATGCTGACAAAATGGGCCAAGAGGACACCATGTAAATCTCTCCTTTCTATATGGTATATATTCCTGTAATATACCTGAGCAGTACATTATCGTATATGTACAAGAAATAAATCCTAATTGAACAACACTTTAAGTGGCTTTTGGTTTGGCAAAGGATGAATCTATATTATATTATAAGCTACGACTCAAAATCTTCAGGTAGCTTACTGTGTACAGCTTCTAAAGATTATGATTAGGAATGGATTGATGCTGCTAAGTGAGACTTGCGTAATCCTAACTTCTTTTTGACATTACCCACCGCAACAAACAGCCAAATCAAATAACCAAAGTCTGAAGCTCTTTGCTAAATTCCGAATTAAAGAAAAGATCAGTTTTTTCTGCATCTTGTGTGTCTCTCTCTTCTGTACACAGCTGCCGACATTTGAATCCTGCGAGTTTCAACAAAGGTCTACTACTAATAAAATTTATTGTACCGCTTGTGACTACATATTACAATCGAAGAAGGATATGGTAGTCTCAGGTGTAGTAGAGATAAAGAAAAGGTTGATTTAAAAATTGGACACAACAATGCATAATTTCACTGGTTTAGTCCATCACAATGAAAAAGTGTTGGTCGCTGCGTCTCAACTATAAACGCTAATAACTATGAATCCACCCAGACCGTAAGAAAGTTTGTTGTTCCCCTAATTGACTTTAAAAAGTCATCAGAATTGTAATCTCGTCTTAACTTTTTACTACAATTCTCATTATTACTTTTATGTGAGATATCAAAGGGCGTTTTATTCCGAGTTGTTAGCTTTTATCAGAGAGAGAGAGGAACATGAGGATGACAGTGAAAGAAGGTCCTCTACCTTTTCACATTAGGCAAAATATGTCAGGTACGGCACATCACTGACTCCTACGCTTTAACAAGGGAATCTTATGATTTTCTGAACTGATGATGACTCCCTCGCACTGTACAATCTTATTATTATACTTTAGTACTCGATTATGGCTAGTGCTTTATATATACTTTTGATTTTATACCGAGGAAAGGGAAGACGCCTTGTTTCCCACGCTTAAAAATATAAAAAATCAAGAAAAAGGAAGGAGATGGTCACAGGAGATTATTAGAGAGACATAAGTCAGATTAAGCATCAATTTTCCATACTTTTTAAGGGAACCAAGCCCACAAGCAACGAGAGAGTTGATTTTGGTTGGATTTTTGAAAGTCTCAAAGACAAGCCCATTTGCTATTATCTTCTTCTTCTTGGTTATACTCTTTTTTGTCACAAGATTCCTTCGCATCGTTGCAAGTTTAAAAGAGTTAAGAGAAGAGAGAGATCTCTGCTGTGCCCCACCCTCTCAAAAGGCAATTTTTCAACTGATGCTAAATACTAATAAATACCTACGCGCAAAAAACCGTGTCTGTGTATACATATTTATTGATGTCATCTCTTCGTTTTTTGTATTCCTTAAATATTTGAAGATTACTAGTGTGTGGCGATATGCACCGTAATGTATGATATGGCACCATGTGTATATAAATGCTGGTTGTGTAATAATAATTGAATCTCCTTGTTGGTTATGTAATGTTCATTAATTCAATGGAGAAAAGATCGAGACAAAGAAGTGGAAAAAACGGTTGGGTGTGGAGGAAGACGGATGAATTCCCATAGAGCACCTTCTCTCTTCTTTTCGTGGCTTTTGTACATGCAATAATATTGAAGATGAGTTAGCGTGGTTCTTTGAGACTGGACATGACAGACATGACATGACACATGACAGGTGGACAATCCTTCTTTTCCCGTGTCATCCTCGTCATGACACAATAATGCGCTCTTGGTTTGTGGGTAATAAAGCGTCTTGGACAAGAGAATGGATGGTCCAAAAGGGAGAACAAAGGGTGGCTTATTGTGTGTGCAGACAGGAAAATATTATTATTATTGCATGTAGAGCTTTTAATGTACTCGCTCTTCTTGAGAAGGTCCACCACACCCACTCGTCTCAATGAGATTCCCTCGCTCTTTACACTATCATTAAACTACAGTTACTCATTACTCTGATTATACTCTTTAGTCTTTTGCACGGAGGACTCCTCGCTGCCTTTCACTCCATACTTTCTCATTGCGACCTAGCATTCCATCTCCTCCTGCTGATGCCTCAGATTTTTTGGGGAGGTTTGGCACTTTTTTCCAAGTCTGCTGCTATAGTTCTTTACTATCAATTTAGTAGGAGTGATCATAGTGTAATAATTAAGCTCGTCTGGTGGTAGTGCTGGTATTTTTTAATACGAAGGAGACTCCATGCTGAGTTGAACACAATCGCACACCTTAAGAATGACACTTGAGACGCATCCATGCCAAGATGATAATCAAAGGCCGCAATAAAAACTAATGCTGCACATAAATGCAATTAAATCTGTTTGTGAGAGGTAATCAAAGCACGAGGCTGTAATGGGTAGATGTGTAATAAGATTACAAATTAAGATTAAGGGCATGTTGTATAATGTACAAGCATTAAAACAAGCGCAGAGGTACAATAACAAGTACAAGTATATATACTCTATATGGCAGACTTCGAGAAGAGGTTCAAAGGTCTGTGTTGGTGGTGCTTATACTATGATGATAAGAAAGAATAAATAAATAAAATCTAAGCGAGCTACGCTACATGTTTTACAAAACTTCAAAGAAGGGAGCAACCGGTACGGGTTTCTTTGTTGAAGTTATTGGGAGGGGTGGGTGTGGCAGATGAGTCGACCACACCTCGTTCTTCTTCATACTTTCATAAAGAAACTAATCGCAAGCATGAGGTTAATTATCATATTGGTTAAATAAAGATAGGAGATTCGTTTTAATTTACAACTTAATAGAGTCGTCTGTTTCTACACGGACAATATATTTTAAAAATTTAAACATCATTACGATGCGTGTGTATTATTTATTGTTTTGTATAGCACGGAGTAGTATAGTAGCCAGTTAGGAATTTAGCGCAACAAAGTGCGACATGAGAGAGGCATTAATGTTTTAATGAAGTAAAGAAAAGAATGAATGAGTCAAAAATGTTATTGAGCTTGAGAGAGTGTGTAATTAATCTCCTTCTCCGTTTACAAATTGATTTTGGGAACTAAAGAATCGAGATTGGGTACGAAATGTGATTAGCAAGTGGACGAGGTGAAGTGTATATTAATGTGTGTAGGTAGATTATTGCAGTAAAAAAGTAGATGAGTTTTGTTGTAATGTAATTTCCATCCCAATTACTTTATCCAATCACTTCATCCCAAGGTATAAATCCAATTATCTTGTTCCCTATCGTGGAGTGATACTGTTGTGTAAAATATCCCGTGAACATTATTATATCCCTCTCTAGTGTGTTCATGTATGTAATATAGTACCAGTATAATTGTTCACTAAGATGAGGACTTTTCTGCTGACTGTCTCTACTTTAATGCTTATTGTAATGCACTGCTGCTTCTTCATCTTCTCCCTTTTAGTTCATCTCTCTCATAAAAGACCATTTAATATTTGCCCAATGAGAGTCAAAGGATGCCGACCTTTAATCTTACACTTAAAGACACATTCACACCAAACAGCCCATATGGCTTACCGGCTTACTTCGTCTTTACCCTGATATCATCTTGGTGATGTCTTATATCGTCGTCGTCCTTCCTGGCTTTAAATATTAGCTGTGAGTCCGACAAGCCTTTCATATAAAAGATGTTACATGTACATTGCAACAAGGGAATCATTAACTGCAGCACTAATTGCAAGAACAACTATTCGCAAGAGTTTTGCCAACTTGTCGAACATGCCAATTTTTCCAGTTCGTTGAAAGCAAAACTTCCATTAGTACGGAATCAATACGTTATAATGATATGAATTTAAAAATGAGAATAATTATTGTCTGTTTTATCTTTACAAAAGACCAAAGGATGAAATACAATACTACTGTCGGTAAAAATATAAGAATCTCTGTGACATGAAGACGCGAAGAAGAAAAAGTGATCCCGAGGATTGTTCTCAACATTTTTTTCAGCAAACAACTTTTAGGTTTCATATGATGCGATGATGAACTTGGATTGAATGAAATAAGGTTTGTTTGTGAGGCGTGTAATAATAGGAAATCGCAATTTTTGTAATCGACTCCTGACTGACTGGGTTTAAAAAATTAAAACTTAATTATCCTCCGTTTGTGTTGGACACGATTTTGCAAGAGAGATATATCAGCAATTCAGCAAAGAGCAACCGGCTTCGTAACACGATCAGGAAAGAATGCTATTAAGTCTCCCAAGTATTTCCTACTTGCATGCTGCTTTTCATTCTGACTTAATAGTTTTATATTTTGAATAATAATAATAATAATAGGTGAGTGTTTGAGTTCGTCATCTATACGAGGAATCTCGATCTGCCATTTGAGTTGTACAATACTCGAGTTGGAAGATAATTGTGTTTTTGTTCTCTACACTACACACACACAGTCTTCTCTGATGGAATGAGATGGGCAATAATTATTTCGAGATGATGATGAGGTGTGGTACTCATGATCTCTACTCAAGATGACCACACCAAACCCGACCGACACACCTCTCCTATCTATTCATGTGAGTCACACAAGATGAAAGCTTTTTCTTTTCATCTGTACGACGAGTCTCCTTCATCTTCTAGTTTGCATGTGTGTGTGTGTGTGGAGAAGATCCGGGTTGTTATTTTTTCACCGTGTAGAATATTTTAGAATTATTCTTTTAAACTTTTCTCAATTGAATTTCGGTTGTCAACCCCCTCGTACTAGTCTCATACGCGTACCTACGGTGTTGTATATGGTAGTTGAGTGTGTGATCATGTGTGTAGGTAGACTGTGTATAAGATGGTGTGTATATGTCAGGTTGGGTCATCTTTTTTAGGAAATAAATGGACTACCAATAATATATGATGATGATGGTCTATTGTGTGCGTATTATTGTGCAAGTTAGAAAGAGATCGTTGTGTCACGATGTTGTTGGGTGAGCAAGTTGCACCGTGGGACTCTCCTCTAATGAACTTATACGCGTTTAATCATACATCATCATCATATTTTTATGCAGGCACTTTTGTAGGTGGTGCATGGTGCTGATCTGCGATTATTCTGATGCTGAGACCAAAAGGATATCTCACCTTTCCTCTCTCTCTCCATCCCTTCACGACACACAAAAAGTTATTACCTTTAGCCAATCCCTCTCTAATCAAGTCCAATTTCAAAGGGTCATTTACATTCCCTACTAACCGATTCTCTCAAAATCTAAGTAATTGTAATGTATAATCACATTTCGCATGATATCAGGGAGAATTTTATGAGAGAGAAGGTACTTAAGTATATGCATTTGTATCAAGCTACCAAGGTGAAGAGGACTCACATCGAGGTGGTATAATACGTAATGACCAAGTATGAAGGCGAAGAAGAAGGGTGGTTAGTAGTTGCTGGTCTTTTGGCTGAGAAGTAAAATAAGAAGATTCATTTCCAAATTGCACATACATGAAATGGTGAGAATTATGGGAGATTTCCTCGTGTCAGTCAGTCTGGCGAGATAATCATCTACCTACAGGTGTATACGTAAAAGATCGCCTCTCACACCACCCATTATTACCTTTAATAAGGATAATGAGGAAAAATATTAAGAAATCCTAATGGCCACTTCTCCTGCTCCCTCAATCTCGCATATTATAATATTTCTCTCTTTCGCATTGTCATGTCACTGCGAGTTCGAGGAGACTAATGAGCTTCCAAATCAACTCGATCCTTTACCACTGCACAAAATTATCATGCACTTGAGCTTTGTGACGTGACTACTCAGCTTGCTCATCTCTTCAGCGGATTTATTAATTATGAAATTGCGTTAACAAAATAATGACGAAACTCGAGTGCTGCTCATCACTACTATTCACACACCCCGTGGATTCAAGAAGATAAGAATTTCGAATGTACCAATTCCTCCAAGAAGAGGAGATGGGGATCTCAAGAAGATGTATTTGTTAAGAGATTGTAAAACTTTGTGTCGATCAGTTGATGGAAGAAGAGTCTTGGGATCTTCGAGTGGAAGACAAAGGTTTCTTTAGGTTTTCATATAGCTTGCACGGCTTGAATTTTGGGATGAAGGCGTGTGTGTGTATGTGATTACTGATTATAATTGTAAGAGAGATGAAGAAAAGTAATACATGGAAGGGTTATTAAATTTTAGATGATATAAAACGGAAACAAGGCTGTCGGACACTTCCTGTGTTGAAAAATAGGTCAAGATTACTAAATTGTAAAGAGTGCTCGGGTTTTCGTCACACACATTCACATAACCAAGACCGATTTTGATTTTACTTTGTTTATAGATACGATTATGGAGCAGATGCAGTTACACTAGTTACAGCCATGAATGAGCACATATATAGGTAGGTCCATTTGATGTATAGTTTGTTGAAGTGTAGAGTAATAGCAGACGACCGCTTGTTTAGAAAGAGTTGCAGCAAAAAATCTTTGAGATGGTACACTTCTGATTCAGACTGGTCTTTTGAGAGAAATGTGTAGTAGAAAGGTGTGAACGATTTGCTGACAGGATGATGGATGCAATTAGGTAGGTAGGGAAGAGAGACATATTTTTGTGCTGTAGTTTTTAGTCTTGGAAATTAAGTGGTGGGTGGAAGAAAGAGAGAAAGAAGAGAGAGATATAGAATTTCATTCGGCTGAAGTAGGTTTTTAAAATTACCTTTTTTGACGCGAAGGTCGATGCAAGTTGATGGAAGAGACTGTGAATTATACGGAAGTGAGTTCCAGCTTTTGGGGTAGTTCGAATCTTCAGAGTCCGAATTCGAAAAGTCCATTAGAGATGACCCACGACCGTTTAAGGGAGACTCGCAGTTTTGTCGCGATCCATCATCCGAAGATTTGTTCACAGTTAGATCCACAGGCTCCATTTGGATCGGCGGACACTCCGCCTGTTGGAAGACAAATCAGTTTTAGTGACGGAAAATATTATAATCATCCTACTTTACGTATTAATTACGGTGTACACATACAAAAACACGAAATACGCTAAATTAAAATCACGAAACGGGTTCGTCAGTGTCAGACTAGCATGCATGAAAATAATAATGGTATAATAAATGAGACCACGCGAGACATTTATAACCTCAAATTTTAGATTTTGAATCATGAGTTGTTGGATAAATGTTGAGTTTCTGCTAGGTTAATAGCAATGGTCAACTGACTCATATAGATCAATTAGCATATTGAAGAAAGATTCAGTTGCTAATTGTAGAGTTAAGTTTAAAATTGCAATTCAAAGGAAACTGGAAAGCATATTATTGACACTGACAGAGAAGACAGGTATGGGAACAAGATAGCCTGCAACGAAAAAACCCGAGAGCAATAATAGCGATTCATATTTTGTATTGTTAGAAGCATATCAGAGGCTTAATTGTGTGCGTGAGCTGTAGTATGGTTGAAAAAGATACAACTTCTCGTCAAGTTGACTTTACCAACTTCAATTGGTTTGACCAGTTTAAGATGGGGAAGATGAGCAATTGCCGTCGTCATTCAGTTCTTCTTGCGTGTAAATTTCATGCAATATTGACTTGTAGAAAAGCTGTATATGTCAATAGGAAGAAAGAGTTGAATTTTGAGTTTCAAAACAAGCCAATTAATCAATATAATAGAGAGAGAAAGAGAGAGATTTTAAGAGAGAAACGGGAATCCATTTACATTTTACATTCACAGAAAATTATTAAACGAGTATGTCTGGTTAAAAGAAACCTTGTTGCTGTGTAGCTAATTTGAGTACTGTAATTGTAAATTTTGGCTGTGTGAAGAAGTGAAGATGCACTTGAACTTCAAGTGGAGACAAGTCACAAGTGTGTGGTTACGACTTGCAAGTTACAACTTGCGTATTAGCAGGTGGTTGGGGAAAGAAAAGTACATGCAATATACAAGTATACTCAAGGTACACAAGACGAGGAACTTTATGGGATTTTAAGTATTTTCCATGTCGTGAAATTGGGCCTTCTTCGAGGTTTGTGTATACCTGTGAAATATATATATACTACACTTCGTTGAAACTGCTAACTGGTTAAAAATATAATCAGGTGATGTTTGTAGAATTAGTTTTAGTTGTAAACTGTACGCAAGTGCATTTTACTTCTGCATAAGTATGTACGCATACATGATTGACTACAGTCCACTACACATTAAAATTTGAACACTACACAAGGTGGAGAGTGTACACCAACTTGTACTTACGTGAAATTGCAAAGAAATTAAGTATGCATGCAGCATCAGTATTAAAAATGAAAATACCATGTCATGTGCTCACATTTTTAATGAAGTGAGTGTGAATACTGGTAAAAAGATAAAGATTAAAGTGCACCTGACTTTTGTGCATGCGATTGAAGCAAACGGTGATGAAGATGAGGCAAATGTAAAAGTAATTTAAAATTTAAGAGCTAAGAGGAATATGAGGGTGATGTTAATGTGTGTGTATATGTATATGTGCTGTAGCTGGTTGCTGCCAAAAACTAAAATGATAATCCTTTATTGGGTTTCCATTTACCTAAACAACTCGTTTACCTCGAACAAGATCTTTGTTAAGCGTTTAGAAATGACCCACCCACTTCGCCCTGTCCAACCCAAAAAATCAACAAAAAATGCAAATCATAATCTTATTGCAATTAATCAGTTAAGGCAGTCAAGTGTTGGAGATGAAATAAAGCATCTTCTTTATTTGCTGTGAGGATGAGGCTTGTATGCATTTGCTTGAAGTTATTTCTCACTGCTACTACTTATGTATTCGCTTAGAGAACTGTAAAGTATTATTTAAATGTGCATAAGAGCAAGGTTAAATTTATTGGGGAGAGTCATTAGGCTTCTATTTTGTATTTTTAATTGTTTTTATTGAAAGACCGGCCACTTTCTGTGCTAGTTGGCGTTTGACTTAAAATAAAATATACTTTGTAGGCAAATGAATTACTCGATTGTTATCAATTTGTACATCTCCTTCATTCATCGCGTCCTGCTCAGATGGACGAGTAGTGCATCATGGTAGGTGGTGGTGGTGGTGGTGGTGAATGGAT
>Ga0194135_10000057_pt1 | contig 59802 bp, 49 predicted proteins | sample LitLau_LLRF_2013_FD_134024 | JGI IMG/M metagenome (GOLD analysis project Ga0194135, IMG submission 134024) | Freshwater sediment microbial communities in response to fracking from North America - Little Laurel Run_MetaG_LLRF_2013 (version 2) | ecosystem: Environmental > Aquatic > Freshwater >...
GGAGGAATGGGCGAGGTGTCTGTAGAGTAAGATGACTCTCGCATCTTCTCTGGGATGAACTTGGACGGACGGAAAGTAGGTGATGCGAGTAATTCTGAACGTGGTCTTTGTTGTTGCTGTTGTTCTTGTGGAATTCCTCCAAGAGGGTAGAAAAATGTTTCGCTCTTTGGTCGCTCCTGTGCAGGAGGAGGAGGTGCTGCATAAACAAAAGGTTTAGGGGGCGGAATGGGTTTTTCTCGTAAAGTTGGAAGGGGTTCGAATTTCTCAAGTGGAGGTGGAGGAGGAACAAATTGAGTTGTGATTGGAGGAGGTACAGAAACGGCTGGAGGTGTCACTGAGATTATTTTTGCAGGTTTCGGAGGAGGAGTTGGTTTTTCTTTAACTGGAGGAGGAGGAGGAGTTGGGAGAGTTATTACGCCTCCTGCAGGAGGAATCTCCACGACACTCCGTTCCTCAAAAGTCTTTACTTTCTTCAGCACGGCATTCTCACTGCTCTTCGTCCAAGTGGGAGTGGGCGAAGGTGCTACGAGGATCTCTGGACTGGGTCCACGTTCAACGAAGTTAGGAGAGACGCTCGTGCTCACTCGTGTAACGGCAATTACATCCTTCACTATAGTTCGTTCTTCTGTTAATGTCATTTCTTCAGTACGGCTTGTAGTAAGTGTCATCATTTCCTGCTTAAGCTGCTGCTCTTCTTCTTTCATTGTTGTCTCTTGCGTTAATAATTTTTGCCCAGGAATCACTTCAATGACACAACGAGACTTGGCTTCCCCTGCGCTGTTTCTCGCCGTCACTGTTACTTCTCCAGAGTCAGTTGTAGCGTTAGCTGTAAGACGTCAATTGAGATAGAATTGTTGCATGGTACAGAAGTGTATACATACACACACGCACTGTAATGGTTTGTAGTACCTTCAGGAATAGCAAAGGAGAATCTCGTTGGAGTGTCTGATGACACAACGACACCTTCCCGTAGTTGTTTTCCTCCAGCCATCGTCCAAGTCACATTGGGAGGTGGCACTGCAAACACGTCCACTTCCAAAAATAAACGCTTTCCTTCGAGCAGAGTAACCGTGCCTTCCAAGCGTTTGTTGAAGACGGGAGGAAACGTTGTTTCTACAAGATAACACAATATTGCACGCGTTAATGTATACATTAAATCTCAACTGGCACGTGAAGAAATTCCACTCACTCTTGACAAGCAACTGCGCCGAAGAGGAAGCCGTTCCTGCAGAATTAGAAGCTGAGACTGTGTACACTCCTCCGTCTACGACTTCAACTGGGCCCCTGATTGTAAGGGACACGTCTCCACTTCCCTTTGCAGTCTGCAGAAGATACTTAGAACTTTCTGTTAATACTAAACTGGGTCCCTTTTTCCAAACAACTTCTACGTCAGCACCTCCAGCTGCAAACGAACAGGGCTATATATTAGATCCTCAGATACACATATATAGGTAGGTGTGGAATTGAATGTAATATGAAGAATAATGACCTTCAAGGAGTCCCCTCAAACAAACGTCCATGTCTCCTTCATTCACCATTTGTCCCTGCAAATCGGTGACAAAGCGAGGTGCCCTCGTGACTGCCTTTGCATTCGGGAAGGATGGTCGACGTACAGAAGTGGTGGGGATTGCTGGAGGACTTGGAGGAACTTTATTCTCGCTCGGAATGTCTTTGACAATGAGACATGCGAATGTCTTCGTCTCTTTTCCATGTCGAGTGGCCTTCGCCATGTAGTTTCCTTTGTCGGCTGGACTCACGCTCGTCCACTCGAGGGAGAACTTTCCATTGTGTTCTGTCATCTAAAAGAAAGTCACATTAACAAGAGCTTGAGATTATCTCGATATATTTATTAAGATAAGTTTGTCTCAAAGTACCCTCAAACTCGGTGGCACTGGAAGCAATCTTTCGTTGTTCCGATACCAAGTGACTTCTACGTTGTCCTTCGGCTCACCAACTTCTACGGAGAACTGGAATAAATCACCTGCGGACACCATTGCGTCTTCCAACAGTTTCGTGAACTTTGGGGGTTCCCTTTCTTCTTCAATAATTGGTTTCTTCTCTTCCTCTTTCAATGTCAATCGCGCAGAGGAAGACGTTTCGCCAACGGCATTTATGGCTTGAACTAGATAAACTCCGAGGTCCTTAGGAGTGACTGACGTCAACAGAAGAGAACAGCGATCTCCAGTGAATGTCAAGTGATGGGTTAGACTCTCTTTTACCGGGACACCGTCATGGTACCAAATAACCTGGCAAACAAAGCATGCAAATTATTGTACTGTAAGTACAACCACGATAAGTCATATTCAGCGTTTGGGTGTACCTCAGGCTCGGGCACTCCCACAATGACGCAATCAAGTCGAGCAGGCTTCCCTATCTCTGCGTTTCGAACATCTTCCAAAGCCATTTTGACTGTTGGTTTCATCGCTTCCATGTCAGATTGCCCTATTTCACTGTCCGAAGTCTCCAGAGGTCTCACTCCCTGCACAACCATTATCAATTAACAATGCTACAACTCAAATGAGTTATTTAACACAATGCAATCACTTTAGTGTAACTGACCTTGATCGTAACTTGGCATTCAGTACTAGCACTTCCATACGGGTTTCTCAGAGTGGCTGTGTACTTCCCGGACATGGAAGGCACAACAGACTCATACGTGAGAGAAGCGACACCTCCTCCACTTTCAATCTAAACACATTCCGTACATACAAAAGGTATTAAGCTACTAATCTTTTACATTAATTGAAATTAATATATATAGTCCCCCTTATACCTTACTACCAGCAGAGTTTGGTTCAATTTTGTGTGAATCATTAAGAGTCCAAGTAACAGATGGTTCCGGAGAAGTGTTTGTCTTAGTGTATTCCAATCTTAGAACAAGTCTATCACCTCTCTGTCCAGTGTGAAGGAGAAGTCGCTTCGGAAGAGGACGAATTATAAGTGGAGCTAGGCATTCGTCCCCTTTGCGTTTCTCAACTTTTCTAATCCTCAACGAGAACGTTAGGCGAGCTTCACCCAGTCTGTTGACCGCAATAGCAGTGAAATTCCCTGTGTCAAGGTCAGCAAGAGGATCTTCAATGAGGAGCATAGCACGACCATTGTTGAAAGTAAGGACATAGTCATGACTGAGGTCTATGCATCTTCCGTCCTTTTCCCACGTGACTGTTGGGAGTGGATAACCCTCAACGACTCCTTCTACCACTACCGGACCTTCTCCTTCCGTCACTTCCACTGACGCAGGTCCACTCACCCACGTCGGAGGGGAAAATACTTCTCCCGTCGTCATCGTCTCTTCAGCCTCTGTGGAATCGATTTTTATCATTGATTATTTATTCCATTACCTTCTGCCAACGAAGACTCTACTGCAAGAAGTACCTTTCACTGTGAGTCGTCCACTCGTCTCTAAAGATCCTCCTAATGCTCTACAAGTAAACACGGCCGCATCCTCAGGAACAACTTCATCAATAGTGAGCGATGCCACGCCCGTAACTTCGTCGAAACTCGTCTTGAAATCTGCATTAGAAGAAACATCCATCCCATCTTTAAGCCACACTAGAGGACCAACTGGGCCACTTGTCCTACATGCTAGCACAACTCGTTGTCCTTCCTCCACAGACACGTCCAAAAGCGGCTCAACGATTGCAGGAGGAGGAGGTCCTCCTGCAGTTCCAGCTCCAGCTCCTCCACTAGGAGCCCTATCATTATTGTCATCCTCAGTTTGTGTCTCAGCTGTGACTCCGATTTCTCCAGGAAGTGGAGTTTGCGTTACAACTTCCCTTTCTACTTTTCTTGGGGGAAGAGGAGATGCTGTGAATCTTTCTTCAGCAACTTCAATCTGAGTTTCCTTCTCTAAGGTTGTTGGTGTGGCTGTGGAGCGACGAAGTTCTTCCCACTCTCCACTTTCAACGCGAGTTGATTGTTCTTCTGGTCGAGAGGCTTGTTCATCTCGGAATCGGACGTGAGTTGTTGTTGTTGCTGTCGTCGTAGAACTCATTAATGAAGAGGCTTCTTCTTTCTTCTTCTTCTGGAGGAAGAGTTCTTCTTGAGCTATCTGTTCTTCTACAGCGGCCATTTCTGCTTCTTTAAGTCGTCGTTCTTCTTCAAGCTTACGGTTTTCAGACTCCACTTGCATCGCCCGAAGGATTGCTTTGAGTTCTTCCTCGACTTCTTTGAGTTTCGTCGAGAGGAGAGTATTCTTGTCTTGTGAACGAGTTTGTTCATTCCGAATCTCTTCAGGGAAAAGTCTTTTAGCCATTTCATTTATACGCGATAGCCGGTCTTCTTGACGTGCTTCATCGCTTCGTAAGCTTTGAACTTGGCTCAGAAGACTTTCTATACGATCTCCACTGATGTTTGTTGTCTTGGATTCTAGACGAATTGATGACAAAGTGGATTCCAGGCGTTCCCATTCCTCCTCCCACTGTATAGATAATCAAAGGCAACGTATTGTAATTAAATCCACGGTAAAACTGAATAATACATGAGCTCTAATGAAATTATACTTCTCTAATGAGGGAGAAGTAGTCTAAGGAAAGGAGAAGCGCCTGTTTCCTTCCTCCACGAAGAGTCTGAAGCTTCTTCAGTTTCTCTTTGAGACGTTGTTCCTCATCCCCCACGTCCCCGGCCTTCCTCAACATCTCCTTCAGCTTTGTCTCCAGCACTTCCACAGTCCTCTCGAATCTCTCAAAGTTCTGCAGCACAACTTGGGCATCCCTCAATGAGTCTCCGTATGAAGGAGGTTTCTCTAGCTCTCTTACGAGGTCGTCCAACTGTTCACCAATCACTGCGAGGTCTGCAGCCACTAACTCTGCCCTCAAACGACCTTCCAATGCCTCTCTTGTTGATCCCAACCTCTCCTCGATCCACTCCCGTCGCATCACTTCACTCAGTCCTCGAATTGCCTTCTCCTCCTTCCTCGCAGCATCCACGCTTTCCTAAAAATATAATTTATTTAATGGCTCATTTGCCCAGCTGTGTGACAGTCTTTGTACATAACGATGAATGAAGTACCACTCGGAAGATAAGCCTCACAAGACTTTCCAACTGCGGATGAAGTCTAAGTCCCCAAGCTTCTTCCACACGTCCCTGAAATCTCTCCAGTGCACTCAACTCCTCCTGAGCACTTGCATGTTGGACACTTTTATTCCTCCTCTCTTCTTCACCAAGCATAGTGCAAACTTCCCCTAAGGATCTCAAGAAACGGCGAATCTCCTCAACAACCTCGACATAACGACCTTCCTTCTCTGACACCAATACATTGAATTCTTCTTCCTCATGAAGAAGCTTATCCCTCCGAGTCCTTCCAAGGGCTGAGTCTACTCTCGACTTCAATGAAGACCTGAGGCCTCCAAAGACTGAGGCCCTCGCAGTGTCACTCTTCAGAGGCAGAACGTGTTCTGCAATGTGCGTGAGAGCAGGAGGAGTTGGAATCAGAAGGGTAGTCTCATTTCCTCCTAGAATAGGCCACACTTCCTCCAACTGTTCCTCCCCTTCTTGAAGTCGTCTTGTGGCCGTAGAGATAATTTCCTTCACAGACCTAACTCTTCGTTCAGCGTCATCCAAGTAAGCCAACGCTTCCGATGCATTCACAGCGTTTTGTTCTTGAAGAGCCGACTTTGTACGAGCAATTGATGTCAGTAAACTCTCGACTCTTCCTCCCTCAGTGACAAAATGCTGGAGGAAATTTTTCCACAGCTCAGCAACGCTAATACGAGTCTCCACAGTTGTTCTCCATCGTTGGAGAAGAACTTGGAGCTCCCTTGTTCTCGTTTGGAGTTCTTCTTCCTCCCTAAGCTTATTATTGCCTTGGGTTGACAAAGCCTCTTCTAAGGAGCGCAGCCGTCCTTCAACTTCTCGAGTGGTCCTGGCTAGTTCTACGTTATGAGATTCGATGAACGAGCCTATATTTTCTAATGGCAGTGGTACGCTGGCCAGTCTCTCTTCTGATACGAGGAGGAGTTCAAAGGCTTCATTCAAGGAGGTGAGGAAAGCGTTGTGATTGTCTAGTTCACGAATTTCCTCTTCTTTTTTCGCTGTGAGCTTTGCATGAACTGCGCGGATTCCCTAGAGCACAAATATAGAGATGAGTAAATGTAAAAGTAGATTCGCATTGCATGAAAAATGGGATCCATGTGTGCATTGTGTATCATTATATACTTGAGTTCGGTGTGGTGGATGAGTGTGAATGAGGTCATCTCCGAGATGAATGGCTTCTTCGTCTTCTCCTTCCCCAACAAGGCGGAAAAATGTAGCAGCGTTCGTGAGAGAGAGTTCGAGATCATTCGATTCTGCGAGAAGGTCGGTAGTCCTTGCGAGAAGTTCAAAAGCTCGTTTCCTCAGGTCAGATGCTCCAATGGTGTATTTGGGAGCCTCGCTATGTTCCAAACTCCTCGTGAGAGCGAGTGTCTTTTCTTGAGCGACCTGTCCAAACCGACAAAAGTTTTTTCTACTAATCCCCAAAAGACTTTCCTTAATATTCTGCGTTACCTTGAGTGCTCCAGAATGTCTGAGGAGATTCGGTTCTTCCCTATCCATGACGTCAACCAGCGAGTCACCTAAAGTAGTCGACTCAAGCCCCAGAGCAATTCCTTCCACCTCCACTTCCAGGGTAGTAAGATCGCTCTCCGCTCGATAAGCTCGGGATTTCTCCTCAACTTCCTCTCGCTTCACTCGGAGACGCTCCTCAAGGAGAACTCGTCTGTCGTGAAGTCTCTCCAGCCACCTTTGGACTTGTCTGTTTGCTGTATTCGCGTCCTGGAGGAGAATGAGGTCCCTCGAGTCTATGGAGTACGAGAAGGAGCCAATTTGCCCCAGAAGGGCATCACAAGCCTCCAGAGCTGAGGCGACTCCCTTCAGGATCCCAGCCCGTTCAGCCTTCAACCACTCAAGAGGCGGAAGCTCCTCCTCCTCCTCCTCTCCCTCCTGTTGATCTTCCTGCAACTTCGAACAGCGTTTGTGTGTCGCCTCGATTCTTCTTGTGACTGCATCAATCTCCCTATAAAGACAAAAGGAGGGGTATTCTGAGATTTGCCTTATTCACACAATTATTATTATTATTATTATTATTATTATTAATTGTAAATCTCAAACTCACTGATGGGCAGTGACAGCCAAACTAAGAACAGAGCGCCGTGCCTCCAGCACGGAGCTAAGTTGGCTCCAAGCGGAGCCAAGACTCTCTGCCATAGCTGCATATACTTCCGCACGAGGTTTCTGCGTTGCAATGAGACTATCTGCTTGTCGAAGTAATTCCTCCACTGGACTCTGCTTTGACTATATTATAAGAAGAATGACAAATGAGATGAATGTGGTGCATGTGTGTGTGTACATGTGTGTGTGTGCAACAGGTGAGGATATGGCAACTCACCTGGAGGTTTCTAATGACAGCGTCATGATCTGAGAGAGCGAGTTGAGCTTGTTGAAGATTGTCCGGAAGAAGGAGTAACGGAGGAGACAGTTCCAAGACCTTCAGGTGGAGTCCCTTGTGTGGAGTCTAAATGGAGGTACACAAACGTAGAGGCTGCCGTGTATGGAGAGAGTGGTGCGTATGTGGAGGGATGATTACCTGAAGGAGAGCCACGACTAGCCTTGTAGGGGGACTTGATGGAGTGGGAGGAGAGGACGACATGGCTATGGTTGAAAGGGTGGTAGTCCGCCCCACCACCACTCCCCGATCCTCCACAAGGGCCATATTATTCTTGGATGCTGCTAAGGTTGTTTTAAATCAAGGAGTATTCCGAATAATGTGGATTGTGGCTCTGGAGCTATGAGGACTACTGATGATCACCATGATGAAGAAGACGAGAGAGAGAGAGAGAGTGGAGATGATGATAATATGAGAGAGGGTGCAGCCATGTGGAGTATTTTTAGCGCAGACCCACATCTGCCACATTTGTTTACTTCCCCGCACCCAGAACACCCCCCACCCCGCAACCGGCCGCACCCTCCTCCTCATTAACTTCATCCCGTGTGTCATATCTTTTCTCATCCACACCAGCCGCCGCCACTTAATTAATCGCCTCGTAAAGAAGTCGTTAAGATAATTGGCCAGGCACATTTTAAATGCTTGTGTGCATGTAAATTTAGTTGCATCATGACATGGCAAATATATACAGAGAGAGAGAGATATGTATGCACGCTGAGGTTGCTGAAATGATTTCATCTATATTAGGAGCAGAGACCTGGGGGAATGAAATTGGGGGGTGGCCCCACGCTGACGGTTTTTCATGAATGAGTATAGGAAATTGTTTTCTTGAATGAATTGTTCATGTTTCCTTCTCTTCAATGAATTGGAGTGTTGTAGTTTTAAGAATAGTAAAAATTCTAAAAATGGAAGTAGTAGTAGTAAATAGTAGCACAATAGTAGTAAAGAGAGAGAGAGGAGAGAGAGAGCGAGAGAGTTTTCAGATGTATATTCTTCAACCGGAAGATAATCGGTTTATTCGATACTTGTTACATTGTTTTGCTGATTATTAATTACATATTGATGTTTAATTCTGATGGCTTCCTATACATTATGGTTTTTGAGTTGAAGTTTACATTTTCATTAGTCTAGTTGTGTCGTACGCTTATTTATATTTTGAAACTTATGTTTGTGTGAGAACCTGTGACACATTCATATCATAAACCACTTTTGTGTAAATACACTCCATGCATTCTGACGACGATGGAATTCCTGTACGCTTAGGATTTAATTATACAGGACCAGTACGGACTGTTTTTAGGTTTTGCGAAATATCGTCTTTTCGAGTTCAGTTTGTTTTGTTAAGCTGGATTAATTATTGAGGTAATTGTAGTTATATACACATATATGATGTATGTATATGGATATATACATACATACATACATATATATATATATAGTGACCGTCTAAGTATATATATATATATATATATGAGACACACACACTTACTTAACAGATCCTTAGATAGTTTTGCATTCATCCAGATAATAAGACGCTTACAATCTTTATGTATATAATATGTATATAACCTGCCTCACATCGCATTCATTCTTTTTTTTACTAAACTGTCCTTCTTTGAGTCAACCATAATCATATTATTCTGTATTAAATAACAAAGTCTTCTTAACAAACAGGGTTTACAGTATTTGTTGAGGGACCACCCCTTTCGTTGATTAGATTGGCAATTTAATTATTTCATCACTTTGAAACCATTTCTTCAATAACAATGTAAGTACTCATAATAACGACGACGTTCTCCCGAGGAGATGGACTTTCTTGTTCCACTGATACAGTTTTTGCAAACACGTGACTGTGTGTGTAAGTTTACTTGGTAGCTTTTTTATTAGTGGTAATAATACACAGTAGAGAATTTAGTGACTGTAGCTTAGTAGTAGTTTAGGTAGTGTAGATATATATATATATATAGTTTATTAGTAGCTTTCAACTTGACAAGAAGTATTAAAAAATTTGAATGTTCTTCCTTAAGAATGGTAGACACCATAGAATACACATATATATGCAATAATGTGCACATATACGCATATAAGTATGATGTATAGTAAGCAATCACTATGTATGACCCTTCTATATATTTATGTACGAAATATTAATAGAGAGGCTGGCAGGTAGGCGTCTGAGGAATCCTAATAATGGAGCTATATATAACATTATGTCTACAAATCTAGAAACAGAAGCGAGTTTTATCGACTACACGTGTGTTTGTGTGAATTCGAGAAGTTGGACTGACGGCTGGATCTCTGTAGTTATTTTTCACGAAGAAGAAGGCTACACGCTAATAATTACATAGTGCAGGGCGTCGATTGCCCTTTTTTTCTTTTATAGCTGCATCTCTTTGGACAGAATGAAATTTGCCTTGTCCTTAAAAGAATGAACCACAGGTTGTGTCACCCACCGACGACCGTCAATTTATATAATATATACATGTACACGAAAGAGAGACTAAAGGAGGTTGTAAGGCAGAGTTTGAGAAAATGTCCCAAAGATGAACATAGGGCCGCGTGTAATAATAAAAATACTCATCCTCGGTGAACTAAACTCTGATTAATCTCACGGAAAGAACTAATAATGATGATGATAACAACGACGACGACGTATAGTTATCGAGAATAACTTCGTGGCGTGGAGGAAAGAGAATAAATAAGCAAGTGTGACAGTATGTGTGCTTAATACCCGTTGATGATCGCCACGAAGAAAGAGGAAATCTCATGGAGGGACGTATATATATTTAGATACATGTTTAGATATATAAGTATAACAATTAAGGAGGTACAAAAGGTACTGCGCTGTATATATTACAGTGAGGAAATAAGTTATCACGTAAAAAGTATTGATAACGCAATTAACACATCTAGATCACGTGGTTGTACAGATAGGAAGCTGTCAACAGCGACCCTCATAAACTATATCTCAAAAAGGTATTATTATACGTGTGTGTGTGTGTGTGTGTAATGTGGTTGTTAAGCCCAAAGATGCAGAGGATGGATTAAAGTCGTTCGAGATCCATAGCTTTGCACTACGCTGGACATAGCACCGTACAAAAGAGACTTATTAACTCCTATACATATCTTAGTCTTGTAAATTTGGATTGCATTTTTCTTAATATTCGTACGTTATTAAGTAATAAATAAGGTTCGCTCGCGACGAGAGATGGTTCGACGGAGAGGGGAGCGCGGTGGAATGAATCGCCTTAGAAGCTACAGGAGGAAAGGGTCGTCAATTAAATATGGATGATGTGATGAGTGTTATGTCATGTGAGTGTGTGGACAGTGTGTTTTCGAGCCCTACCAGCGCACCAGTGACTGCTTTTTAAAAGGTACTTGTGTTTCAATGCACGTAGCGAAACGTAAAGTATATTGCAACAACAGCGTCTGTCCATCAAGCTCCTAACGCTTCTAATACATTGTATAGAGTAGTAATAGTAGTAGTAGTGTAGTAGTAGTAGTAGCAGAGGGTTCCTAGTTGTATATATTTAGTAGTGAGATTGCGTTGAGATAGCTAATAGTATAGTTCGTTTCTGTTGTATGAGCACCATTAATTAAAAAGTTAGCTTATTGTAAAGAACAGTTCGGAGAGAGAGACATTGTTCAGCATGAGATGACAACGACGACGACGATGGCTTCTTCTTCACAAGACAAGAAGGGACGAAATGCTTCAGGTGGTGGTACACGTAGGTTTAAATTAGAAAGTTTTCTCTTTGGCAACGGATCCTGGTAATCTTTGTTGGCACACTCAGGGAATCGATTCCTCATTATTATTGGAGGCTCCGTAGCCACGATGTCTTGGAGTTTTGACAGACGCTCCACCACCTCCAGCTCCCGAAGAACTGCTCCTCCAGGTCCTCCTCATGCCGCAACGAAAAGTTCCAAGTTACTCTACTAACACGGAGGAAGATACTGATCCCTGAAAGCAAACCAATCAAAACTCCATTAGTCCAACTTTGCATACTTCACGTGCCATCGTCATTAAGGCTTAAAACAATAAGAGAATTCAATAAGGAGACTACTGAAGAAAACGAGAGGCGTCTTTCGAAGTGCTGCACGATTTGGCAACCACAGAGTGGAAGTTGTATTGGAGGAGTCCGGACCAGATTCTGCTCTCTCCAACTCGATCAATATCAATGCAGCGTTTCGCATTCTTCGTTGCACCATAACCCGGTATCCTTGGAACTTTCCCTCTGTGTTCCCGTATAATATGTGTGTGGGGTGTTTTAGAGTAGCATCACTTTAAAAGTTGGACTTGAAGACGCCTGAGAGAGCACGTGCTACATCTCTTTCACTCTCTTCTGCTTTCACCACCACTAACACTTGGATGAATGAGACTCTGAGAGCAGCAGCAGTCTTTCTTACCGTGTGGTCAAACGTCTGTTTCTATCCGAGGCGTATTGCTATTTCTAGGCTTAGGATTGGCATTTCCCAATTTTTTCGTGTAATCAGCCTCATTCAGCTCAATGATGTCTGAAGATGACTCAGAAACTGATGCTTCGTCTGCGTTCTGGTACCCTGTAATCATTCAAACGTCTTTTATTCAAGTGCGTAGCTTACTAAAAGTTACGTAGTAGTTCGTATAAATCATTCATTCTCCTCCAGGTGTGCATTAGCATCATTTATTTATGTATGGGGCTCTAAGGTAATAGAAGGAGATGATCGCAAGGCTTTCACTGAATCTTTAATGGAAGCTCAAAGAAGACGACGGTGATACAGCCAGAACTTATTACTGCGCTCATTCGAGTACAATTAACTTCTTGACTATGAAGAAAGTCTGGTATGCTTACTCACAGTGAGTGGCTCTATATATATATATATATACATGTTTGTTTACGGATCATGTTCTCAGACGAACAAGGGGAAAAGTTTACTCGTGAGCTTGAATCATTTATTGGGGTATTCTGCGAACGCGTAGAAAAAGTGTTCATACAAAGGAAAGTAGTTGTCTGATTCTATTTAGAGGCAAGAGAAGGTAGAGAAACGACAGAATGCGTAAAAGAGTGTGTGATTGAAAGAAGGATACTGTAGAGAAAGTATTACGGGATTGTACGGAGGAGAGCTTACCTAATGTACCAGGCAGATAGGGGCAACTAGTGACGTGGTTGAAATTCTGACTCTGCATTTCCTCTTGATCTGTTTCCCGATGGTAGAAATAGTTGAAATTGGAAACTATAACAGGCACAGGTAATGCGATTGTCAATACTCCCGCGATGGCACATAAGGATCCAACTATCTTTCCCCAGACACCGACCGGCCTGCATCATTCACAAAATCATTGGAGAATCTTCCCAATAGCCATCATCGCCATCAATACTTTATACATCGCATATATAGTGGTGGAAAGGGTTGCAATGCACTCGCAATATCATGCACTGCAGTGTTAACAAGACGAAATGGCTTCAATGAAAGCAATGTTGTTAAGTGGCCAAGCTTTTTATATAGAGAAAAGTGATTTTAAGTGACTACTTAAATTCAAGTTATAGCTCGCACTCCAATACTAAATGTTTTGTTTCTATTTGGCTTGTATAGCAAACACTTGAGCGAACGTTAAAAGCTAACTATTTGAGCAAACATGTTATTTACCATGCAGCTTTTAGATTAATAACTATACGTATGGCTATCTATAATGGATATAAATTCCTCAACCACGCATCTAAATTACAGGTTCTTCTTCTGCTCCTGAAGTGTACGATACGTGTACAAACACATTTGATTATATACATGATAACGATGGAGTTTGTTAAGTGCAACAACTTTCTCGTGACCAAAACTCTACACACGCTGCTTATGTACACTTGTGAAATACCTCGCCACCGATTTTAGTAAACAATAGAAATAAAAGGACACTCAAACATGCATATTTATATGTACAATCTAAAGAGTGCTAGTACATGTTGACTCTGTGATACTCGGATAACTAATCATTCTGAATTATTATATATGCGGCTTATCTACTCATATATATGAATGTGTACTGGTGAAACATGAGAGAACCTACAGTATAGTCAGAGGCGATTAGATTGTGTGAGTGGCTTAAGGTGAGAGATGATTAGTGAAAGTATATAGTAATAATAATAATAAAGAGGAGACTCTTGAGTTAGAAAGCAGGAATGTGTGTTAGTATTAAATTTGAAGCAGAGATGAATATCTCCCGTGTTAATTAGATCGGGAGGAGTTGAATGAAAGTCGCGTACGTCATATCGCCATAACCGACTGTTGTCATGGTAACGACAGCCCACCAAAAAGCGTCAGGAATAGACTTAAAATACGAATGTTCCGTTCCCGCTTCCGCGAAATATACGGCTGAGGAGAATAGAACCACACCTACAACAAGAAAATGGATTGCGAATTTAAATCGTTCCTGCAACAAAGAGCACCCTGCATGACATATCTAGGTTTATATATAGACACATATGAGTATTTAATACAGAGAGACATGATCTATGATATTTAAGTATAAATGGTGTACTCTGCGGTTATTTCCAGGAATCAACAGAAGTTGAACACATTTAAACAATTGCATTACAATGCGGTACGTTTACTGAACATGTACATGACAGCAATACAGCGAGTTCATTTACATTCAACAGTTTCATATCGTCAATCAATCAATCCACGACGGTGTGTATATATAGAGATAGAGAGAGACATAAAGCCACAGAAGTTGGCTCAAAAGCACCAAGAAGAAGAAGAAGAAAGTCGCGAGGGGTTTTGCGTATATGTGAAAGGATGAGAGTTTACCTCATGTCACCATACCCGACCGTTGTCATCGTTATTACTGCCCACCAAAAGGCATCAGGTATACTTCGAAACGACGAGTCATATTCATTCGCATCTGCGTGGTAAACAATCGACGAAAACAGAACTACCCCTAAAAACATATTCCAAGGTATTGTCACATTTTTTACTACTGTGGACCTTCATCCCCGTCTTCAACTTTATTAGATTGTCCCCCCTCACTCACTCTCTGGCAGTAAGTGCAAAAATGGAGCTTGTTCAACGTATATTACTATTACACTTTATCATAAGTGTAGCCCTACTTTCTCTACTTTCTCTACTTCATAATCATTATAAGTTCGGGATGTATAAACGGAGTATTGGTTCCTACGATTAATCTTTTCGGTTGGGTTACTCTTCGTCAATGAAAACTTTTGGGAGAGAAGACAGCGAAGAATGCAGTCATTCAAACTCTGTTAGCCTTGCAACTGACCCACATGGGTTTGGCTAAGATATAGATAAAGATAGAGAGATGTGTAAGAAGTAACCACTAAAAAAGTGACTACGAGAATACCTCACTCAGCCTACCTAAACTAAACACACTCGGATTAAGTTCGACTCAGAAAACTACTCCCAAAAGTAACTTGAGTTGTCGTGTGTACTTGAGGAATGTCCAAAGTTTTGTCGTAGAAACACTGAGGCTCTTTCCTTTATGTATTGATGGGATTTACTATGTTGAACAGGATATGGGGAGTTCGAGCAGTCTTCTTCACCTTTGATCTTTACACATTCTGTACAGTAAAAGATACAGGGAATCGAGGATTCACCAGAATTGCTTCAATCAAAAGAGACTGCTGAGAATTGTGTATTCATAAGTAACAAAAAAAGTGGAGTCATTATTAATATTTGTTGAGAATGGGCGATATTGCAATATTCTTTATACCTGAGCAAAAATGAGAACGGGTGAAAGGAGTGAAAGGAGAAAGTTTGACGTCTGATCTGTCTGCATATGTGTCTAAAAAGGAGGTATAATGGGAAATCCTACAATGCCTAGAGTCGAGACTTTCTGAGTGGGCATTCATCTGGAACAAATATCGAGATGGCATTTGGGAAATGGCTATTTTTAAGTTGTAGTAATGAAGGAGCATTCGCAGAGGGTTTGAAAGTGATTAAGTAATTTGAGAGATGAGAAGTGTTTCGAGAGAGTGTGCTATGCTGGAGAGTTGGTGGGACTACAAGTGGGAAGAGAAACCTCACCGCATATCAGCACTGCAGATATTTTTTTGCGAGCCTCTTTGCCATGGTTCTTTCACGCCAGTCTCACAGAAGGCGAGACAGTGGTGGACAAAAAAGTTAGCACTTGCGACAAGGAATAAGATTATAGATCTTGCATTATGGTCTCGAGAAGAGAGAGAGTGTGTGTACACGGATAGAGGATTGATTGATTGCTATACATGGTAGATGACGGTTCATAATAATAATAGTAGAAGATGTGGTTAGAAATGGTTCATGGAAATATATAGAGCGATAGAGAGGAAGGAAAGAGAAATAAGTTGTACGTACCGATGAAAAGGAAGAAAATTAATAATCCCAATTCTCTCATGGAAGCTTTGAGAGTTCTGCCGAGGATTTGAAGCCCTTTTGAATGTCTTGAGAGCTTAAAAATTCGGAACACTCTGACTAATCGTATAACTCTGAGAATGGCGAGTGACATGGCTTGGTTCGACGCGGAGTCTTGTTTTGTCTTCGGAACGATGGGCTCGTTGTCATCCTCGGCGAGGACAGTTGCCAATGTCAAAAAGTACGGAATGATTGCTATTAAGTCTATGATATTCATGACGTCACGGAAAAATAACAATTTATTGGGACAGGAGAGGAACCTGACAATCAACTCGAAGCTGAACCAAATGATACATATAGTCTCGGTTAAAAAGAAAGGGTCTGTTAAATCAGGCACTTCATCTTCTTCAACAAGTGTCGTATTGTTCGTCACCTGGTGAAGGGTATAATGCTTGAACTCGGGCAACGTCTCCAGACAAAAGATGACAATTGACAGAAGGATCACAAACACTGAAATTATAGCTACCACTCGGGCTTGTTGCGAACTCTCTGGGTATTCGAACAATAACCACACTTTTCTTTGAAACAGATTCTCTGGCAGTGGCTTCTCCTCCTCCTTGATGAACCCTTCGTCCTCCCTGCACACCAAAGCGACATTTCATTATCATCCCTTACTTTCATTCTTGATAACACAATCAATGCCCTCAACCACCAACTCATCATCAGTGGCATTTTATGATCAAACCATCGTCCCCTGCCTGCTGGACCATACCTGAATTTATTCGTGGCCAGCTCCCCAAGCTCGTAGAACTTGATCTCCTCAGCAAAGACATCGAGAGGCACGTTGACCGGTCGACGCAATCGACCACCCGACTGGTAGTAATATAATATCGCATCAAAACTTGGTCTATTTCTATCGAAAAAATATTCATTCCTGAGTGGATCGAAGTAACGGATGCGTCGGGCGGGATCACCTAATAACGTATCTGGAAATTGATTTAGCGTCCTCAACTGGGTTTCGAACCGCAATCCGCTCACCTGCAACCCATAACACACACACACACGCTCAGTATTTTTAGCTCTGGGAACGTGACACTGATTGCTCCCAGATATCAGCTCCCACCCACTACAACACACTCTGCTTTCTCATCATGATCTACATATTACTACTCTACATATTGGTCTCTATTATTCACTCTCGACTCACATTGATGACGACACGTTCACAGTCTTGGTGGTTGTGCGGAATCGGCTCAAAGTGCCCAGTTCCTGTCAAGTGCAGTGTTTGAGGCGTTGGACCTTCGTCGTCTTGGCTGCTTAGTTTGGGTAGGGACCTGCAATATGAATAGAACAGGCCGATTAGTCTCCCTTGCCCCTCATCATGTGGTGGTTCTCATCTTTTATCTGCAGTATATATACATGAGTGAGCCTATCTCCAGCGATTGAAAAACTATTGTGTAGTGTATCTAGAAGAAGAAGAAGAAGAAGAAGAAGTAGTTCGGAGTGAGTGGATGGGTTGTGATTTCCAGATGGGATACTGGGAGTTGAGCCAAGAAGATGGGGGGAAGTGTGACCCCATGAGCCACGACAACAACGAGAATGTCGCAAGGAAAACAACAATAGAGGAGGTCAAGTAGTCGAAGTGGTACGAGTAGTAGTAATAGTAGTGCTGAGTCAGCTGCATTTTTGGACGGAAGAAAAACACACCGTCGTCGTAAAAGAGTTAATCAAGTTGGAGACCATGTGGGTCTTAGAACTCGTAAACCTGATTTTGCACGGCTAGCCCCCGTTTTGGGCGAGAGACAGATGGAGATGAGTCTACCCGTCCGTCGTCTTTTTGCGTAATTTCATGCTGGACACTACCACACGAACGAAGCCTTTTTAAACCGCATGGGATCCCTTCAAACCGCCGTGTGTATGTATGTATGTGTGTATGGATGGATGAGAGAAGAAAGGATTTGGAAGATTGTGTATATATGAGTAGATATTATTAGTAATATTATATAGATAGCTGATGATGATGATGATTAGAGATCGCTGGTCAGCTCATTAGAGATCAAGTCAGTCTAATTGCACGGAGGAAGAGGAGAAATAGTGGTGGTGGTAGTTGTGATAGAAGTTCCGTAGGAAGGAGAAAGGGGAGAAGAAAGCAGGAGGGGCTTTGAGTGCTGCAATTCCAGGTGCATGGCGAAGTTTCATGGAATTCTGTGAACACACACAATCTCTCTCTCTCTCTTTTACATACACAAAGCAGACACACACTGCTACATATACACGACGACGACGACGACAACGAAGGAGAAAGGTCAAGAAGAGAGATGATGAGTCTCTGGTGGGGTCCTAAAAGTGGGGGGAAGAGAGGAGAAGAAGAAGAAGGTTCAGTCTTAGAAAGTTGGATCGGAAATCATGAGATGAGTGAGTTTGGATGATGGACGGATGTGAGATCCTGCGGAGGGTGTTATTGCATGTTAGCTCAGAATCTCGAGTGGTGGAAGTAATTAAGACACAACGAATGATGAATGAGTATTGGTTCACTGCAATATGACAGTTGTTGTTGGTGGTGGTGGGGTTTGTTGATTTAGGAGAGACCGACCTTTTCCCCTCACTGACATTTGGTGATGGTAATGTTGGTGGTGGTGGGGGCAGAAGAAAGTGAGAGGGGGTGGACGGCTCTCGAGAAATATTTATATGAAACTGATCACTGTGTCACATTCACGCAGTCACACACAAATAAGTCACACTCTTAGAGGAGGAAATGTCGCGTAAGTTGGAGAGTTAGTACAAAGGGCGGATGATATTGGATGGGCAGATGAATGCGGAGGTCCACAATTAGTCTAAGGTAGCCTCGTCGGGATGATTAGAGGCAACTGAAAGGGAAAACAGAGAAAGTGTGGAACTCCTTGTATCGTCCTGAAGAAGTGGACTCGGGTGGAAACGGAAAGACTGTAAGACTCTCGCAGTGTGTGTGTGTGAATGTATACGTGTGTGTGTATGTATTATATATGTGTGTGTGTGTGTGTAAGAGAAACCGGCTGCTCGAGGAAAGCAAGACGGGTGGCTTCAGGGACAAGGGAAACTGCCCGGCGCAAAACTTTCCCCGGTGTTGCCCTTCTCTCTGTTACTTTCATTCACTGTGGAATTTCGCTAACCCTACCCGACCAGAAATCTCGACTCGACTCCATACACACATATACACATATCACCGGCATACTAATGCATAGAGATATACACAGAGAGACTTATGTAATGGATAACATTATCTATTTATCCGTATATATACTTAATCTTCTTCGACACAATTATCCTTGTCACCTTCCTCTCTCTCTTCAAATCATCTGTCGCCAAGAAGAAGCCCTTGAGAATGTATCCATATCTATACAGATTGGAAACGAAGGGACTCGCTGTCCGTAATAAACCACACCGCCGTGTGTCCCTTATGCTTCATACATGGTCAGGGTGTGCCTAGTACAGCGCACTCGCAGCATCTCATTGCACCACTCACAGCCATAAAACACAAAGATCTTCCACAAAGTTTCAGTCGATTCTCATTTGCAAAAATCCATCATCATCATCACCACTGCATGAATACATGAGAAAGAGAGAGCGTCTCACTTTTCCCTACTTTCTCCCTCTGACCCTCGTACATAGTATGAGCATTCACACTCATGTGTTTGTGTGCTGTAAGCTTGTCAGATTTTTCTAACATACATAAAGAGTATCATTATTGCTAGTAGTACACGAGTAACTTGAGCTCCTTCTCGAGCTTAGCATGTGTCGTATCGAATTCCGATTCTTAATTTCAGATTGCAATGCCCACACACAACCACTTTCTACACTTCCTCCCAATGGTTTCCTTAATCAAATGCTTTCCTTTCATTCTTCCTCGTAGTCATCATCATCATCATCACCACCACACTGGTGTTCATGCTTTCTCCTATTTGTAAGGGATGAGTAGAAGGAAGGACGACGATGAGGGTGTTTTGGAATGGACGTCGTCGTCAGTGAGTGATGATAGATGGGAATTCATCCTTAATATAATATATTATACATAGCAATGATGAAAGAAACGAAAAGGAAAGGAACATTTATATGATCGTACATTTCGGTAAGTGGGTGAGTAATGGTGAATGAGTCTGTTTGACTCGAACCTGACGCAGGTTGTTACCAAGTAAATACGCTTTTTTACACTTCACACGTTCCATTTTGCTGGAGCAGCCAACAACCAACAACCCTTTTTATGTGACTACATTTTACTCCCGTATTTCATTGGGTTATCGTTAAATCTTTCATTTAGTTCGATGCTTCGTGTAAAAGCTAAAGAGAGAGAGAGAGAGCGAGCAGAGGTGTATTTGTGTGTGTATATAGGTACACATGTGAGTTGTATATTATTCCATGTATGGACGTTTATTATAAAGCATGTGTGTGTACAACAAACATTATATACACAAGCAGGAGTACGGTATATTGCAATCTTTACAGAAAATCTACCTACCATGAGTTTTTAGTCTGGCGATTGTCGATCGTGTAGTCGCTGGACTTTTACTTTCACTTAGTTAAAAGAATATTTAATCGTCACGCTATTAGCTACAGTTTCACCTGAAGTGGGGAGAAAGTTGATTCTACAATTTCACGGATGAATGCAGAGGTAATAAATTAAAAGGTTGGCTCTCGCATTTCTTGTATGCGCAGATTGAGTCGCATCGTTTGGAGGTTTGAGCCACTTAGGAAGGAGACAAAATGATGTGTAATGACACTTTGTGCAATCACGCAATCCATTTAATTCCCATTTATGGTGCGTAGTATTTCCGTTGAGGAGGAGTGTGCTAGAAATGAGAGCCCACTCCACGAGACTAATGGACTACATCATGTTCCCAGTCATATAATCCTTGACTAATTAACAGATTGACAATAATGTCGAAATGAAATCTGGGGAAATCTCGCCCAGAGACAAAGTACGAGAGACATTCCTCCTCAGACGGAGAAAGCCCATGCTGCATATAAACATGAGAAATCGATACGAGAAAAATCTATTTTGAGAAGAATCTGTGGAAATCTCTATTAGAGACCACACCCTGTTTTCATTAGAGTAAAACCATTTGTACACAACGGGAGGCAGTCACAGCCAAATTCCTATCTTTTGTGTGTCTACTGCTCTTGAAAGTGTATATAATATGTATATATACTGCTGGACAACAGTCGAAGAAGGAGAAATAAGAAAGCATATCTCCGGATCCACTACACAAACACTTCCTATCATCCCGAGAGAGAGAGAGAGAGAGAGAGAGAGAGAGAGAAAGGAGAGAGGTTAATTGACACAAGAAGACTTTCTCAAAGGTCACCCAGTTGTAATGATATGGGACTAATTGTATTAATTTGTCCGAGTTGACAGACTGCCCTTATAATAGCAGGAGCATTTTAAGTATGGGAAGCCATAAAGGGAAGAAGGGGGAGTGTGTGTGTGTGTGGAAGTTGTCTCTATTTGCTTTATTTTGAGAGGTGGTGGACAGTTTAAGAGGATTACACGAGTCATGTAGACCACCACCACAGTGTACTCGTGAGAGAAGCTTAATTACGTAGAGTTGGGGCTGAGGAATTCGAAACATATTTTGTGCTGAAGGAAGCAAGCAGGAGGACTCTTTTCTGTGGTGAATGCCAGTAGTACTCCAGAGAGCACTTTTACCCGCATCATCATCCACCACCGACTACTCCAACCATAAAAACTGCTGATCTCTCCACTTTCCAATTCTCTACCTTATGTTCTTTACGACAACCAATGATGCTACCATTCCTGTTGTTGTATCATGTTACACTACTTGTCTCTCTCTGACGGTGTGTGAGTCCATCTGCATATAATGATAAATAAAAGACAATTGCGAGTTGAGAAGGACATGATGATAGCCATGGCCGTGACTCATTAAATCAGAGTGTATATGTGTATTTGCAGTGTCCAGTTTGTTATTAAGGAGAAAGCCACACACACGAGGATTTTCCACTTGTCTCTTGTTTTATGCAATGCAGTAAAATGCGGGAACGGGTTCTGAGCCGACGCGAGAAAAATATCAAAAGAGTGAAAGTCAGAACTAGTGGTGGTGGTGGTGGTGGCAATGCACAAGTCTCTCTATTAATCTCCCTATGTATAGTGTGTCTCTCTAGCTACTACATATATGCGTCTGCAGTAGTAAGTCGGGCACATGGCTTCGTCGACTGCTGCCAGCATGCCACTCTTCTTGTGTGAATTGCGTCTCTCTCAATATTGCCGTAGTAGAAACCGTTCGAAACTGCTTCGCCTCCGAAGACTCTCATTTCGAACCGAGAAACCTCCGAAAGAGCAGGGACACTTCACCCTCCGAAATGTAGCCTTACTTGAGGCGAGCTCTGGTGATTTCTCGGTTAATTTGAGGCGTTGCTGCAGCTTTCTCCCTCAACGAGACACCACCGGCTCTCACCTCATGAGAGTAGTAGTAACAGTAGTAGACTGACATGAATGCTCTCGATGTACGAGAAAAGAAACCACTTTCTACCCGGTGGCTAGAGCAAATAACCTATTTTTGGAAACAAGGTTTCTTCCAGACTATCAAGAAAGCCAATCGATATGAGAATTTGTCAATGGTTAAGACCTATAAATATCCTTCGTGAACCTTCACTACTATCTAAACGTTCCCATCAGTCTCATCAATCTTTTTAACAAATGTCCGGTACTTAATATTAAGTAAATATGCCATTAGCGATGATGATGATGATGATGTGATTATGAAGATTCATATGTATGTATAATGAACACATACCTTCGCACATGGAAGAGAATGCGAGAGCATCAAATAAAAGCGGATGCTTTCCTATCTCACGTGGAAATGTGCTAATAATAAGTGTATGTCTGGTGCATGAATTATGCATCAGAAAAAGGTGTGCGAGTGTGTGCACGAAACATAATGATAGTTCAACAATCTTGTGGTTTCTGGAGGAAAAAGTGTTTGTGGCAACAAGACCTACTTTGCTATTCATGGTCAATAGAATATCCAATCTCTTTTTCTATTCGGATGGACATTCGCGTATGTGTGTGTTGGAAGGCACCCACAACCTTTTATATGTAAGGAGACAAAAGCAAGCAAACATTTCATTTCCAGATCACTCTGTGAGTGAGCTTAAAAGCTCACATTCCCGGATGTGGATACGCCCAATGGAATTAAGAAAGCTTCCGATTCCTACTTCACTGATGATGATCTTCCTCTGTCTATTCAATTACTCAGCTGATTCATCTGCTGCTCAATGAATACTTTACAATGTAGACGAATTAATGAACCACTTATACCAGTACCTCTGAAAGGAATCTACTTCCAACAAAGTATACATAAACTAGCATGTTGTGTCTATTCCGATCCTATTAATATTAAGAGCCTGTGCACTAAATGAGTGTATTACGGGAATGAGAGTGTGCTGGAACTTTCTCGGAGTTTAAACTGTTGATCTCGAGTTATAAAATGACTCTCTGTATCTCTCCTCTTTCTCTTTCCCTTTATGCCTCTTTTTTACCAATTAATAAAGTTCTAAAGTCTTGAATATTTAAGAGCAGTTTTGACTTGGAGAAGAGAAAATGTTATGTATAATATGAAAATATGAATTATGTAGAGAGATTCTTGGAGAAGTGAGTCTATAGAAATGAAAGGTATGGAGATGAAAGTGGTCAAAAACCCGGCAGACACCGAAACCCCTTTTCCTTTATCTGCAGTGCGGCTGTTCAGTGTGTTCACATGTCCTTAAAAACCTCCTCTCTCTCTCCGACTTCCTCGTGTGTATGTGGAACACCAAAACTACATACACAGCCGTTGTTGCTCACTATTGCTGCCATTCTATTGTGATGCATGCAAGAAGTACCACTTGTGTCCCTTCTATAATCTTATCTAATGTTCATCTGTGGTAAATAGGCGAAATTAGTTTGCAGAGAGAGAGAGAGAGAGAGAGAGTAGGTGCCTATTTAAAGAGTCTGGAAGAGGACTTTCCCCTCTTTTGTCTCACCTTTACCATATCATCATCACTAGATTCATTAGATGAGTGTAACACGCATGGATATACTGATGGAATGTGAGTGGGAAGAAATACCTCCATGAGTGTCACACATCCTTGCCATTTCTCCGCGTTCTAATGATGAGTAGTAACCTTTGATTTCCAATTCCCATTTGATTGAATTGCCTGTGCCGTGCTGTCTAAAAGGCATCGCCCGGTTTATTAAATTCCCTTTGTACTCTCGCACTAAACTTCACGACGCTTTTACAGCTCCCCGGCTTTTATAATAAAAGATCCAAGCCTTTTTATCCTCTATCAACTGATCTCTTTTAAAAAATGCAATCTTTTGGAAAGGTTTTCCCATGCATTTTTAATAACAGGGCTTTCCATACACCCGGACGACCTTTCGAGCGAATTTGCATGATGGAAATTTAGTAGAGTGTGTAGAAGAAAAGTGGACAAAATCTTTTAGTACAAGTTGGAACATGTATATATATCATTAAAAGAAAGGCCTAATTGGCGGAGTTCGTGGCTTCGTGGTGAGGGAAAAAGTTGAGCTGTAGATTTGTCTTGGAGAGTTAATGGTGACCTCCTGACTTTTCAGTGTTTCCTCGGAGCTCCCAAGAGTCATATTGATGTTGGGAATCCATTATACTACAGAGGAGGCTTCAAAGACATTGACAGAATACCTGGCGTGAGAAAAGTGATTTGCACTCCGTGCCATACATCACAAGCACTTTCTTCTTCGGGAACATCACCAGTTGGGGTTTTTGTGTGACACACGTAGTGTATGTGTCTACAGAGTTCCTTGATTAGTTTTACTCACATCTTGTACTATATTCTACTTTTGAGGTTGATTAAAAATATGAGATATGTGAGCTTGAGGAATGTATACACATAGGCCCATTTGTCGGATCATGTCGATGTCCATGTATGTATATCTGCGTACATAGACTGCGGAAAGTGGAATATGCAAACCAGGGCGGATCAATTACTAAACATACACATGTGTGTGTAGAAAAAGGCTAATTGTAGAATGCAGAAATTCTTTGGATAGTTAATCCTCATGTCATTTGCAAAAACAGAAGAGAAATTGAGAAAGCACATTCAACCAGATTTTTGAGTTGCCAAGCGTCCTTCAGCGTAAAGTGTGCTGTCAAAATACCTTCCTGGTTTCATCACCAGAGAGAGTCTAACTTGTTCACCCAGGGAATAAGGCAAACCGTTTATATTAAACGGTTTGCCAACTCAACAAGACTACTGATGTATCGTTATTACTGTCTTAAGAGTAGCTGCTGCTGGTATGGTACGTGGATGCCAACTCTCCTTCACTCTTAGATCCATTTACATGGCCAGCAACACTGACACATAAAGATCATGGGAATAAGTGAGAAAAATAATGCAAGCCTGATTGTGACAACTGAGGTCCTATACTACTACTCTCCGTGAGTTTTCTTCTAGGAGAGAGTGCTTTAAGCATCCATAGCTATTTATAGAACAACGCGGAGATTGTCCTCGTTTCACAATAGCTCATTTCACTCTCTTATCTCATTTTCTTATACTACGACTCCCTACTATATACTCAAAGATTGCTGACTTGGAAAGACAACAAGAAAAACAATGGCAAAGTATGCAACATCAATGGCATTCATTCCTCCATTGGGGATTACCCTTATCCCATTTAAGTCCCTAAAAGAACCCACTACATTTCCAAATCATGTGCTGGATTATGCAAATTTCTAGTTAGTGCAAATCTACCTGTATCCATCTACATCTCCTTTGTGTTTGTCTTGCTTGAGCTTGTTAAGAAGGCATAAGAATGCAAATCCTTGAGTACACAGCAATATATACACACACAAACGAACACACTTGCCATTTTATAAAAGCAACCGTGAGGAATGCCGTCAAGTTTCTTTGTTTTACAATTCTCAAAGCAAATACACTTTATTCCAAGGGAAAAGGCAGAAATCTCGTCTTGTCGTCGTGACTTTAATAAATAATTATGATTGCAGGTGTACATAAATAGAAGGAAGGGCTGGTTTAATTTATCCGAACTTTCCAGTAGCACCCGTGAAGAACTCTTAATTACGTGGCTTCCTCCGTTTATTCTCTGGAAGAGAACTTTAAGAACAATGGGACTCGGTGGGACTCCTCTTGCAAAATCAGACTATCTCTCCTTATATGAATAATAATAACGCGTTAGCACTTTCTCTTCTGTCATCATCATCCCTTAACAACCTAAGTGTTAGGAGCAAAAGAAAGACACAGGAATCACTGGCCTGTGTCTTCCTCTTACAAGTCTTCCATTATGAACTTACGGATGCCTCCACGTCAGTTTAATATGCCTCTTAAAGTTCTACACAAATTACAGGAACCTGAAATTCCGTAGACTCCTTGACTTTCACTCTAAAGCGTGTGTACTTTCTTCTTCGAATACTATGCATATTGTATTGATTCGGAGGAAAGATTTTTCTGCTGCATGTTACGCTGTACCGATGGGCAATCATTGTACGATTTAAGAAATCCAGGCACGTTACTCCTTTCGGACTCGCTTGCTGATAAACTTATGATAAAAGTTGACAAGTAACTAGTTTAGCCACCTCTGAGAGTCCGACGTGTTGCACACAGAGTTGTGCTCTGTTTATAAACTGCGTTCGTTTCATTTTTAATTCAAGATCAAACCATGCCTAACTCGAATAGAAGTGTATCAACATATAAATTTCTTCGCTCGCTCTTCACATGTTACATAACCTTCAGAATTTCAATTGAAATGGGTATTATACCTTGTAGTCTGTTCTCCTTTCCTTAAGCAGCATTGCGAATAAAATAGAGGAGAAAGTTCACACATTTGTTATACAGGTACTACATGTTCTACAATGAGTGCAGATCTGCACTATTATGGGTAGCAAAAAGAATATGATTAAAGAATTTCTTCAAGTTATAAAGTCCGCGAGGCAATGCTATTATTAGAGGAATATACAAACAGGTGAAGAATCCGTGTCACTCATATAAAGAATGAAAAGCTGAAGCTGAGAAGGAAATCGCAAACACGTTGTTCATTCAAGCGTTTGATTCACACAAACAACTGCATGCAGTGAATCGCTCAATTCTCCCCAAAACGAGATCATTAGCTGTCTAAAATTACCATAATAATATGAATACACACAAAACACACACAAACTTTCGAGGCCGTTCCCATCAGTCAGCGTGTGGTGTTAATGAAGTGACATTTTGTGTGGATTAGCATTCAAGTGCTCGCAATAAAGTTAGTTAGTATATAAGAATAGGTGTATTCATTTCTGTGTTAACTTAGGATGTCTTTGTAATTTGTACCCCGCAAAAATGAATTGAAATTCGTGATGGTTTATGTTCATTTTGTATATGTATAAAACATGTTTTCATGTAGTCCCGTGTGGTTCATGAGTTTTTATGTGAGTTCATGAGTGAATATATATCTATATGTGTATGAAGAGATATGTTGTATGAGTTAGTGAATGAATAGAAGTGCCTCATCAATCACACTGAGTTCTCGAGGTTCTCTTTATATTTTAAATCGCCCTGATGCATTTGAGACATGTTTTATTTAGTTGAGAAGATATTCAGTTATCCATGTATATAACGCGCGTTTGTAAAGAAGACAAAGACGTAGGGAGGGGCAATGGTTGGGATGATGGAGGTTGTTGGTACCCTGGTGAATCGAATTAAATCGCAGTGTTAACAATACCAGAACTGCTGGAGTCGTTTGTGTTGATTAATCCCGAAACGATGAGTTTCACTTTCCCACAGATCGATGGGAGTGATCAATATACATGAAATTTAGCACGCACCAAATCTCTCCCACTCTCTCTCTTTCTGCCCGAGATTTCTTTTGACGTTGCCAACCTCTTTTTGTACTTTGAGTGAAGTAGAACATTAATAAGTGTAGGTACTTGATATATAAACTCATCTACTTCTGTACACCGGCATACCAGTAGTATAGGCTTGTTTTGATTTACGTGTAACTCGATACTTGTCTATGTGGAACTTTAATTAGATCTCTCTTCTGTATGTGAACATGTATACATAAACAAGAATTCGCATTTGCATTCGCACAATAAACACACTAACTACACAATTAATTGCCCTTTCCATCCATTCAAATAACACTTGAGAAAGTCTGCCTCAAAGCGTATATCATTTTAACGATGCCAAGTTAGTTAAAATAGAAAAAAATAAATAAAAAAGACAACTAACATTTTGAAAAGTGAAAGTTGATTTATGATTTGTACTCACGAGTTTTCTCCAGTTTTGTCGTGATGCTGGTGATGAAATCTTTCTTGAAAGTGTCTTTGATTTTTGTTAATACCAAAAGGATCATCCGTCATGCCATAAATTCCTGCAGCTACAGCTGCCATATTGGCAGAGAGTATATGTGTAAGGGACAGGTACGTGTGTTGGAGTTAAGGTCAGAAAGGCTGAACAAGAAGTGTAGTAGCGGAATCAGTGCGGGGGTCACCTCACTCGTCTGTCATTTTTATTCATTCCCTTTCATTTGCAGTGGATAACCACAAAGGAATCCAATAAACTTTGTCTCCCTACATCTCGTGGTAAAAACAATAATCCACGGAGAAAGTTCACCTAAAGCTCCGATCAACATGAAAGTTACACGAGAGACTTATCAAAAACTTTGTGAGAAAGGAGTAATAGTGTACGCTCAGATCATATATATATATGTATATCGCGTTCGGCGTCTTCTTCTACTTTCACAACCACTTCAGCCTACTTGGAACTTCTCAGGTCTCGCTTTCCTAGGTCTCGCTTTCCTCAAACGTTCCTCCGTTTTTTCGCACGAGCTCCCGTATTACTCATTATTACATGAAGGCTGCATGATATCAGTGAAAGTTGGAAGCGAAAATACTCGCACAGTTACACAAATGTCACCTCCAAATGAAAACCGAACGAACACATGGAGAGCCAGAAGATTTTCCACAAGTTGTATGTATTGTGTGCGTGGCACTTTGTTGAAACCCTGAGTGGGTTGGAGAAACAGATATTACTGATATCTATACGCGCGTTTACGCTGTATATATGTGATAGAGTGCCACTAGGTTAGTGTGGCAGAGAAAACATGAAAGTATTATTATTGATGCTCTTTCAGCATGCTCTAAGCGGAGAGAGAGATACACTTTTAGAGTTTTTTGGAAACTCTCCAAAAAGTTTCTCCAGCAAGATCACGAAATTATGGGAATTCCATCGTGGGAATATAATGTTCGGCTGCAGGGTGCCGTTTGATTGAGGAAACGACCGGTTTGATGTGTTAAAAGTGGAATACACTTTGACATATTTTTTGTGTCTGCGTGAGGCGTCAAATGGGAATATTATATGGAGGAGTAGAATATGATTGGAGTTGAGGACGACTGCTGACTGTCGTTTTGTTCGGTAATTCCTCACGAACAGAAGAAGAAGAGAGTTGGGGAGAGATGTAATAGCAGTCGTTGGACAGAAGAGACCTGGAGGGAGTGTGGACAGGTATGTATGAGGCTGTGGATGGGAAAGCTGGAATATACAGAAAGAGAGCTGCTGGAGGTAAGAGCGTGTAGAATGACGGTGGCGATGATGATGATGATGGTAGTGGTGGTGGTGGTGGGTCAGGAGAAAGTGTCACAACGAACACATGTTGGATGGAGAAAGGTACCACCACCGGGTAACAATAACTATCGAGATTTAGTGAAGGACCTTTAGCTTCTCAACTACTAGCATGGTGCACTTCCGAACATATCACAACGATCCGTATTCATTGAGCGTGCAAGTCGGTAAAAAGACTAACTTCCTCCAGAAGTCACATTAAACTTTCTCTCGGTAATAAAGACAGCGCGAGAGAACTCAAATTAGCCTCCTGCTTCCCTCGACCAGCTTTCTTATTATTCCCACAAAGTCAAAACACTCTCTTATAATATTTCCTTTCACTGCGAATAAATATATATCCGTGTGGAGAACACTCAGCCATTCTTCTCCTGTTCACCCGCACCAGCACCAGCACCACCACAGATTTACACACACACACACGAATTAAACTTTCTTTTCAAAATGTTAATTACTATTATGGAATGTGGGGTTACGTATATACATATACGTTGTGTGTATGTGTGAGTGAGCTGATACACCAGTGAACACTGGGACACTCGAAGATTTTGTTAAGACTGGAAGTCGAGTCGAGAAAACTTTTTCGGAGATTCCAATACAATGCAATATCCTCCTGCTCTTCCTGGTGTGTAACACAACTACTATTGACTATATACACACGAAATACACACACACACTCTGCTACTGTAACCTATTATTGCTGTACACTTGGTCTTTGTGTGTGTGTATGTGTGTGCTGACTCGTCTTTTCGAAGGAGAAAGTGTTATCTGCTTTCTCCACTTGACTCAACTCGTATATGAGACAAAATGGATGAGAGAGACGGATTATTGAAAAGGCCCTTCATCACGGGGGATGGTTGTACGTGTAATCTCAGGTTGGAAGATGATTATTATTGTATAATACGGACCCTATCTGAAAGTGTGTACGTAGAGCCTGTACACATGTCTGTACGTCTCTCACACATGGACAACGGAGTAAGAGTGAAGTTATGTAATTCGTGTGTGTGTAAGAAAAAGAGAGAGCAAGAGCGTAATACTACGAAATCCGAATGTGTAGTTGGTTAGCGTTGGCGCCTTTAAACTCGACTCTATCGGCGCAAGGTCCTTTCCTGCTGCTTTCTATCTCTGTCGAAAACTAAAAGCTTTCATGTCCACATAAGATGCTCGCCAGCACGCCTACCCTTACTGACGAAAGAGATAAATTTGAATGGGAGATGTGCAGATCTTTCTTTCCTGACCCATTGTGACTACAATTGTACGTATACACACACACATACACAAGCTAAAAGATGGATTTGCAAGAGCTGCTATCATCATAATACTTTCCAAGTCCAATTAAGACTCGACGCTGTATGGAGCAACAAAACAACAACGGTTTGCTCGGAACACCTTCCGGATTTCCAACTGTCCACAGTTTTAGATGGAAATGAAATTGTTCCTCCTTTTGGTACCTACGTGGACTTGACTACTACTACACTGCTGCTGCTTTGTTCCACTCTCAGCGTGGGTAATAATAATAGATAGGCTATTCTATGAAGTTTTGTTATACATAGAGAGAGAAGTTACTCAAATCACCATTCATCTTACTTTCTTGTGACGCCCATATCTAGTGTGTGTGTGTGTGTGTGTGTGTGTGTGAAACTGATATTGTGTATTATCTCATACGAGGCTCACTATATAGTGAGACAATGTATACTTAAGCTGTGCTTCCTTATGAAAGCGAAAGTGAATGGAAATCTGTGGGAATTCTGAGGTGAGGGTTTCAGATTGGTTCGTTCCTTTCCTGCCAACTTCTTATGTCAGCTTCATTGGAATCGCCGTCTAACGTCTTTTTAATAGTTACCATTGCCATTGTAGAGGACTTTTCTGGCCCTAGTCTTAGTTTAGCATTAGCATCGAAAGACAAGACTCGGGTGTTTGTGTGTACCGAGTGTGTGAACTTTGTTAAACCCAAGAAATAAATCTGTCTTCTTAGTTTTAGTGAAACTTCTGAGAGGAGTCTTGTGTGTGTGTTCATAGCAGTTCTGCTAGAAATGTTGTATGGTGTACAACATATTATTACACACTAGTCACGGAACTGGTAATGTCCGAAAACTGTGAAATGGTTTTGGATCAGCCACAAACTTTTTTGTCGCAGGTTCAGAAGAACTATTAACTCGAGAGCTCGTTACATTCAGAGAGAGAGAGTTACCCGCATTGCAAACACTTTTTACTTGGCAGCTCCTACAGATGATACAAGTAGTGTGGTACTAGTCGACGTGGTGGTGATGGAGAATGGTTTCATGTACAACAGAGAGAAAAAACTTTAGAGAAATGTGTGAGAGTCTGTTGCAATGAAAAAATTGGGAAAGACATCATCTCTCACTCGTCGTTGATTTAATCCGGGAGGAATGATGCAGTCTATTAGAATTCTTTTTTTGAATGAATGATTCATACAAGAGACGTCATGAATCCAACTGCGGAAGACGTCTAATGTTTTTATAAGGAAAAAATATAAGTCCCATTGGGAGATTATTCAAAAGCGAGAGAGAGAGACACACACAACTAAAGAAGAGAGAGAGATGAATGAGAAAGAATCACATCTAGTTCGAAGTCGTCTGTGCACAAACACAGAAGAAAGACGAGGTTGGGGAGAAATTTGGGTAAAGTAGCGTGGTAATTTAATGAGATCTACTTGTCACATATTATGTAATGTGCCTTTCTATCTATATATGCGATAAGTGACATAAAAGGTAACAGTTCTTTCTTTTTCCCACTCACACAGTAAGCGAATGTGGATAGGTTCACTTACAGAGAAAATACAGCGGTCTTTTTTATGGCACACTATATGCTGAATAACTGCAGTCTAATATAGAGAAATGTTATTAGACAATTTACTTTTACTTACACCTTTTGTACTCTTTTAAAGCACTCAAATGTATATTTTCTTTTCGTATGAGAAACGGAGAGTGGGATTTGATTGTTAAAGTGAGGAGAAGATTTAGAGAGAGAGCGGTTTTGATGTGAAATCAGCGATTGCTAAGAGAAAGTGACTTCGCATATGCATGAAAATGCAAAATGTATGACGTATCTTTGTATGAGAGTGAAAAGATGTGTGTGCTGTGAATTTTAATGTAAATTGACAGGTTCTTTTGTAACGGCACGTGAAAGTACTGACAAGACTTGTGTGAGAATCTGGAATGGGAGACACAGTGAAGAATTTATTATATAAGCCCTACTGATGTGTGAGGAAGTTTGGGTACATTTTGGCACACAGTGAAGAGGAGAAAGGGCAATCAAAAGAAATGTGATAAATTCATCTGAGAGTAGAACTATATATGAGGAGAGCCTGTGAGATGAGTGGATGTGGTGAAAGTAAGATCACTAACGGAGGAAACAACTCAATCTCGATTAATATGAGAGCCACGAGTCTCGGGAGAAGTTATCCGAACTCTGTGCTTTGTAATGGAAGAGCAGGAGCATTATATATAGTTTCGTGTGGAACTTTGGCAGCCTCACATCACAACACGTTACACAAAGTGAGTTTGTTTATTGCAATTGAATCCTACGGGATCCACGGAGCGATTGATGTGAAAAAGCTTTCTCAGAGTGAAAGTGAGAGGGATCTATGGTTGGAAAATTCAACCCGGTCTTATTAGCCACAAGGATGGAGGTTAACTGGTTGCTGCATAAGAAATAAGTTTGATTTTTACTCGTTCCCGTCCTGCACTACATATTATATTATCCACACAGCAGACCATAGATACACACAAGTCTCTCGAGAGTGACTGAGAAACGAGGCGGTTTATACAGCAGAACTAGAGAGGGGAGAAATAGATGCTTTCACTAAAGAGTTCCAGACATGCAGTTTGGGGTGATCACGTTCCTCCCTATAGCACGAAGCGTAACTAGTATTGACTAGAGAAAGTTGTTTTAACAAAGGATTACAAATTTTAGTATCAAGAGGGCGATTAAGAGAGTCGTTGCATTATTCTTTGTGCCAATTGTACTCGACAGGAAAGATTCGTGACTCGTATATCGCATTATATATCTACTTTAGTGGAAAGGGTATTGACCATTTCATCCTATCTGAAGAAGATGCCTTTTGAAGTGGAACTTAGGATGCCTTAGGTGTCGTTTGTTTTTACTCTACACGATGTGTGGAAATTAGGAAACGGTGTTCATACAGAGACGAGAATAAAGAAAAGTGAAGTGAGAGACGTGATATATAAGTAAAAGAAACGATTTGTACTTAAGGGGTACAACAACTACTTTAGAGAGCGTTTGGAGAATCATTATTATTATTATTATGTATTGTAAGTTAGGCAGTGCACTCGAGTTTATGAGGAGGTGTGTGTGTAGGCAAAGATTCGAACGAACGACTTACCCTCCTGCGACAAGTATCATTTGCATCTTGGATTTATTTGAGTCAAGGGAAAGTTAAGCTGCTCCTTGAAACGTCTGCTCGTTCCATTGTATGAAGTTGTGGAAATGTGTGGAAATGAGTCTTACTAATAATATAAGTGAGTTAGAGCTTAGAACTCAAGCGACACTGGATGAACATTTGCCTTTTACTACTCGACTATGTACTCGTCATAAGAAAATCATTGGCACACAGTCCTTAGTTTTGGTACATTAATTTACGCTTAATTTCAATGCAGGAGAAGTTCAGGAGAAATACAGCGAGAGTTTCTGTCATAAATGGTGCATCCTCCATCGGAGAATGATTAACAATAACGGCATTATTGACTTCGGAATCTCCGTGCTTTTTAACAGTTAGCAGTAGTGATTGGTGTGGTAGTGGTATTGAGGCGAGACACTGTTTAATCATTTACATGTCTCAAACGATTGTTTGCTTGACATGTGAAGTATATTTACTTAATAGCATGGTTTTCATGTTTTTCAAATATTTTGGGTAATTTCTATACAAGGTTTCGCAGTAGATTCGAAGTTCAAAAGAATTTTTCTGGGAAAGAGTTTGCAGAGCTTAATGTGTCTTGTTTTTAAAAGGCTTCGTGATTGAATAAATCTAAAGCGTGTATTCACAATTATTGAAGATCAGAAGAAAAAGGTTCAAATAAACCAAAGGAGGTTTTTGTTTACTCTGATAAATTATGGATTAAATGAGCACTAGTATCCTCCAAATCCTTTTGAGGATGAAATGAAATCGACCTTATACTTTTGATTAGATCCGTCTATTTTTGATTGATAAAACTTCATCGCTTATTTGTGCCTTGTTAAACTTACCCATGAGGATTCAGTAAATTGAGACCCTCGAAAAACTTTCTTTTAGTCCTAAAAGTGGTGAACACTCTTATTTATTTTTATTAAATCGTGATGAGCACACGTAAACTCTCAAGATTTCTGAAGAGTTTTGATCTATTCGTAATGCAAACAACAATTATGAGACTGATTGTGAGAGATAATAACCATTTGATGTAATTTACTCTCTAAATCTCGAACGAATTATCAGAGAGAAGAAGGAGCTGTTGGAAAGGAACCACTTAAACAAACGGATGAAAGGTAAACAACAGACGTACAGGAGAATCAACGTAGAGCAGACTTGCACAATAAAACGGCAAATGGAATTTTTTGCACTCTCCTTCTCAGTTAGACCGGATGAAAAATCTGTGTTACGTAGGAAAACTCGTCGGACCTGAAATATGTATTTTCCCTTCTAGAGATTCTCATTTTTAACAAACTCAGCAATCTTTTATTCCCACAAAGTCTACAAAAGATTCAAAGAGCCGGAAGGAAAACTTTGATTCGGAGTGATTTTTATTCCATTCACACATCCTCACTATTCAAGCGTACTTCTGGGTGACACAAGATTTCTTTTGTTGCATCATCAGTGTGCTGTTTATTTCCTGCAGGTCAGCTTATGCTCTCGACCCAACACGATTTGAAAAGTACACACAATCCTTCCTTTAGACTGACGCGACCTTTTCTTCAGATGTCAACTAAAAGCATATACTACTATTTTTCTGCCCTCCTACAATCCCAAAGGTCTTGTAGAGGGACACTTTTGGTTTCAAACTTACACTCTCGGCCCATAAATCATTCCTACGAATCCCACACTTAAAGTCCATCGTACTTTAAAAGAGACATTGAAAGCTTTTTGGCCTTTGCGCATGAATAAATCGCTATTACTTGAACACAATCGTTTGTGGAATCAAAACAAAAGTCAAAATATAAAAGAGAAACTACATACACGTACATACTATATTACTCACAGTTGGATATTACTAGAAAAGTAACATTATTTAGAGCTCAGACTTTCCCTGCAATGAGCGGTATGTATGTATATATATGACTTCCCCTACTTCACAGGAGACTTAATGCAAATCTACACGCACATTTCTTGTCACATATTCCTGAGCGTGTTTATTTCTTCCACCTACTTTCCTACATATAACGACCTACATTGTCCAACTGCAGGATAAAGTATTCATTGCCTACATCAGATTGCACAACTGCAGCCAAACCAAAAAGTATATTTTATGAATACAACATAGGAACGAAATAACTATGCTTATCGTGTTATAGTCGCTCTTGTCACACATATTATGTGAATGTGAGTGACGAAAAAGACGGGGTCTGCAGAGAGTGCAATTGACTTTATAAGTAGAAACAATAATAAAGTAAAAACTCCAGCAAACCCTCTTTTCAACTTTCTCTTCCTGTCTCTTCATATGCAAGTTTATAATCTATACAATTTTACTGCATTCTTGATCAATAATATTTTCTCTCCGCTTATAATGTACAGGGTCACGCTCACATTTTGTATTTTAACTGTTGGGCATACAAGCAGAGTTTATCTTGATTAGCTGCATTGCTATCTGCTTGTTTGAAATGCATTGCGGTACTTTGGAGAGAGAATGTACAAGCTATTTCATGTGTGTTTACTACATGGAAACAATAAGATAGAGTCATTTATCAGATTATAAATAGTGAAAGAGCCATAACGATAAGTCAGGTTGGTCATTGCTGGTGACTGGAGGTGAGAGAGCTGGAAAGAGCCAAAGTGACATCTACTCTCTTAAGATTTACGGTGAAAGATGTCTTAAACTTAATTATCTGATTTTTTGCTATAAAAGAAAACGCAACAGAAAAAGTCTACGAAAAAATGCTGTGCAAGTTGTAGACAAATAACGAAGCTTTCTCCGGGGAACTTTCTACGGTACACACAGACACATTGGGAAATAATACACATAAACAAGTAGTAGAGATTGAGATGTGATATGTGTCTTTGTAGCCCCTGGCATCTCTCCAAATTGTAGTATGAGCGCAAGTCTGCATTAAGATCAGTTACTTTCACCTCATGGGACTTGTAGGAAACATATCATGGAGTAGAGAGAGAAGTATTTACTTTTGAAATGGACAGTGAAGTGCTTTGAGTAATGTACTCGTCTATTGGCAAATCATTACTTGGTTGGGTTCCTACGGAATTAATTAAGTTGATAGAGTTGCAAAGACACAGAGACAGGAAGAGAAGAGGAGGGAGCAGATGCATTTTTTCATCGTTCGGCTGATGACGCAATGTTGTCTACAAATAGGTGTGTATATAAATATACACACGAGAAAAAGACCCGGACTGGGAGAAGGTTAAGATAATTGGAGCTTTGAGCTGTGTGCCAAGTAATAATAATCAAGAATAATTGCTTACTTCGTCGTGAGAAAGCACATGAATAGCTAATGAAACAAATCTACTATGAAAACTGTACATAATACTCATTTTGTCTGAGAAATGGCGAGTAATTAAGGTCTGCCTAGCTATTGTGGAGTGTACGGACGAGGAGCAAGTGTATGTATGTGTTATGTGTGGTATTCACCAACAAGAATTCCCATACCTTTTGTGTTTCGTCCTTTTGTTCCATATCCCCCGACCTGAGAGATCCCTTCACTTTCGCTTTTTGATTAGTATATACGCTCCTTGTGGGGGGAAGCATTTCTAAAGACTATTCTACGGAATTAATCTCCCTGAAGGATCTAATTTAGAGATGGGATCGCATTCTACGAATCAACTCCAAAGAGACCACAAAAATTAAAGCCCCTCTCATTTATCAACTAAATGAAGAGAGCCACACATAGCCTCTGGCTATCCGGCTGGTTGAGACAACCCCCAGTGGCTTTACTTTCACTCATCGAAATTTTAACTTGCCTTCCACTAAATAACTTTGGAAGTTGTTACAGCTGGCCATGTGTACGCTAAATAAATTACTTTAGCAGTCTACCTACATTCCGCTACCAACTACAACCGAGTACCAATACCATTAGACCAACCACTACTGCTAAAACTGCTTTCTCTTTGCTACGCAAGTCTTTTCCTAAAGAATGCAAGTCTTTCGCTTTAGTTGCTGCCGCTCCATTAATGACAGGCGAGGTTGGTTTGGTCCATCCACTGAGTAAACGAGCTGCCAATATGTGCTCAATATTTCAGTTGATCCATTTTATAGACGAGGAGGATCGCGATGGAGAGCGAATTGCTGTGCCACTTAATCAGATGACTTACAAAGTATTTCGCAAGACTTTCACACGCGGAGCATCATCTTTGTATGTGGGTGTACTATGTATATGTAGAGTCTGTTGCGTAACTCTCTCTGTACGCTCTCCCAATCTCACAGTATAGTAATATAGCAGTTTGAGGTTTAGTGTGGACGTGGAACTGAGAACGGAAGTTGGTGACAGGCGTGAATGACGAAGAAGACGGATTGGATGAATTCAAGAAAGTATATATGTATATGTACACGTGCGGTGGAGAGAGATGATAATCTTCTTAATCCATAATTAGCTTGTGAATAACAAAAATTCGGACAGAATAATCGATTTGCAACTTGAATTATTTCTCCCCACTTTCTCTCCTATTGATTTTCTTTCGAACGGAATTTCATGAGCTTTTTGCTATGAAAGAGTCTCGTTTGTGCAGGACAAACACAGTCACCACGAAAACTCTCCTTGGCCAAAGTTAGTTCCTTACTGATGGAATGTACACGGTGTACGAATAAAGGAAATATTCAAGACGTCTGCTGTTCAGCTCAAGCAATATCGGTACGCCTACATCCATCAACTCTAATCATTCTTGAGGTTTACGATGCGACTTGGGACTTCTCCTCCTAATCAATGACTAGCTTATCATCACTCCTCATTGACTTCACAATCGCATGGACCCACTCAACTATATTTGTATGTATGAACTAGATGTCACATTAATTACACTCTATAAGTTTCCTTCTTCCAGTGCTTCTGCTGCTCTTGCTGTACGACTACAAGCTCGGAGGATAGGATGGAATAGATAAGTCAAGCATACAGAGAAAGAGAGAGAGAGGAAGGATAACAATAATGAATCTCGACAGAATCTGCTCCACACACACTCTCACAATAACAAGCGTCTCAATTTAATTTATTATTCTGTTCTTGGAAAGCAAGTGGAAAGCCACACTCTCTCTCTCTCGTCATGAGGTTAGATGAACGGATATATATATATATAGGTTCGTTCTGTGCTCTCTATTACATCGGATGGATTCACACCACTTCATTTAAAACAAAACTTTTATTGTGATTATTGAAGATCTGCGAGAGTGTGCACATAAAAGTCTCTTCTATTATTCTTCCTTTCTTATTATTATTCCCATAACTTCATCTTCCTTTGAATTCCTCCCTCACAATAACACGCAACCTGTAGACTATACATGTACGAATGTACATTGTGGAGATATTCTATACTGCTGTCAAAGAGATGCTCACAACGAATAAACTAAACACGAGGAGCACAAGGAGACGCGGCGGCGATCCACGAATGAGGGAAATGTATTAATCTTGTGGAGGTTTTTGTGTCTTCATCTTGACAGTTCTCGGCCTTTTCTGGCTCATTAATTCCTCCCGGAGCTTTATTGTGAAACTCGTCAAAAGTATGGGAACAATGTTTGAGAGGAATGGATGAAATAATGAGAGTGTGAAAGAGGAGGTTCATTTCTAATATAGAGAGAGCAGGCGGACTAAATTTCAACTTAAAACTCACAAGTAGAAGGGTGAAGTGTGAATGAAGAGTTTTTAACGGCGAGACCGCAAATCTACTGCAGTGAAAGGTAAAAAATACGTGTTACTAGTTGACCAGCCGAGGAGAAAGTAGTTCGTAGTAAGAATTTCGCAGCTAACCTACTTGACTGACTGTTGATTTGAGTTATGACTCAGGAGAGGAGTGAGGTACACACACACACACAGAAAGGCATGCACAGTGGAGAAAGTCCAAGAAAGACTTGTAATTGTTATCAACACAACAACAACTCGGCTAAGTCACTAATAGTCTCTCATCTCGGCTATATACAGGGCTATGGTATAGAGGTTGAGTTTATCCACTTGCGAGCAACGCGGAACCACCAAACCCGCCGTCGTCGTCTTGTTTATACGAGTGTGTGTGTGGGACTACGTGGATTCTTTGTAACTTTCACCGGCGGAGGAAACGAGTTATTACTGCTAATAGTTGGACTACACACCTGGAAATGACCATATATATGCATTGGCACACTTAAAGTGACCTGGTCCTACTAGTGAAAGAAGGGAGATGGTGGCAGGCTCATTGTTGGGGGAAGAGTGTGTGTATGGCCTTCGGATGACACTCGTGGAAACCGGGTCATTGGCGCAACCCACGGAGTTTTAGTCAGATTCTCTGGGCAAGTAGGATGAGAGTGTTTTTATGAACTCACTCCATCCGGGCCTTCCGGACTGCTGGAGGAGAAAAGGAAACCGACGTGGGATATGGTGAGGAGGGCAGTGACTTATTCATGCCTGCTTCGAAATTACAAAAATTCCGGTGTCACTGGAGCGGACAGGAGAGAGAGAGAGAGAGAGACCCGGTATATGGTGTGGGTATCAAGAAGCCCCATTGTGTCTTAATACTCCTTGAAATTTGGTTAGGAATGAGACGAAATGGTAGTCATATTGTGCAATTCCGAGGGAGATGATCGGAGGTTTGTGGAGATGGTGGTGGCAGAAGGGATGCGCGCAGGTTCTCCAGTATCAAGAAGCCAGTTTGGATATCTAGTAGGACAACGGACTATCGACCAAGTAGGAGTTGGCAGTGGTAAGAGCAACGCTGGAAGAACAAGTAGCGCATATCCCACTTTCTCCACTTCCCACAATCCAGAGCATATGTCACTTCATATCCTAACACATGTCCACTACCAACGATAATAATGCGGATCTACACGACGTGATTCAAATCGTCCCTGCCACCAGCATAACGCCGGTTTAATCGCTTTAACTACTCGCAAAAACTCAAAACCCAACCCACGCTACGAGTTAATGAGAGAGTCTATCGATAATATGAATCGATTCCCACGCACCGGCCAAGTGCGTTATTAAATAATTTAGCTTTTTCGCTGACAAACGCGATCGATTAAAGACATTCATATATGCTAGTTACACACACACACACAATAACTGTTACTATGAGTGGAGGCTCCTCTCCGTTCTCCGTTTGAGAGATAACCTCTCTCCAATATTCGGTTCATACACATTTGCACATTGATTGCTGTGAATTCTGCGTCATTTGTACTGCAGTAAATTTTTAACATTCTGGTCTCAAATCTACAGCGAACATTTAATGCTCCGTGTGTGTCATTTTGCATTGTAAATGCTCTTGACAAATCTCGCTTTATAGCTTGTATGCTTTCCGCCGACTCTGACTACAAATGTCGTGCAGATTGTAGAAAGAATCTTATGATTAATATTGACAGTTTACTTCCTTCCAAGTTTTAAGGAAAAAACATGAAGCCTGAGGAGCTCAGAGAGATTCCCTCTTTGTGAATGCATTTATGCTTCTTGATCTTAGAAACAAGTTGGCTTAAAAGAAAAAACGGTGTAACGCAACTTGGGAAATCAGTACGGACAGACAGAGACTACGTGTGTATAGTGCAAGTCTAGTCTTTTCACTGAGAGCAGAAATTGTATTTTCTACTATAGGAGATTATAAGTAATGGGTGGCAGCAGTTTGTGTTTGTTGTTCTGAGAGGCATGGTTCCCATACAAAGGGATTTTATGACTTCATTGTTTATTAACATGCCAAAAAGCATCTCGCTCAGATGGATTTGGACTGACTCGGTTTCTCAATCGGATTTCTTTTGCAACACGCCTTTTCTCTCAGAATAAAAATGCATGATTAATTCAATAGGGTCCTTCGAAATCATTTGTTTTTGTTATTATTAATTGGGATTGAGTGCGTGAGTAAGAGTTATATATACGCGTATGTATGTGTATAAAATCGTTTTTACTGAGCGAAGTCTTTAGAAAAGATTAAAAAGGGGCGAGAGAGAGTATTTACCAGTATTACGATATGTATTTACGTGTATGTGAAAGTACACTTGCCTGGCCATTCTGTGATGCCATACGTATTCAGGAATTGTCCATTGATATGAGCCAGCAAGTATCACTCCAGCCATAATAATAATAGCAAGTCTGTTCTTTAGAAGGAACCGTCTTGAGCGTTTTCATAACAAACATTCGCGAAAGCAATCGAACGAGTATCAAAGAGTTTTATTGTCTCAAAGTGGAGTGAAATTGAGACACGTACGCGAATCAATTAGCCTCGTAGAAAAAGCTCATATGGCCTCTGATTCTTAAAATAACACACTCACATAACAACTCAAGTATTCCTAAAAGTGGCTTGTACAGCTTTCTGAGTCAACGTTACAAGCAGCTTTTTGATTAAAAATGGATTTGATTGAGAAGCTGTCTCTCTGTTTTAGCGTCGTGTGAGTGAAAGATGTTTCATCTTGCACACCAGACGAGAAAATGCAAACTAATCTGATTGTAAACTATACGTTCAATTTCAGACCGTACGGTCGGAGGAAATGACGTTAAAACTGAAACTATAGACTGGATGTAACGGCAGTTCGGTTGTCTTTTTAAACAAACGGAATACAAATAGTAATGAACCGAATCGGTGTATGCGAAGTCTGTTATAGTTTCTGTTGGGACTTGGAAAAACAAACGCGTATACATATTATGCACACAAGTACATCTAGTAACGGGAATAATATTGTTGTCTTTGAAGGCAGAGACGCTACAACATTGTGTGAGGAGGTACTATAGTTTTATGAAGTCATGCATAATGATATATAACATATTATATATGAATAGTTGCCGGCATGAGTTATTGGATTCTGTTTTCTAACCTTCAAAGAAAGTTTGTACATGAATAAACTACGGGACCTGGTGGTATTAATATTATGCAAAATACAGACATTACGGGAGACCCTATAGCTAACAAGTTACATGTACAACAACTTTCACAAACTTTCCGAAAGAAATTGAATTTACACACCTTCCGGAGCAGGAGAAGACGGAAGGGAAAGCTTACTCATCTCAGAGACATCTAATAAAGGAGAGCGTTGTCTCATAACATAATTTCTGAGATCAGCAATTAGTGTGGGTTATTATTACAAAGCTCCTTAAGAGCTGAGACAAGCTATTCACTCACAAGTTGAGGCTGAACATGAAAGTTGGATGGGCGTATAAAAAGAGTGAATTTGATGGGTTGCGTATAGAAGAAGGAAGACGTGAATGATTATAGAGTGGTGGGAGTCAATATACAAGTAGTTGTGCCAAGAATTACAGCATCATGAAAAGTTTGGAGAAAGTAACGAGAAGAGACAGGAGATCGAGCTAGGTAGTAGAGATGTCTAGTTATGACTGAAGGACAGCTTCCCATTTCTCGCACAGTGAAAAGAGTGTAATATTCGGTATACTTGGAAATGCACGGATGATTGCTGAAGTTTGACGGACAGTCTTTGGACAACTGCTACGTGGTACGTACGTGTATAGACTTTTGGTAGCTGGCAAGGGTCCAATAGCGACTCCCAAGGAACGAGTAAATATTGAGAAAGTTAAAGTAAAAGTATTCTGTCCTGTCATATAGCTCAACGTTTTCTACTTTCTACGACTTTCTCCAAATCCTATTATCTTAAATTGCAAATGAAAACAAACTTTATATTGTTGTATACACTTTAGGAATGTATTTTTATACACAAGATACGGTCATAAATGCAATTGCTTTCTGTTGGTGTATCTCTCTCTCTCTCTCGTTGATGATGACGCTGGGACACAAATCCTCTTGCTTTCGCTTCGTTGCAATAATGAACAAGGACATATTCAAATCCAATCTAGTTCCTGAAATCGTAAAATTCTTATTCTGTGGGATGTAGTGAAATGGTAGGGGAGAAGAGAGAGAAAGAGTTTATGTCAAAACTGGGAGATCTGGTAGACGATGAAATACTCCAATGCATGTAAAGTATGGGAATAAACTGCTATTTCGTCTCTTTTATAGAACCATCTAAAAATATCCTTTGGGTAGTGCGAAACTCCATTTTGTGAATGACAAATGGCCATCTGCTGTGGGTGCTGCTAGGGTGGATTGCTTATGACGAAGACTGCATTAATAATCGCGTTTTCGCGTAAAAGTATTCGCCGTCCTATTAAAGGCTCTCTTGGAATACAAATTTATTCCTCACAGGGTTCATGCAAATCCACACATTTTTATCAACATTGATTTAATTTCGCTTTAGTGTATGTTCGGCACGAATGCGAATAAATATTATTTCCATTTCTACAACATAAATGTCTTCCCATAATTATTTCAACGGCCTGAGTTAATAGGCAAAAAATCTCGCATCAAAATATCACGAGTTTCGAGTTCTAATGGCAATTCTTTGAAAGGCTTGGTTTCTAGTGTGGCGAGAGCAGGTTGTGTACAAATCCATTTCTTCTACACGATTTATAAATCTTTTATTTTTGTGTAGGAGTGCAAGCAAATAAGAAATTTTTATAATTTCCAGGCATGACTTTCCAGGAAGGAGCCAAGGAGCCGACCAAAAAACTCAGCGTTCTATTCTCTACCAGGTAGTATCTTTTCTCTTTCAAGGCAAGTTTACAAAACTCGTTTACACAAGAATTGCAGTATAATTTTTCAAAATTACTACCTATTTCTTTTCAATGCTACAATCATAAAGTATTTGATAGGCTATCCGGACGGTTGTGTAGAAGGTAATGTGTGCTTGTCAGAAGCAATAATGTAGTAAACTAGTAAATACTCAATCTAATCAAAAGTACTCTGTCTCACATACTGAAAGAATTTCATGAGAAATGTTTCTGAACGAAAATCAAGTTGATTCCAAACGAGTCGTATTGGTTGTCTAGCGTAAATCTAAACTGTGAGGGAGAAAGCCCCAAGCCCTCTATGAGTCTAGAACAGTAGCAAGAATTTCGGTCATTCGGATACTCTGATTTTGTGTGTACAAACTCAGAGTTACATTTGCACACAGTCGTGCAGTCTTGTGGAAGAAGTGAGAACAATCTAAACGGCATCTGCTGCAGTGGTGGGCATGTTCTTTTTCGGGGTTTCGGTAAAACCCGATCTCTGTGAATTCAAACTGAGAGCCGGGTAAAGTTTTACGGATTTGAGAGAATAATCATTATACTATCTTCCTACTAGTTCTAGTGAACTTGGAAGATTGCAAAACTTTCTCCACAGAAGGAGCCATAGTGAGCTCTCCAGGAGAAAGTTCTCAGAGTCATCAAAGAGTCTCACGTGGAACTGCATGTCTTTTTATTGCTACACACATAGTCGTTAAATCTCTGTTAAGTTACTACAGTAGTAAAATGAGATGAATTCTTATTATAAATTCTTCACCGGGAGGATCCAATCAAGAGGAAAACACTTTCTGCCTGAACGTATCCTTTTACAGCTTTTAATGGGAAGTTATTTACAGAGTTCTTATAATGGCTACCCAATAAGTGTCTTTCTAGTGAATTGGAGTTGTCCATCCATATACACGAGATCTTGGCAGAAATAACAACAACTGTGGTCACATTTTTATCCTTCGACTGTATCTGTGGCTGTCATATTCTTCCCATCCTACACAAGACGACTCCCCCATTTGAACTACTATCTCTCAAAACTCACATGCATCACTTTCATTCTAGCAGTATTGACAGGATCATTTCTAGAACTCTCTGCCGACTTGTCGATTTCCTGAGGGAGAAAGTCATAGGCAGTGGTGGTTGGTACAAGCCGGCAAAATAGACGAAAAAGAAGAAAATGATTTGGGAATAAAAAATATGCTAGTAAGTAGGTAGCTCTATGTATTTGCTTTGATTCTTATCCTGAAAGTCCCATAACAAATCCTCGCTTAAAAGCATATTCCCCCAAGACTTTTGCATATCTATCTCATTTGAAAGCCCTGTTGTGTGTATAGGTAGTTGTGTGCTGCGCGGAATCCCTTCATTACTGACTCGGCAAATCCGCTTTCGTCATGCATTTATGTGTGAGCATGGAGAATTTTATGGAGTCAGCAAGAGGAATTCGAGTACATACTCACAAAATATCAAACTCACGTCAATCTTTTTTCTCATCTGTCAAACTTTTCGTGTATTACTTGTGTAGCTCATGACTCAGTTCCCTTTTAACAGACAACAAGAAGAGGATCGATTTGAAATCAGCAAAGAAATATACATGGAAGGTGGATGCAACCGCAAACAATTTGTCTGTCTAGTTGCTCCACCCGGCACAAGGGCTTATTTTCTACAGATTCTCGTACAACACTGGCTGTACACGAACTACATGGACAAGTTTTAAAATGATCTAAAAATACACCATTAAGGGAATGCGGATCGTTATGTGAAAGTATAGTAGCGTAGTTGTTTGTACTTGGTTCCAGGAGCATAAGAAATTCATGACACCGGAGTGTGCGGAAGTCTGGAGAAAAAGTCTGTGAGAGAGTTTTAATGTTAACACGATGCCTACCTCTTGCAGTATGTGTGTTCTTGTTTATAATGAGTAGGAACAAAAGAATCGCGTGAGAAAGAGAATGACACTGATTTATTTCACTTGTACCCTTGTACTCATAAAGTTCTTTGCACAAGTAACATATGTAGACTGTATAATCAATAATCAGCTAATTGGCAAATCTTAAACGAGTTGATAATCATATTGCAATGATGGATATATATTTTGATATGCAACTTTGTGTGTGCAGTATACTCGGTTTATTCATAAATCCCCAAGTAGACATGTATATAGCATGAATGAGCACTAGCAACCTCATTAATTTACCTCTACTAGCAATGTCTCTCCTTTCCCTTGCCATTTTCAGGTATCATGCAATCCTACCATTCGTCTGTTACTGAATTATGTTTATTCCCTCCCCATGTATGGATATCTGAATAAGTGACTAATTCCTTTTTGTGTGTGTGTGTGCCATAAGCCTGAAAAATCACAGCTCCTGCACTCACCGGAGAAAATTCAACGAAAGATTTCTTTGCAAAAGTTACAATTTGCAAAAAAGCCATAGGATTTCATAATAGCCTTCTAACTTTCTACGGACAATTTTCTCTTCGCTTCTGACGTGGCTTTTACAGTGTCTCTTCCCTCTCGTCTGTCTTCGTAAAAGCTTATTATTTTGGCTTCATTACATGTCTGTAGCTGTGTAGACAGTAATGTTTAGACGGGAAGATCAAGAAATGTCGTTGTTTTGTTATTGTTACACATACACACAAATACATTATGTCATACTTGGTTGAGTATGTTTGGGGGAAGAAAGGCTTTCAATGTCCTTCCCATCCAAACTCTCTCGCTTCATTGAATAATAGTATTTTGGCTCACGTTGCTCAATTTACTTCCAAGTCGATCAATAAATAATTGATAACATGTCATAAAAGTACACATATATAGCTTTTTAAACATTGGCGTTACTTTACTATGGTAAAAAGGCCTGAAATGTCAGCTGAAATACTTCTCAAGATTTTAAAGACCAATTCAGACTAGGGGTTAAATTAATTCTTCAAACATTGTAATGATCTATCAGGAGATAAATTCTGGAGACGTCTGAAACGCAAATGAATTTTCAATGCTATGTCGCTAGTACTTATAGTCTCCGTGAGAGGATCGAAGACAAAGACAATGCTCGTTGTCATTAATGATTATCTCTTTCACTAATTGCAAGTAGTAGGCTTAATTAAAGAGAAAAGCAAAGTAGACATACATAGGATATCGAGATATGCCACTCATGCCTCCCGTCATCTCCCCGAAATAATCCGTCATGGCAAACATGGTGATGACGATGATGGTGATAGAAGGAATCCACACAAAACGATTTGAAACTTTCACTAACACACTACACCACTCTTCTATATTAGTTTCTTCGTGTTACTGTGAACATTTCTAAAGACTTGAGACACCTTCCGCAGAATATAAAACGCCCTGTGAAGAACTGCACCCGTACTCTCCCAAGTGCAGAGTAGATGCAAACAAACCAATACTTTTAACACATACACATCTTTGATTCGAGTCATCTAAAGGTTCCAGTTGAGCTGCATTAAAAATTCAAGGAGTGAATTCTTCACAGATTGATTAGTGAATGTGCGGAACCAATTTGGCATGTTCCTTTCATCGAGGGCTTTCATCCCTTTTCAGAGACCTTCCACCTTCTCCAACTCATATTATTTATTTGATGTCAAACCTCGAACACACGAAAGTATATTCTTCAATTTCACCTTTGCATCCATCACCAAATGTTATAGAGAGCAGAGAGTACTCACTCTACTTGTAAGCTTCGTTCTTATGAAGGAATCAATTATCAGGTCCTCCAGGTCCTTTTGAATGTAAGTGTAATCCCTATCAACTCATTTATCAATGAAGCGAAGTAGCGACGATGTCTGTGTGTGCACACACACACAGACACACACACGAACCCTAGTTATTAATGAGCTTCACGTCTCAGACACACGAGAACGCGGTGATTCCAATGCAAGCCAACAGACATTATCAGCAATATCAGCAGACCGGAGTAGACGAGCATATATAGATTTTGCATCTACCTGCGAAGCTTTTACAAAAACACTTTTATGTTTGAATTCCAATCAATCTGGAATTCTAAGCAAGTCAAGGTCTCCATGTTTTCATACGGAATTCCCTCAGAATTTCATGTACACTTGTGCTTGCGAACTACTTTCAAAGCAAGCCAGAGCGAATGAAGGTACCCATTTGATTTTGTGTCTTGTTTATTCATTCATGTCTTTTCACTCGTAGGTGGGAATGGTGTCATTATGCTTGAGTGCTACTGAGTTTGCTGATGATTGAGTTCAGAAATTGACTGAACAACTGGACAATAAATAGGAAAGATAGGAAGTAGCTGCTCGCAACTTCTTAATCCTGGAAATGGAAGTAGAAATAGGAAAAGTGCACATCAACACATTCGGAGGCACGTTTGCGTATTAAAGGGGATCCCATGCTGCCGGGGAGAACTGCCGGAGATGCGAATTACCATTTCTATTTAGTGAATTGCTGAAGTATGCAAATAAAGGAGGATAGTGTTCATGACTGGAAGCCTACTAAGTCTAATTGCTTATTGGAGGATCATCCTATGTGTGCTCTCCAGTTGAAAGCCATTTCAACAGCAACGCTTCCTTCCAACCTTAAGCCCCCTTTACGATTATACTGCAACCGTTTCCCTTGCGAAAATTTCTCACACTCTTCATTGAGATTCACTTTTTCCTCTTCTACACTCCGCGAACCGAGCTCGTGTCGAACTCTGCTTGCTATTCTGACAGAACCACATGGAACTACTTCTCGTTGATTTAATTTGCAATGATTTTAGCTACGCGAGAATTCGAAATGCCGAGAGCTCACAGAAAAGACTTGCAGCCCGTAAGAGATTTGTATTATTAGCGTAGTCTGCCTCCTCTCTGACGATGAGTGTATCGTTCATCTTGACATGTCCACATAGGAAAGTAAATCACTTTATCATTTGAGCTGCCAACCTGATTATGATTTGAAGAAGATGTAATGGCTTTTATATAAATGATACAAACTATTTCGTGTCAACTGTGTTGCGTTGCAGAGAAGAAAATGTTTTTGGAGAATGACATTTGTCATTTTTAACTGGCTGAAAGAGTCGCTCACTGTCTCGGAATATGTGAAGTGAGGTTGGTTTTACTTAAGTGGAGATGTGTTTCATTTCCTCTACTGACCTGGAGACACAATATTATGTGTACATAGTACATACCCATACATTTATGAAATGAAAGTGGTTTTCAAAGTGATAAAAAGGTGTGACACATGGTGTATGTATTCTAAAAACTCTTAAGACTGAAAATTCCAAGAGAACATTTGAAACACATAAATGTGACACAGCTGAAACTGCCGTCGTCATGTCATGAATGAATAATGAAACAATACTCATTCCCTCAAGTCAAACGAGCGAGTTCAGAACTCTTCGGCTCAACAAAGTGCACACATAACATTCCTTCCGCAACTGTGGCCGCATGAGAATTTTTTGGACAAAATTTGAAATTCTGTCAAATTATAAAGAGAGAGAGAGCTAGAGAGTTTTCTTCGCAATTCGTTCGTGTGTGGTTGGTTTTGTGGGAATTTAGGAAGTAACCAGAGGATAATGCAGAGAGTTCGTGCTTGGCTTTGCTACAATGTTTCTTTAACTGACTCAAGTCCTCTTCTCTGTTAACGACGATACTAAGCCTTTCAATGAATCTATTTGATGGCAGTGTTTTAATATTATTGTAAGTCTATTGTCTCACTGAGAACTGCGACGGATTTTTTCGCTTTCTAGAGTCTAAAGTCTAAATAGATCGAATTTCCCAAAATTGGTCTGGTTTCATGAAAGGCGACACTCTATACATACTCTTTGCACTTCTTGACCTTGAAGGAGTGGAAAGCTTTTTTTATTACTAGTTTGTTATCTTCAATCACAAGTGAACAAAGATCTAACTATTGGAATGATAACATAATAATAATAATCATGATTGTGTGACATAAAATAAAGAGTCAGCTTGTGAATAAAAATTGATTGAGATTGACAAGTCATGTGATATCTGAAGTGAGCTTTTCATAACAATATATAGATGCCCAGAGAGAAAGTGCGATTAATTGGAACGTAGGGGAGGAAAAGCATATTGTGACGAAGTGCAGTAATACAGTAAAAGTTTTATGAGGATGGCTGAGAAAGTCTGGTGAAAGAATGATTCATGGCCGATCTAGCAAATCTGAAATAACTTTTCTGAAGGGATAAGTAGTAAGTCTGATGATAGTAGTGGATACTCATTGGGTGTTTGCTTACATATTTTCCTATACTATATGGTTCGTGTGGAGTTCAGACAGCTCTGCTGCTCTTTAGAATATACATACTGACTATATTTAAACGGAAAACAGACTGTATGACATCCCGAGAAAGATCTGGAAGCGACAGGCAATCCAATATTGAACAAACTTTTGGAAATACAACAAGAAAGTTTCTGTGGAGAACAGTTCTTATTCTTTTTTGGGTATAAATTGGTACAGAAATAAGAAGTGGGCTCCTGAATACTGCTGTCTCTCAGAATTTCCCATCTAACTTCAAATTACAATCTGACACGACTCCTGTTGGAAAATTAGTTGGTTGTTGAGAAATGTGTACAGTTTAAATAATGTCAAGTTCAAAATATACTCAAAGTGGGCCTTATTTACGCGTGGTTTCTTAAAGATAGTCTATTCAATTATACCAACAATAACAATGTTTCTCTGAGGCTTACTATACACGTGATGAACTCAAATCTAGAAATAATAATACACAGCAGATCTCTCTCTCACTGCTTGGAATAGGAGTTGTAAACTTCCAAATGTCTAATGGGTGTCTTCCTCCAAAGAGCCCAGTATTGATTTGATTACAATCTTGCTTTAATTAATGGGATTATCATACAAATGGCTATACCCGTGTGCCCAATGAAACTTCAGATCCGTATATATTACAGAATTATTTGAATTTGGATCTTGAAGATGTATTTCGCATCAAGACAACTCTGCCAATAAATTCAAAGTTTTTGTAAAGCATTTTCTGCATTGAGATCTTTCCAATGGTTTGGAATGTTGTTAAATACCATGAAACATTTCGATTGCACATAAATAGAAGCTAGTTGTTTTTTAACAGGAGCGAACTTGTACTGTGTCAGTATCAAATGAATGCAAACATTGCAAGGGTACAGTACGATTGTCTAAACTTCAAAATCTTAGTAGCCTGATAGCGAATTCTACACGGAAGTGTAATTCGGGTGGAGTTACAGAGTCGAATTTAGTAAGGGATGCAAGATTTCTAGCATATAAAAGAGAATTTTTCATTCTCAATAGTAACTTGTACGTTTATATTTTGGGTGATTCAGGTTTACATTTGACTAACAGCACTTTCTAAATGATTCATGTGGCACGTAGGCTTTGCCTCAAACACAAGGGAGTTCAGTTACACTCGACCACTTAAAGGAAAAAATCGACAGGTGTAACTTAAACTGTCCGTAGTTGAAGTGCAATCGTGAGTGTTCTACGACAAAAAAGGATACGAACATGACCCAGCAGGGAAAACAACCAAAGCCGTTATTGTGGCTGCTTGACTTTTAACCTTCTTTGTATACAGTTATCATGTTTTCAAGAAGTTAACCTCCTAATAACTACTTCTCTAATTCCTAATATGTGAACATAAAAAGTTCTCTGGAGTTTTGGGGAAAGGAGATACTTATTTACCGTTATTAAATAAAAGAGCAATTCATTTTTGTGAATAAACGTCGAAGTAAACTTCTAAATTTACTTCCCAGTATTGTCGTGCCTCTCTCTCTTATTTTCAGACTTAAAGTAAACATGAGGTTTCACCGACAGATTTCACTTGTGGCCTAATAAACGACATATTATACGTATAGGTGAAAGTATCAGTGATATGCACAAAATCCAAAAACTGCTTGGCAGTTAATTGGATCAAATATCTAGACTGTAACGATCCGATTTTCTTTTAAGACCGAAGAGACCGAGTGATAGTTGGTTTGTGACCCGCCGAGTGAAAGACAATTGAGATGTATATTACAAGAACACGCGAGATGTATTAACATGGGAAACCACAATTCGCTCTGGATCGCCTACAATACTACGAGTCGTACTGCATTTGTCACATTGAAAGTATACACCCCGTATGATAAATGATTAGTCCCATCTCAATTCCACAGATTTTGGCAATCACACATCAAAATCACTTTACAGCCAAGCCAAAATTAAAACACGAAGAATCACGACACAATGGAACGAAACATTTCAAGTGGAATTTCCACAGGGCTTCCTCTCCTTTCTGCTTTCGTGGGTGTCATCCCAGATTTCTTTAAAGTTGTCTAAAAACTTGCAAAACTTATTTGTTCCTCCTCACACACACAGTCACACACTATCAGTCTCATATATGTAAGGTAATATTCACACACTAATTCTTCTCATCTGAACACACCAAAAGAACAATTAAGAAGAAAACACTCTATCTCTATCTTCCTGAGACAGAAATGAAAGTTTGAAAAAGTTGATTACGTAATGTTGTTAAATTGACTCAGGTCACAGATCAGAAGAAGAAAGGTTTTGATGAGCAGGTGATAAGCGTGGTTGTCAGAGTTTCGCAACTTTTAGAGAATGAACGAGAAAGAAAGTTGGATTAGATTCTAGGGAATAGGCGCTGCTGAGAGTGCGAGAGGAACTCTGACTGCTCCTGCGAGTGTCGGTTTGAAACCACAAGGCTGAGAACTGAAGACTGGGAGCTGAGTTTCGAAAGTATTTTAGTGAAGACTCTGAGGTTTCTCTTCGAGAGTCCGTCTACACCCGAGGAACATGAGACGCTTTCCCCACACACGCAATGATTTCTCACACACATTATCTTTCCTTCAATGCTCCTACTGCTGCTGCCTTCCGCTTCTACAACAACAATCTTCTTCCTCTGGCTACTTTCATGCCTCCGTGTGCTTTAATTTGGATTTTACATTCTTTCTCTTGTTAATCATTGCCTCTGCGATTATTTATTTCGTAGGATTGTCTCTAAAATATACACAAGTAAAGGTACACATATATATAGGCCGGGAGGTAAAGTCAACACGTTAAATAAACTTGGGCACTGAATTACTTTTCACAAATTATTATTGATTTCCTGAGGCTATTGAAACTTTGGCACTCCCTACAGAGATCGACTGACTTCACAAGAAAACTTTGACGCTTTCTCTTTGAACGTCGCTTTCTCGAGTGTATGCCTTTCTCTGGGTGACTGGTCCAGTTTTGCGAAATATTTGGTATATCTAACCTAAGCGTCTACACACACACTCTCTGCTTCGAGGTTAGATCAAAACACACAAGGCTGATTTGTTTCTTGTTTGGCTTCCAGGATTTATTTTATGTAACATACATAAATGTCCTAGTTTTAGTATATAGAAGTAAGCAAATGGAACTCGCATTGCAGTTTACTGTGTGATCCAATTTATTCAATTTTGATTCCAGAGATTCCTTATTGCGAACAAGTGGTAATTAACATTTATTTGTGTATCAGGTAATAAGAAGTCTATGACATTAGTTTCTAAATTTTTTAGCTAAAAATAAACCTGGCCGCACTTTAGTATTTTATTGACTCCTGATAAATTCCAGTTAAAGTCTTGGCAGAGCTGTTGTGCACTAGATTGTAAGGACGAAAAATCCGTTAACAGAATGTCTGGAAATAATCTCTTGTTGATGACGAATACAAGCTGTATATTACAGATCGACTGCGTGAATCTACTGGATACCCCCTAGTCCGATTGTCGCAATCCAAACTAACTCTAAGTAAGTATATACTATGTGACCTGACTGTACTTTATTTATTCATGTCCCCTTTGACCGAGCTGACTTCAGAAATCCTAATTCTTCTGTAATAGTCTTTTATGATAAATTGATAAAATTAATAATACATTTAGCCGCTGAGGCACTCAAAGCAAAACGAGTGGTGGTGAAACGTTTTCACAGAACCAATTTAATTTGAGCTTATGTGGGTTTGGGTCATGAATACAAAATGACACTACCAGAGTTTTAGGACATTAATTCTGAGAGATAAAATATCCCTCAAGTGACTTATAAAAGTTCAGGAATGATTGTGAATCGTGATATCGTGTTATTATGTTCTCTGCCGTTTAATTTGTGTGTGAGAGATTTATTCCAGAGGACTCCTAAAATAGAACGTAAATTAAGTCTCGAGTCTTTATTGAGACCATGTTAGTCTTTGTGTCCACTCACGAATGAAAATCAGAATGAAATACACAGATTATGCAGCTATGCTATGCTGTGTGAGAATTTAAAGTTCATGATTTCATGAATCTCTCTCTCTCTCCTTGTGTGTGTACTCTTAAACTCTCGTTAGTAAAGGAAGCCGTTCTAGTTTGTCTGATTCTACTTCGCAGACGTAACCTGCTACGTATACAGTGGGAGGAACCCTGTCAAACACAAATTTTAGCTGAACAGCCCACAAAACAGAAATCACGGGGATTACTTAGAATTGATTCTGTAGGAAGATATCCTTACACGTATTTTCATCCAGCGTGGCTACAAGAAAAACCCAATGTGTAGAAGACGTCCAGAGTTTAACAGTTATAAATTGCTCAGGCAAGATTACATGGAATATGGAAATACTTTCGTAAATACCTTTCTAATACCTCCTAAAGTTTTTCCGTCAAAACCTAGACACACTGAGAAATGGATTAGAAAGCATATATGAGTTTCAAGAAGAAATGGGTAGTTTAAAGACAAAGTGAGGAGTCTCACGCAGGTCATTTTAGTTATTTTAAAAGCCCACCAAACTCTCTAAATGAATTTAAGTCTACGCATTCCATGAAATTTTGAGGAATAAATTTTATCCAGGAATGTTTATTTGCACGCGCGAGAGCCACCGAGGTACCTATATATGTGTCAGCAAGAATTACGGATTAACCTAAATTGGTAGGATTTCTCCTACTTTCCCTCGACAGGCGAAATATGTCCGAATGTGGGAAGATACATAGAAAGTATGACAATATGCTAGTGTATCTTTTTGTGACAAGTCGATACATCTCCAAAGCGGGTAAAAAGTCCGTGTCGATGAAAATAATTGGAAAACCAAAAATTATTCATGGCGTTATTAATTTGTTGAAGGTGGATCATCATGATAGAGACAGGAAATTCAGTTTTCTAGTTCTTCCGTACGGCTTCAATAGTATAAATGCCGCAGCGGGACTCCATTAACCTTAAATGTGTAAAGAGAGTTGCTGACAGAATCTTTGTGGTAACAAGACACTTTCTTCATTACATTACTTGGTATTATGAAGAGATATACGACCTTAGATACACCATGCAGACGGAGAGCTCTTATTTGGTCTGCAGACATCACTCTCGCTCTCTGCACCCAAACTATATCATACGGATTTCTAGGCCACAAAGCAATTTTAGTGTTTATAAGGATACTTTCTCTCTGGACGTAGTTTGTGCTGCTCTTGCACTTTAGAAGGCTCGGGACTTCATTTTGAAAGAGTAAAATAGATTTACGATGAGATGAGAAGTAATCTTTTCTTATTCCAATACAAAAGGTGTGGGGGTGTGTGTGTGTGGACACATAAACACATTGTGTATTGAGAACTGACAGTTTTCCAGTTTTGTGTGATTTTTAAGACGCTTAAAGCTGACTTATTTCGTCGTCTCTCTCAGAGACAAGAATTGACTAAGGAGAGTATGAGAGTCTTTGCGAATGTTTCTCATTCAATCAAATGATAATATGGCACCTCTGTAAGTGAAGTTGTGGTGGATACACATGCAACATTTGAAACTAGAGATTTCCCAAGAGAACGAATTCTCATTGAGATCGTGAATCTACTTATATCATAATCGAAGTATTGAAACTGTCTTGTCTGTGTGTGTGTGTGTGTATGTGCTTCTCGAAATCAAGAGAAATTCATTTACACAACTGTATACACACGTGTGTGTATGTGTGTGAGTGGAAAGTCTAGAGAAGAAAATAATGAGATGATGAGAGAATTCCAATTTGCATTAATATTTCCTCGTAACAAGAGGCTATACGTACATGCTACTCCCAGTGTGCTGTGCATTGTTGGCACACATCAGAACTTTAGCCAAGCTGTGTGTGTGTGTGTGGCTTTTGTGCTCTGAGACTCCAAGCAGTCTGGAGAAAAAAGAGAAAGTCCTCCTCACATATACACAATGTCCTTCTCTGTGAGCAGTTGCCGCAATAATCCTCAACTTTCTTCAGACTAACAAAAACTTTATATTCTATCCTCTGACTATACATACACTTTATCCCAGTCTGATAAACACACGCGTATCTACAGTTAGGATTGAGTTTAGTAATGTCTTCCAACATATACAAGACCAAAGAACTAAAAGTAGCAACTTATGTTACTCTTGGAATCATTGTCTTCATCTCATTTCTCTCTCTGACATGAAATTCGAGCAAAGGAACAACTGCACGGATATACATAGGTATATATACTCACGTATATACACACTATATGTTGTGTAGCAGTTGAAATTTAATTCGAACACTTTTATTTGTATTACTATTCTGTGTATAGTCCTTCTCTATGGTTAGAGCTTAACAGTGTTCATTGAATGTTGTTGGTACGCTTCAGCAGTACGAACTTCATCATTCATTATCTTCGCTAATCTCGAATTCCTGCCCAAACTTTGTCAACTTAATTAACTTAATTTGGAGACACGCTGAATAATTGTGTAGTAGTCTCGTTGAGTTGTCATTGCAGTTGTGTAGAGGAGTTTACCTCCTTATTTCCCAGATGAGTTAGTAATTACTAAATGTGATTGTCTAATGGATGTTATCTGCAATGAGCTAATTTCAAATCTGCCAGAAAATGATACTCATTTGCATGATATATGAGTATGCTTGCGTGTAAATAATAAACGAAATAACTTATGATGGGCATTGCATGGGTAATCCACTTTTCACCATTATTTTTAATTAAATGCCACTCAGATTACCAATTAGTCGGTAAATTACATTATTATATTACGGTTCTCACCGAATAATGGGTCTATTAAAATTATTATGACGCAAGTCTTATAGAAGAAGCTACATATTGTAAGATTGTCAGATGTAATACATCTTTGTCTGAGTGGGTACGAATTACACTACGAATTGACCTGATGTGGGGAAAGTGAATCATCGTGCATAATATGGCTTTTGGAAACTGTCATGTTAAATCAGTAAAACAGATACAGAAGTATTTTATCTTCTTCAGGAACTTAACATCAGCACAAACTCCATCTTTTAGGGAGCAGAGCAACGTTGGAAGTTGGAAAAACTCGTAAGTGACAGAAAGACGGAGCGGAGGAAAGAGCATTTTGGATAGAAGAACCTTATGCATGGCCAACTTTCTCTTTGCGATCGAGTGACATGTTTTCTCTACCTGGATGTGTCAAAAGTATTCGTCTAAATTTGTATAATTCCTCTCATTAATAGTTAATATAGTCAATTGCCATATTCCAAAATTGAATTCCGATAATAATAATAACAATGACATTAAAAGAGAAGCCACCTGGTGAACTGGGGAAATAAGGGCGTCGTTTGTATATTTATTTTTAGGAAGCTCTCACAATCAGTTGTCAGGTCAGGCTACTTCAAATTCATGAGGTATAATATTCATGATCATGATTATTACCCAACACTTTCATTTGACTAGTCCTTTCGACTTTTTACCAGTTTCCTTCTGTCTCTCATCATACAAGTATACAGCACGCGCACACATAACTTCTCTCATAACCCAATTCATCGCTGACACTCGTTTCTTGCAACACATGGTGGGTTTTCATTCTCCAATCTTTCGCCAGTTAACAAGATGATGATGATGATGATGATGGTGATGGTATAGTAGTAGCTGGGAGCGACTTGACATTCCACAGCGTACCACATCATCCGTCTAACCGAAAGAGTTAAAGTTTTGCACGATGGATGTGCGGCGTGAAAGAAATCTTCCACATGACTGCGTGTATCAATTTACCAAATATTCCATCACTCAAGGAATCGATTCACAACGATCAGTCCATCAAACCATCCCATATAAATATATATATATGTAAGTTCCCTCAGGGTTTGGAACTTGAAGCACATTTTGAGTATATTTTATGTGGGGTATCAAGTTACACGGACTTATGAGGGAGAAGACTTACCTTCGCATGTAAAAATGCGACAAATATTCTTCTGTACAGTAATAATAATGAGGTTGAGTGTGAAATTCCAGTTGTGTGTTTGTAGGTGTGTGTATGTGTGTAATAAAAGAATGCCTGACCTGGGGAACTCGAGTTTATATAACATTATATGCTACAAACACACACGAGTCGCGTTTCATACAAAAGCAATTAGAAATCTAGTAAATCAGTAAATAGGTGACATATACTAGACACCCTGTGTATTATGTTAATAATAAAGAGAGCCACATGCGTACAGATAGAAAGTATATAGAGACATGCAGCGATATATGTATATAAACAACATTCAGAGAGACTAATGTTATTACAGAAGCATTAAACATGGGCACACGCTATATATAGAGTGCTGAGCACACTCGGGTTTCTAGATGGGACAATGATTATTAGTTGATTATTAGCAAGGGATTTTTTGCGTGACCAAAGTTGGTCTCCGGTTTGGTCCGATTAGATGGGAGATAAGAACGTGGAGGCCTCGCTAGGTTCAACAAAGTGAGCAACTCACCACGGCCTTAGGACACGGTCATAGGGAGTCACTAAACCCAAAGTTGTAGCCCAACTACTTTGAATGAGATTCTGCATACTTACCTGCAATGAAAAATAGAATCACGGAATATTAGACATTTATATTATATGGCCGGAAGTACTAATGTTGAAAGAGATGCTTGCCTAACAACACAACAACAACGCTCACACGTTGCTGCGAGTGAATAGAGAAAGCAGCAGCTTGGAGAATTAAGATGAATAGTCTGTGGATGTTGAAGCAGTTAAACGATTTACGGCAGCATTACGGTGAGTTATGTAACTTACAAAATGGGGTGCGGTGGTGGGGTGCGGTGAAAGAATTAGTGTGTACCATATTTTGCGAGAGACGGAACTTAAGGGAGTTGTAATCCACATGGCCGCAGACGGGGAGCCCGAAGACCAACCACCCCTCAAGAAACTGGCCTTCTTAGCCTTGAGAGTCGCCACGGTAAAGATATTAATGAATACACACTAATCCTATATAATAATAATCCTTTGAACTCTCAACTGTAATGACATCAAGAGACTCCACTCGTGTCGGACGGAGAAAGTGGAATCCTCCACTTCAACTCTCCTTTCAAGCTAACTAACGACAATCATGCACTCATCCAATATTTACTGATATTGATTGCATAGACTTTCCGTCATGCAACTCTACTGCTGTCCAATGCACCGCCACCTCATCCTTTCACCTCATCCTTTCACCTAATCGAACCCCCACAATCATTAACCCCCATTCAAACCTCCGCAGTCTCGTTCCCTCTCGGATTTATTTATCACTTACGCCGCATATACCACCCTCCGCAGTTCACCCAACCAATTTCTGACCTCTCTATCACTAAGAAGAACACATGTTAAACACCACGCATACATA